>Ga0302185_10000505_pt1 | contig 30184 bp, 12 predicted proteins | sample II_Bog_E1_1_FD_200231 | JGI IMG/M metagenome (GOLD analysis project Ga0302185, IMG submission 200231) | Peat permafrost microbial communities from Stordalen Mire near Abisko, Sweden - II_Bog_E1_2 | ecosystem: Environmental > Terrestrial > Soil > Wetlands > Peat | place: Sweden: Abisko... | reverse complement strand
TTTAAATGTAAGTTTGGATTGATCTCCTTCATTAATATTTATTGTTTTAAATAATTCAGGATTTAGAAGTTTATGTTTTCCTCTTATTTTGATGAACTCTTTTCGACTTGATAACAACTGGCCCACACTTTTTTACCATTGACCTCCATAACCCATCTCATAATTTTCATTTACTTTTTCAACTATGGTGTCTCGATTAAGACCCTCAGGATAAAGTTTTAGAATTTAAATAGCACGTATCAATAAGGATTATTCCTGTGTTTATTCTCCCCTTTTGGCTTTTGTAATCTTTTGGATTTTGGAGGAAATTGATGTCATTGATCGATTAAACTGAGCGGCAAGCTTCTTTAGAACTGATTGACTGAAAATAATATTTGAATTGATTAATTGCTATAAAATTTGAGTTTATTCGTTTGTCCAACCTTTCCTCTTCTCCTTTGACCCCATCGTATTAGTATTAGAAGACTCACTTCTAATATCAGAAAAAACGGCAGAGTCATTGTGCTCCTGATGCTACTCCTTTTTAAAAAAGTTTAAAGTATACTTTGAACTATATTTCCAGATTTAATTGACAAAATCTTTAAATGATTTCATCCAGCATTCATAGATAGTAGCGATTAAATCCATTCCAGGCCCCTTCATTTTTTTAGCATTGCCCATCATATTCAAAAGATTACTCTAAAGTTCATGCATAAACGTGGTCGAATTGAAAACCATACTAAAATTTTAGAAATGTTAATAGAAAGGGTGAGATATTGTTTTGTTCAAATTAATATTTCCTAATGTTCTATGATTAATCTCTTCCATCCTTCTATTGAGGGCAAGCAAAGAGTTTTTAATTTGCTACTTATAAGGGTTTTGAGATTCGTCCAGAAAAAGTTTGTCCAGTTCAAAATTTTTGTTGTTTGTGGTGTTTCCTAAAGCATCAGATTCGATATTTTCGAGAAAATCGCCGGCAAATTTATTGGAATCGTCAAGTCCGAACAAGTGTTGGATTCCGCCAAATTTTTTATAGTTTTTAAACATGAAAAAATATTCGTTTTGCTTATCTTCAGACATATCTTTGAACCTATCAAGAGGATTATATGCTTTAAAGAGAGCCGGCTTAAATTACGAATCAGCTTGATGAGGATTTTCTTCGATATTACAATCTGACTACCCCTTCACTAAAGGCAGCAAATGACTGTTGATTGCAAAGGAAATATGATCGTTGTTTTACCCAAAAAAATCGCGCTAGTTTTCATAGAAAAGACTCTCTTCTTCGTCCATTACCTGCTAATTGTTGAACTTAATAATTAAATCAGCAAATTAATAAAAGAATTTGTACTGTTTAAGTAGCAAGCTTGTAAGACTTTGAAATCGTCAAAAAAAAGTATTATTCTGAACTGTTATAATTAAGTATGCAATAATGAGCAAAGATTGCCTTTTATCAATGAGATTAAGAAGCATAGTAGCATGCTCCAATTTTATAATTACAATTATGTTCTTATATTTAAATTTATCAAGGAGCATAGTCATTTTTTATTGAATATTTCCATTTTTATAATATCGACTATGATCTAAAATGAGTTGAAATAAAAAACAAACATCAGGAACGAAACCGAAGGTGTATCTTCGAAAATTATCCAGAGTCAAATTAGGTTGTTTTTTACGCAATGGCTAAATTAATCTATTGTTACGCTACATGTCAGGGCAATATTTGTAGTTAATTTACTATATCAATTGCTATAATTTAGACTTACACGTTTTCAATAAAGCTTATTGCTAGTTGTTTGATTTAGATGTTAATCTTAGCTCACTTTCGTCAGCAAAATCAAATTCAATCTCTTCCTCGTCATCTTCTCGAATATTTAAATTCTAAAAGATTTTATTCAAACCTTCATTTATTTCAGGTAATTATTTTTTTTGGAAATTTATCAATTCTTTAGTTAGTTATTACTTTGACATTGTCATCTCGAAATTTTATGGTTTTTATGTCTATTAACCTTTTGTCATTTTTAGGTTACTAGCGTTGAAGGTGACTTTGCTCTTTTAGATTTTTTTTGGTTTAGGGAGCAGGGGAGGGGCGAGCATTAATTTTTTATATTTTTCTTCAATTTTTGGCTCTTTCTTTTCTTCATCAGAAATGGTCTCAAATGTCTATACTCTACCTGATTTATGAGCTGAGACAGTTCTTTTCTTTTTTTCCGTACTTACACTCTTCTAAAATTTACTCTTGCTTGCCATGGTCCTTTTTATGATTGGAGTTTGAATCATTTATTTTATTTATTTAGGTTTTTCGCGGCTTATCATTTTCCTTTCAATTTTATTGCTCTGAACTTCAATTTTTGGTAGTAGATTCTATCTCTTTTAAACTCCATTTTTTTATTTAATAAGTCCCTTTTTGATTTTGATTCTTTCATATTTAGATTTGTGAATTTTATATTTTTTAATTGGTATTTTTTCCTATAAGTTAATGTTTAGTGCCTTATCCTTGATAAACTTTTGGATGACCTCTAAAAAATAACTTGTTTTTAGCAATTATTGAGCTGAAAGGCGTTCAACAGGGTTTCTTTTCATGCACTTATGATATACTATGTTTAGTTGCTTTGAGTAGTTATAGGGTAAATCTTATATTTTTCCTTTGCCCAGCTTATTGAGTAAATCAACTAAATTCAACTTGCTAAAAGATGTTTTTAAAGAGCAAACTTCAAAAAGAACGCAACCAAAAGCCCAAATATCAACTTTTTGGTCATATGCCCGTCCTTCCATTAGCTATGGAGTCATATAATAAGGTGAATTTAAAAATGTTTTTGCATAACTTACCTGAGCTTCTAACATTTTACTGGCCTTAAATGAACCAAGTTTGATATTTCCCCCAGAAGTGAGGAATATATTTCTGGGTCTGATATCTCTGAATACAAGTCTATATACCTATGAATGATTTTAAAATAGTGCAGGTATTCGACGGCTAACAAAATTTGCAGCATCCACCTCGCTACTAAATCTTCAGATATTAATCGTTTAGTTTTGAATTGTCTTTTAAGATAAAATTACAGATCCCCTTATTAGCAATATTACTCAATTATGTATGCCCACTTATCTTATTCAATGAGTTCGTGCAATGCGATAATATTTGGATGACTGAGTCCTTTCATCATTGATATCTATTTTATAGAAGATGTACTTCATGCATTGTGCGTTCATCATTAAGTGGAACTTTTTTTGCGATATAATACTTGTTCTCTTTATCTCTAACGATTGAAGTCATTTCTGGTTAGGGTAAGAACTACTTTAACTGCTTTTGCCGATTGTTTCCATTATTATGTACTTTTGTTCGAACATTCAGAACTCCAATTTTATTAAACTAGTAGCAAACAATAGGCGTAATTCTAATATCATATAAATATGTTTTCAAAATAATAAAACATAGAAATATACAATTAAAAGAAAGGTGATTATCCTCATATTAAATATAATATATAAACATCAATATCATTTTACAATTGTTTGATCTTTTATTTGGCATCCTGTCTGTGCTTTCAAAGTCAGATATTATCATTTATCAATTTATAACTTTTTTCTTTTTATTTAGTAATATAAAAGTCTAATCTAATGAGCTAAAATTCAGCCATAAGCTTGCAAATAAATTCATACACTCTAATTGCCTCACTAACTGAAGGAGTGCTCCGACTCATTCTTGATCCAAATCGTCATAATTAATATATCTACATTTCCTCCAAATTTTATGCCGACCATTTTCCTCAATAATTACAAATTATTTTTGAGAACGTTGAGGGGATATACTAATATCTCCAAAAGATGGTTGATAAAAATCTGACAGATAGAGTGATATTTCGAAACGAACTCTTAATAATTAAAGTTTTTATCGACGATAAAATTAGATAAGTACCAATCAAAATGAGGAAAATGAGATAGGATAAAGAAAATCGTTCCCAGTCAGAAAAACAGTTTTTACTTACTTCAATTTCCTCATAACCATCGGAATCATAGTCCAAGGTAACTTATAAAATCGATAAGGCCAATCTTCCTGCTCCTCGTTTAAAGCTAATGATGTTGAGAGAAAATAATAAATTAAAAAAAGCATTAACAAAGGTGCCTGAGTTGAGTTCGGCATCAGTTAATCAAACTCAAGTGATAAGATAATATCCTTATATAAAACCTCAAACTTTAGGCCGATATGATACCCAATCAAAGGCCTAAAATGCAAGCTCAGTAAGTCGTAAAAGCTACTCATAAGGAAAGACTCATTATAATTCATTAAAAATAAGTCGAAGCTTTAGTCTTCGAAAAAATGTGAAATAAAACAATATGGATCTCAGTATTTTTGATTTAACTAGGGTAATAAGGAATTAAAATATCAGGATATCAAATAGATTGTTAGTTTTGATTGGTCAAGATTAGTTCTTCTCAATGTGGGCTACAATAATATAGGAAGTTAAGGTTTAAGACTGCTGACTTCAATAAAATGGCCTTCTCTAAAGACTCTTTATGCTTGTAATAGTGCTACTATAAAGGTTTTAATAACATATTGAAAGTAGAGTGGACTCCAGTCAATATTTGCTTCTTAAAAACTCTTTCCCTCAGTATAAATTTACCTATGAAGGCGGCAATAAGATTAAATAGATTCCCAAGGATATAATCTAACTATAGTTTTTGCAATAATTTTTTATTTGTATCTCAGCCCTTATTTTAGACAACAACAAAATATAAATTTTACCATAAGAGCTCATCTTGATGGAATAATTAAAAAATCTTTCCATCTGTAAGAAGTTATCGATTTAGATGGCAATAAACTTGACACTGCAAAGAATAAAAAAATACTATCCAAATTAAAGTCGAGAAAAATTCAAGTTTGGTAATGAATAGTTTAATAATTTATTCAAATTATTTTTAAACTTTAATAACTTTTAAGAAAGCTGGCTTTGGATTGTCTGCTTAAATACTTCCCTTGGCATTTGGATGTTATTATTGATAATTATTAATATCACTGACTATGGATCCAATCGAGTTTGCAGCCAACTATGATTAAAAATTCAGAAGAAAACTCAAGGAAAAAACAGTCTTGCATTGCATCTACGGTCAAGTTCTTCGCAAATGTCTAATTTTGAATCAAAAAGAGTTGAACTCAGAGTAAGATAACTGTTTGAAAAAAGAAGTATAATTATTGAGGAAATATATGGAGAAAGCAAAAACACTTGACTGAATCTCAATATTGTTTTACATTGTATTCATAGATATATCCAATAAGAGTTGCAACATATATTTTCAAGTATTTAAAGTACATCCATTATAATCATGAATAAATATCTTCCCTATGTATTCTTTTGTATTTAACAGATTAGTTGCGATCACTCCAAAATTTTTGCAATTTGAGCAAATCTTATATTTAAGTTGATTTTAATTAACCATTGATTATAAATTGCATAAATGAAAGAGCTGAACACTGAACAGGATCATTGCGATCGAATCAATTAAAAAGATGACAATAAATAAGAGGAAAAGCCAATGAAAAGCCAAATTTATAGGAGCTAGTCTTTCTTTGAATATCCTCTCCTCAACTAAACCATTGAAGCTGATATAACCAGCAATAGAACTTTTATGTATACACACTTTAAAATCACAATTGTGCTCATCATGATTGTAATCCTCTTAAAATTGCTTCCCTCTCCGATAATTATAAATATTGTAGAAAACGATCCAACTGCTTTTACAAAATTGTGCGATTATGATGGCTGTTCGGATGTGGAGTAGGGTTTCGAAATAGTCACTATTAAAAAGATCAACCCTCTTTATCGATAAATAAAATATTTTGTGAAGTTAAATTAACAGCAAATGATCAATGTCTAAGCCCTTATAGATAGGGAAGAAATGGATCTACTGTAATAAATTACTTGGATTTAAATATATGCGGCAAGAAATAATGAAATTTATGGTGATGTCATTTATTAAAAGGCAGGAAAGGATGCTTATGAGGTCGTTGTTCAATAATAACCGTTGATCTTTATTGGAGAAGTACATTTATTAAATGAAGTCAGCTATATTGTGAAGATTTATAAAAGAGTATGGTCGTATAATACAACGGTTCCTCTTCGATTTTTGTAAGACTTTTCATAGGGTGTTCAGAATATCACTTTTGCTAACTAAACTTTTTAAATGATATAAAATAATACTGTATTCTAATAAACAAATACAAATCAAGCATAAATGATACTCTCAGGCTAATAAATAAATGTTGAACAAGAAAATAATACTGTTGTAGAAGAAGAAAATTTATAAATAAAATAAAATAATACTTTGTCTAATCAAGAAACAAATTAAAGTTTATCAAACACTACTTCCTTAGGATAAGGAGCAAGTTCCAATTTATACAATGACTCTTCATTTGAAGAATTAACTGGTCATATTGATCTTAATAACACTCGCTTATAAGAATAAGCTAATAATACTGGCTTAGAAGAATAAGTTAATAATACTGGCTTAGAATAAAGTAATAACACTCACTTAGAAGAATAAAGTAATAGCACAAATAGTACTAATAGTAATATCAACAACAATACCGTTCAAAATATCTCTGATTTTGAAATGCAAGTGAATGCTTCTGACATTTAATCCAATCCTGAAAAATAAACACCTATCTAGATTCTTACCAATTATATTTCAGTACCTCTAACTGTATAGATTGTTAGATATTCATAATTTTTCACAGGAGCGGAACTTTTAATTCGCTACATTACATTTCTTTACATTCTATATGTCAGGGCGGACACCACTGATAGTCCAAACATTTTTCATTTCATTTTATTATTCACAACCAACCCCTTAATATTTACAGAAATTGCTTTTCCAAATATGGGAAGTAACATCTTATCCACCATGTGTTCATCAGTTTACATTTTTTATATTGGTATCTTTCTCAACTACACCCATAATCAATTGAAATCCAAAAGAATGGACCTTTTTATGAGAATAGTAAAAGCATTAGGTCTTTTAACTTTGTATATTGTGAATTTGTTTCGGCAATTACATTTAATCGATTAAACATACAGCAGGCTCACACTTTATGTGCTGATAATCTTAGTGCTCATTCCTCTTCTTCAGTATATATGGGATATATATTTTTTTGAGGAAAAGACAATCCTTCATCGGAATATTCTGTTCATCATTCTGACAATATATTACTTCCTTTTACTGATCTTCAATAGTTACTTAGTTGAATACGGATGGCGAAAGATCACCTTCTACCTCATCATATTAGCTTTCGGAGTTAGTCTTTGCTATTTGACAAGACCCTATCACAAATTAGACAAAGATAAAGTAAAGAGTTATCTAAAAAGTTTAGATAATCTCAGAATCCCGGAAGCTTCTTAACCCGAAAATCACGAAACATAATAAAATTTAGGGCCTGAGTTATTGCAGCAGTAATAATAGCAATTATAAATATTGGCCAAAGTGTTGTGATATATTGTATCTAATATCGTTAAATTAATAATAAACACATTTAGATATCAAAAATATCAAAATGATTGAGAATTTGTTTAATATAACAATTATTGGTTAATGTTTGAAATAATAAAAATAATCCATCCAAAATTATGCTTGATAGATAAAATTATAGTAGATCTCAGCCGTCGCGACAAGCAGAAAAGTTATGCAATAAACTGGCAACTCCAAAAATTGGCAGCTTTTTACTTGCAAAAGATAATAAAATAAAAACACACAATTTTAGATATTTACCAAAGACACATCGCGATGAAGTAGGCTTGAAAATTTTTTATGGAACACAAGTTGAATTCAAATCTAAATATCCAATGAGATACACGAGTTTTAGTAATAGAGAGGAGTCTAAGTGCAAGCCTTAATAGGCTTTAGGCAAACCAATGACTGCTTTATAAATTATGGATGCGGATTTCAATAACCGTTTCATGCATTTTGTCGATAGTGAACGTTATCGTTATCTGATGAAAGGAATTTCTGAGTTAAAACGTGGGTCAAAATTAACAGATCTAAAATGTTAGGTTTTTGATGTCAATAATCAAGGATAGGATTCAATAAATCTCTTAAAGCTTGATGAGAAATTTGTTCATAACTTTAGAGGCATATATAGAAATAGTCTGCTGAAGAGACAAGAAGGTATTAAAATAAAACCATGGATAGATATTCAAGCAAATGAAAGTTTTTCCAGCCCAAAAATTATTAACATATCTTCTGAATTTAGCCCTATGAGAAATTCTTAAGAAGTATTGGGTCCTAAAAAATTTAATCGATAAAATAACTTCCAAAATAATTTTAAAAACAAAAGTAAGCTGCGAAAAAGGTATAAAAATAAGTAAATATTTGATGAATTATAATTTTAAATGCAATTGATCGAGAAAGATGAATTTAAGATAAAAGGCATAATAGAAGGGATTGCCAAAAATGATCCTAATTTGAAACAAAATTGATTCTTACTATTTATTACTTTAAAGGAAATATAAAGATAGATGATCAGCCATAAATTAGATTAAAACTTATTATGATGTAAATATAAAATTTCCTTAGATGTAATATACTAATTTTTTAGCAGCAATACCTTTAATAAATGAACAATTATTATAGTTGTAAATTAATTTTCCGTTTTTTAGAAGAAATAGTCCATAAATAATAAAATTGAATTTGTAATAATGATCCTTATTATTATTATTAAGAGTTCTAGCCTTTCATTATTAATTATTGAAGAGAATGGGTATCTAATATGATATCGATGAATTCTTATTGATTTCTGTTTAATTAGATCATGAAAACTTCATTTTGTATGTAAAATGACATCACTGTGAATTATTGTTGTTATTGAGATGCTCAGCCTTGCAAAAAAGGAAACACTCAAGATCAGCATGCTCTTCTTCATCCTCTTCACCGCCACCAACTCCTTCCTTACCATCCTTACATTTATTTACTAGCAGGCCTCGCTGACTGCCATTGGACCTGCCAATATCTCAATCAGTTACATGGCTTTCATTATTTCTACGATATATGCTCCCTCCTGTAAGTGGAAAATCAAGAATCAAATGCTTGTTGCCACTTTTGCTTATACTATTAATTTTTCAACTGGGCTATTCATTCCATTCGTCTCAACGCCCTTTAAATTTGTACTAACCTGTGCAGGAGCGGCAATAGGTGGACTTTCAGCAGGCTTACTTTGGGTAAGTCAGGGCCGGTACATTCATTTAACATGTTAAAAAGCTGGAGACAGTGAACAAAAAGGTTTACATTTTGGACTTTTTAGTCTCATATATTGCTTATCGCATATTTCAGCTGGTCTGATCACAACCTTCGGGCTGGGTCTTTTCAGTGCTGAGATTTATTTCGTGACTATCACAATAACAGGTATTCTATCAATTCTATACTGCTGGATTTTTATTACGAATGTTTAAAATAATTAAGTGCAAACTTAAAACATTTAAACAACTCCATAGCCTGAATCTTTTGGGGGAGTGTTTCGTTATTATCCAAAAATGTTCTCCATTCTGTTCATTCTCATTATTGATGGGCTTTGCTATGGAATTCACATTTCTGAAATTACCCACATGATTCCTAGAGGAACACCAAAATAATCCTTAAATCTTTATGCAGGTTATTGTAATGTTGCCCTTGGATGTGGAGCTACTTTAGGAGGATATATCAGTGGAAAATTAGGAGATATATTCGGCAGCAAAAAATCAGGAAGTTTGGGAATCATCATGTTTTTACTAGGATGCCTACTCGCTATCGCAACTTTGGAATTTCAAAATTTCTATCTTACTTTGGTATCAGCCTTTTTTTGGGGATTTTTCCTGTTTTATATTGAAGGCTGGCTCTACATTGTCTGCTCAAAGGAGTTCAAAGGGCGTTCTTAATCTTTTTCAGTAAATAAGCAACTGGGATCCATTACATGCTTCCTATTCCAGCTGATAGTAATGTTTACGTAAAATCAGCTCAATTTACAGATACTATTTGCTACGATCTCAATTTTAGCTATTCCTGCTTTTCTCTCTTTGAAAAAGCTTCCAACCACTGAAGTGAGCTCAATCCAAAACACGGAGGACCTAAATAACACCTTCTAAGAGCATTTAATTGTTCACTGATAGTTTTATATCCTTATTGATTTATTATTTTGTCGAATTATCAATAAATAAACTCATTATTCGAACTTTAGAATAATTTATTAATTCTAATTAATTTTTGTATCAAAGATCGATAAATTGAAACTTATTTTAAATAAAATTACCTTTAAGAAATAAGATTTGTAATTTATCGCCAATATTTTGATTTGATTTAAATATGGAAGAGAATGACGCTATTCAAAGGCTTATTGATAAAATTTAAAAAGGATTACCAGAGATCAAAACAAGATCCATTTCTACGCTGCACTCTAAAATTACTTTAGGATTAATTAACATTGAGGATCTTCCAAAGCTCAAACGTCTACCAGGAGTTCTACTGACCTGGATAAATGATAATAACACTCGAAGTGAATTGCTGTTTAAAGTCTTAACCATTTTGAGCTACATTTGTAAGAGTACAGATGGATTAGTTCTTTTATAGCAATATTAGGCTACTTAATTTTTCAAAGAGCTTCGACTTTTCTTACTAGGTCAGCAATCGAAGCATGATGTACAAATGGATTAATTCAGCAATATACAAATATCCTCTAAGTGATGATAAAAAGTTTAATTCCTCTTCATTCTTAAACAGTTTTAATATGTCCATAGTAGCAAAAGATTGAATCTTCTTAATAGATCAATAATAAAAACAACAAAAATAACAAGATGACCAAGGAAATTAACTCAGTATTGAATTAAAAAACTGATTTATCGTTAACTTGGACAATTTCAAGAGAAAGTTTGAGTAAAAAATAAGAAGATTAGCTTTACGCTTTGATGATGGAGCTGAGACATGGAAAAAGATAGTTGCAGTTATAATGGCTAAAAAGGATACAAGAGTTAATCAAATATTGGGGATATAAATGGTTCAGATTCAGATCAGAATTAGTATCAGAATTGACTGATCAACTCTAAAAAAGTAAACTGAAATGGTTAATTAACGATATCTTAAGATCAATTGTACGAGGAATTAGCGATAATGCCAACCAATTATAAAAGGGAGAACTAGATCTCATCAATATAAGCACAACTAAAATTTCCAGGCCATAAAAATAAGAAATTACTTTATCCTTTAAAAGTATTGTATTTTAGAGTATTTACTCCTCTTCTCTTATTGATGATTTAATTTAATTTAGTCAGTCCTCAAAAAATAAAAATACAATTTGGTAATGGATGCTGTATTTACCCTTCAAATTCACCCCTAAATTTTTTGTTAAAGCTCTTAAGGCCATATTATTAGGGAAAAAAATACCAATTAATTTTACGGTGGTCAACAAGCAGTTATAATACTATTGCTCTAACTTTAGTAATGTTCATGGATAGATATCAGATATGATTGGGTCAGCTCCTTGCGAATGGGAATTAAATCCTGAAATGTTTCCAGTATTGATTAATTACTTAAGGTAAGTCGAGAAAAACACCAGCTTTAAATATATATCCAAGTACAATGAAGAGTGGTAACTTGGTAGTAATCTTCACAATATTGTCTAGATTATGAATAACTTATAACAAGGAGTTGATGGAATTAGCCCTTCATAAAAAGGGAACTATTTTATAAGTATGTATATCAATTGCCTTCTTACCCTTGGAATTGCAGTAGAAAAGCAAGATCCTCTGATGAAATACTATCCCCAGATGAAAGATCTCATCATCAGGCTCTCTCAAAAAATAGAGCTTCGTTAAATATTTTATTAATAAATTCTAGCAGCTGTTAACTCACACGCATATATTAAATATGGATCTAAACAATTTATACGAGGAGAAGTTGCTATGATGGTTCTTTCATAGTAAAATTTATTTGATAAAATATTTACCTCTGCCTTTTTTGATAAGAAGTCATTGTCAAATTGGATGGAAGTCATGAGGAGATTGATAGTGGGAGGGATGTTTTCAGATATTGATCGTTATTCAATCATTTTCTATTGTCTTACATATCATAAAGAAGCCAGTATAAGAGAATTGAGCAAATTTTTACTTTAGAAAATAGGAAAAAATGGAAAAACAAAGATATTACTTTGCAAGATATTTAGTAAAAGTTAAGAAGAAAGGAGTAAAATATGTGAAGACATTTTTGGAGATTTAAGCCAACTGGTATTAGTGCAGTTAGTCTCTGCCTCTTAAAAGGTTAATTTATCGAAGAAACCACTCAAGATAAGTCAGCAAACAATCGAAAATTACTCAAAGATTATTTTCAATAAAACATTATAATAATAAGTTCGATTGAGTGGAGCGCAGCAACTGTTATAAACCCTTGAAAGAATTGAATTAAACGAAGAGATAACGAATCAACTAATTGAAGTATCTAAAAATATTTTCTTCTTATTGAAGAATTATGATTCATTGAGCCTCCCTTTCGTCTCCACGCTTGTTCAGTTAAACAATATTCTAAACAATATTTTACCAGAATAAAATCGACTATTTATTAAACTTTAAGAAGCTTTGAAGATATTAAGCATTATCCATTCACCTCGAATTATTCAAATGCTTTTGGAGCGGATCTATTCGGAATGTTTTCAAAATCCTTTTTCTTCAAGAAAAGAATCACATTTTACATCATTATTGTATCCTCATATAAGCTATATTCCTCTTGAAATTTCTTAAGAAAGTTAAAAAAAAAACTAATGTATTGTCATGGCAAAATAAATTAAATAAAGCCAATTGCAATTTCCAAACTATAAGTAAACTGAATAATTATAGCATTTTCTGGAATGGAGTTTGTTTCAACTGATTAATTCTTATGAGATAACGCTGGATGATTCTTTTGTTTCTGTTGTTGAAAAATAAATTGGAGAAATTATACACGCTAGTAAAAGCTACACAAGTATTCATTATTTAGAGTATGTGTTTTCTGTATTGACGAGATATAATATTGCTTTACCATAAAAAATTATTGACTTCTCTTCACCTCTTTTAAATAATTTGTTATCCAAAGATCAATCTTCCTTAAATAGTACTCCCATTGCAATTATTCTATCCATTATAGGATGCAAAAGAGCAAAACAACTTCAATCTATTCTATTAAATAATCCTTCTGGATATTGGAAATATCCTCTCATAGCAAAGATGCCCAACCTATAAGCATAGTTGCTATAAAATATTATTAAGGGTCTATTGGGAATTAACTATGGGAGGGAGGCCACTCAAATATTACGAATAGTCATACTGCATGGAAAGACAGTTGAATTAAATCAATACAGTCAGTCAATACTCTTAAGCAGTGCTTTGAAGTTTATTCGGCAGGATACTGATCAATTGCTCAGAGAAACTGCTTTCTGTTTCTTAATATAATTTTATAGCTCGAAAAACCTTCAGTGTGAAGGTGAAAATGATTTATTTAGTTCTATCGCTTCTTTACTATTAGATCAACCTCTTCCAGCAAAGATATTAATTCTAGCTATTAATCTTATTCAAATCATACTCAGTACTAATAACTAATCTTTCAACCAAGGCAACATCCTCAAAATTATTATTGCCAAAATTACTTCGTTACTCACTATCCATTTATCAAATCAACTAATTTCCTCATCAATTTTTGACGTTATCAACACCCTTATCCTGAATAAAAAACAGGAGTTTTTAGGAGGACTGGATATTGTTGATTTAGGAATGACTTTTATTTCCAATATTCTTGAAAAGAAAGAAAAAGTACTCGAACAATCGAAGATTATATTGACTTCAATTTTTAATTTTATTTATCTTTGGACCAACGTAGAAAAAGATCTGCCCAAATACCTTCTCACTTCAACAAGAATTATTACATATATGCTTACCGGATTTGAACTAACCCATTAAAATGCAAAGCTAAAAGAATTTTATGAAAGTATGAGCAGATTATGGCTACAACTATCATCAGTCGAAGAAGATCTCTTTGTCTATAAGTTAAATCAAGTTATAAATACCTCCACAAAAAGCTTGTTTTCCATAATTTGTTCCTAAATTGACATTGGAGGAATATAATATTTTAAAATGATTGGATGGACATTGATTATATGGACCAAAAATCGATAATAAATTGAAGGTGTTTTAGGCTAAAAAATTGCAAAAACCATTTTAAGTAGTTAAAATTCTTATTTGATAAAATGGATCCTTCCTTTTTCAATCTAAGCGAAGAGGCTGTTTTTGAATTCATCTTTACTTCAAGGATAACTGAAATAAAGTATTTTAAAAGTTGAAAATAGAATTATTCGTGATACTAAATAGAAGAAGAAAAAAAGTAAAATTGTGTTAGTTTAATAAAAATAAGAAAAGAGGTTAATTAATTTCTTTTCTTTGCTGAGTGCTTTATTCTATTGGGGATAATCATCCTAAATTCAGTTGTAAGGCGGTGAAAGCATAAAGCGAATTTTGTTATTTTTATAAAAATTTTATTGTTCTGGGCAATGGTAATAAAAAATAACAAAGTCCTATTTAAAAACGATGACGAATTTAGCTTTGAGCATTTCTTTCGCCAATTGCTGTGGTTCTCGTTTATCTGAAAGTTTGTATTCCGTAACGTAGATTCAGTAATGATCGAATAATTAATTGGAAGCATAACAAAATCATAAGTATTTGATGGAGCTGTAAAAATATCATTAAGAATCATCAGTGTTTTAATACATATTGAATCCGTTAGATCAATGATCTTAAGAGCCAGGGTCATTTAGTAGCTCTTTTCTAGACTTTGCAAAAGTAATTAAGACTTTATATAGGCGAAGAAAGAGGAGATTTAAGCTTAGAATATGCTATGGAGATTATCGATTTCTTTCTTTCTCTTTCTCGATACAAAGATGCAAATGTGAAACTTTTGGTAAAATTTACATTATATAGACTGATAAGAAGATGCTGTAAATTTTATTGCGATTATTGAAATTAGGAAAGTTTTCTTTAATGGAGGAGAAAATTGTGAATTTATTAGGAAATCTGGCTTGCTTTAAGCATAACAAAACTGTTTTTATGTCCAATAGAGACATACACAAAGTCATATTGGGGCTTTTGGAAGATGAGGATATTTCGTATCACCAAGAACTTTTAAATTTACTTTACAACATAATCTATAAAAATTCAGCCGCTCTTAAACTTTATCGCCGACCTGAAGTGCTAGAAGTCATCAAAAAGGCTGCCAAAATTAAACAAAGCGAGACCACAAAATTTCTCTTCGAAGCTTTGTAAAGCGAGTAGGTTTGAAATTTAATTACGTGCTAAATTGATCGATTTAATTAAAAACAATGAACTCTAAATTTTTTAAATCAATTAATGCTTTTTTGAAGCAAAAATATTAATATAACTATTATAAAGAGTATTAATAATATAGAATATCTAAAGTAAAATTTAGATAATCATTCTTTGTGGCTTATTTTTACTTGTTCTGTCGATATTGTTAATTATTGACTTAATTGGCTTGGGGAATCAGCGAAAATTAGTTAGAATTTATTTGATTGAAAATAATCTTTATTAATGTAGTCTTTTCCTTTTCCCTTGCTAAATAATTCAAGTAATATTACTTGGGAGGAGGAAAGAGAGGATCAATTGCAGTCATTAGAACGTTGTCAACAAGTTAGGGTATTAACTTTCCTAAGATGACACCTGATGCTTCAAGGCAAGGATTGGAGTTGGCTTCAATTAAAATAGGAGATAATTTTTAATCTAGCATAAAGTCAAGACCGAATAACTGAATTAGAATAATTCTACTTCAAAAGTAAATTGTTTGCGCTTAATTTTCTGACTGACAGATGCGATCAAATAATATGCGATTTTTTTCATTTTTTAGTATGAATTATCGAAGGACGATCCCACAAATCCTACTTTTGAGATATATTTTTTAAAATTAATGAAGCTCATCTGATTAAATCGACGTTTACCTTATTAAAGTCCTCATATTTGCCATAAGATTGATTATGCTTTTGAACTGCATCGTTTGTGAGATGTATCATTCGATTGCTCACATCGTCAAGATTATACTCCTCCGATGAAGTTCGAATATATCCATCATTGTACCAATAACCCTTTAAACTGCCATTGACTGTTGTGATCAAAATATAGCACCTAATATCAAATTTTCTATTGTAGACCAGAAAACAATTTTCGAGGTATTTTTGAACAATCAAACTGCATTTTCCACTCGCCTGTCTCTTTTGGAGTTATCCAAAGAATTAAGAGCGTTCTGCGTGGACAGATATCCCAAATCCTCTATTCGAGTTTTATCCCGGTTTAACAATCCACATGTTATGAGATTTAGTTTAATTCTTGGTGCTTTCGATTTAATCATAGTGATTCATTATTTTACTTAGCATTGATGCATCCTTCGCCTCGAGATAGTAAGTTATTGGCATAAATTCAAACGGATCCCAGTTTTTTCTAAATAATAACAAAATTACCGAGTCATAAAGGTGTATAAGTTTTTAAATAGTAATTTTTTAGAGTGCAATTGAAGACAGCCATCAATATGGTTGTGAATCATATTGGGAGTTTATATTTATCTTATTTCACTGCTCACTTGCTCAATTTAATTTTTATTGATAACTGCAGTCTAACATTTAAGGTAGTGTTAATCTCCATGAATAATCCGAGGTTTTATTCGACTAAAAGTTGGCTCGTCTAAAATCATGCGAATTGATTGAATTCTCGGTTCTTATTTATCAAATTTTTAACTGTAGTCTTTTTCACAATGAGTTGAATTAAAGTTGGCTTCAGGCATGTTAGCAGTAAAGCCCTTATTAAACCACTAACTCCAATAGAGATGAGCCTTAGTGGGTTCTTTTTACTCAAGATGCCACCACCATCTCTTTTTGACAATTTATTTTACTAGAATACCATTGTTACCTTTTTCAATATAGGCTCGAAAAACTGCTTCAGTTTTCTTGACAGAAATATTGTTTGAAGTATTCACAAGTTCTCTGAATTAATCCCTTATTTTCATTAAATTTTAGATTTTATCTTCTTTTCTCATCTATTTGATGGGCAACAATTCCTTGAATTGAATTTTCATTGATTTACTCGGTGCTGATTTTTTAAAAGAATTTTTTTAAGACCACTCTGTTCTTTCTCCCCTGAATTCTACAATTTCAGGCAGCGCGTCTTTTCTAATGACATTATCGTTTGTCCGACTAATTTTCCATCTGAGTTCAGTGTCATTCTTGCGAATATTTTTTGTGGACGATTCTTCCCTTATGGATTTTAAGGACTGCTCTAGTTTACCGATTTATCTTTTCTTTTCATCTTTAGGTTCCTTGCCAGCACTATTTCTGTATTGAGATTTAAATTGATTTTTATCTAGTTTTCTGATATGAATACTATTCTTTTCGGAGCTAACGTGAAGACGAATGTGAGCGAGCTTTTTGGTGCTGGACTGCTTTTCCTTTTTGGAAATGGGATTATTTGGTTATTGTTAAGTATCCATGTAAGCAAAGATAGTGATTATTCAATAAATATTTTCAATAAATAAATTATTTGTGGAATGATCAATCACAGCTACCAATAAAACTTTTAAATCAAATTAATTAACTACGGTCCCGTGGAATATAAATTTGCTTCGGACAAATTTTACTATCTTTGCGTTGATAAAGGTCATATTACTTGTATTATAAAGGAGAATATAAGTGTTTAGCCAATGAAACTATCGTTCCATTAATTTTTTTTTTTAACAATTGAAAAATAAGGATAGAAAACCATATTTAGCTGTCTCAGCAAAGTAATAAACTATTGTAAATTGTTATGATGCCTATAAGTCTATTTGTGATTTAAAAACCATCTTTATATGTCGAGAGAAACAAAGTAGTCAGTTGATCAACTATTTCTAGCTTACAAGCATGTTACAAAATACTAATCTTTCATTGATCCTTAAATAATCCTGACCAAAATAATTTATGGATAGCGCCCTTGAAGTTTGTTGCCTTTAAAATATTAAAATATATAATATAAACCTTTAAAATATAATTTTAACTAACTCCCTCTAAACTATATATGAAATTTGCAAGTAAATTATAAACTTATCTGAGATATAATAAAATTAAAAGCCTTTGATCAAATATTGGTTAATTATCCACCAGAGTGAGCATGTAAAATATTATTTGATCAATCACTAATTAGAAATAAAATCAATTGATTTTTATCTTGAAATATCAACTTTAAATAGCTAAAATTAATAATAGGAAATTTCCTTTTGTCATTATGATTTATAGAATATTTTTAATATGTTCTTCGTTGCAATTTTGTAATGATGAATACGGATTCCTAAATTCAAAATGCAATACTTTTTTTACTATTTTACCAGTAATTAATATTATGATGGATTCATATTTAAATTTATTATTGTTCTAAGCATATATAATTAAATATTGAGATTTCTAAAGAGATGAGTTTTGTTTACCATCCCTCTGCCTATTATAGCACCTTTCTGCAAAGTTTTTGCTCAGTTTTCCCACAACCAGACCTTTAAAACCAACTAACATCGCTTATTTTGTCAACTTATCAAACTTAAAATTCGACTATCAGAACCGGAGGACAATTTAATCCTATTTTGATATCCTCACCTGATACATGCTCATAGATAAGCTCAAATGAAAATAAAAACTAAGACAAGCCCAAAAATAAGGCTTTTAGTCGCTCAAAGCCGAATAGAAAAGATGAAAATTTCGGATGGAGAAATCAAAACAAAGATAGAAATGTAATATCAAGTATCTTGAAGGGGTATGTTCATTTCATCCTTCAGCATCATGGATCAACTAAATAGATTGAGAGGCTGTCCAAAATATCACAATTATAAAATGGCGTTTCAGACTTTTATTCATTTATGAGTAAAACATTCCAAACTCGAAAATCATATGTGGGTCTGAGATTTATCCAACAGATCATCTGTAAAAACGTATAGTAGAGCAAAATGGCTTATATATTACGAGTAACTCTGAATCATTATTTAAAATCAGTGTACCCTCTAAATATAGTTCAAGATGTAAAAATAAAAAAGAAGACGAAGGTAGTTCTTTTGAAAAGAGCAAGAGCATTAACTCGTGACCTTTTTGGAAAATATTGATTTTTCGATATTAAATATGATTTATTGCTTTCATAGTGAAGCTGTTGATAATAATCACAATATACGTCAACATGGAAAATTAAAAGTATTTTCACATTGATGAAATATAAACTTAAGGACAAAGCAAATTGTAACTATATCGTTTTAATCCAATGGAAATGCCATTATTTTTGATTGTCGTTTTGTATTTCAGGTTGTTTAAAAGAAATTTACAAAAATATTTTGCGGTTAAGCTAAAAAACAAATCAGTTCATATTAATACCATGATAGTCTGAAACATAAAGTCAGTTAGATTCAACTTCATTCATCAAAATAGATATTTCTTTCATTTGTAGCGAGAATTTTAAATATAGCAAATGTCAACAACTCAGCCTGCGTTATTTGTTTTAATTAAAGTTTATCCAGGTAAGATATCTCTAATATATGATTCATTTGATCTACGCCTTTGTTGAACAGGATATTAGTTTTAAAAACTTTTTAAATTGGATAATTATTGATTTCACATACGTTTCAATGAAAAAATAGAAAATAAATAGAGATATTTTCTCTAAGTCAACAACCATTCATTTTTAAACAGCTAATAATATAATTCGTTTAAGAAATGATTTATTGATGTTTAGTGTGTACAATCTTTTAAAGATAATTAAATGTCTATAAATAATGAATGTTGGCTTTTGTAAATGAGATTTGATACGCTTGGTATGATAATTCAGATATTAATTGATTCGCATGAGTTTGCTAATTGTCGGGTCCTGCTCCAGGATAACTCAAAACATCATTCACAAATTAAGCAAGCAGCAAGTTTATCAAAAAATCACTATCGCCGATCTTCTCCCCACCTATGACTTCCATCGTAGATTCTACAAACTCAAAAAGACCCTCAATGATGAGAAACTCACGACTTCCGTCGCTATTAATAAGATTGCTCTAGCTGATGACCTCTATCATCAGATCAACAGTCACAACGATGTCCTTTATGTTACTCACGACTATTTCTAATCAGTCACCTCCAAAACATAGCTCATGGAGCTCACTGCCGAATTCTCCAAAACAGTATCATATTTGATATTCAGAAACCGCATGTTTTGTTTGCTACTCCAGTTGAGTACGATCATTTTGGATTTGCCAATCCAGAGCATACTTATCTCAATAGTCAACAAAAAGTATTGCAGACTAACCCTTCTGCCAGTTTCATTCGATCTGATGTTCAAGATTTCTCTGAGCTCTATTCTTATCTTCACAAATCAAAGGGATTTCTCTAGGAAAGATTGATCTCAGTTCCTGAATCTTTCAAACCAAAAGTTTTGAGTTCCAGTTTCTATGCTGAGCAAATTGTCCAAGCCTTGAAGGATAAAACAAAAGGTGAAGTGACTATACTGAAAGGAGAATCTGAAAAATCTGTACAAGATGTTGTTTCCAACAAGGATATCGAGCATTTCGAGACTGATCATCACAAATAAAACATTCGATTGCTTGTTAAAAAGTATCATGGAGTTGGCCAAGCCAAGGAAGCTAAAGCAGCTCAATGATGATTGATTCAAAATTGTCAAACACTTGACTGACCTTACTGCGTATTTATCAATTTATATAATCAAACTAACTGCCAGCTTTCAAACAATATTTCGTTTATTTTATATCGTTATGCAATTCGTCTTATTTTGATGATGTGATGCTTCCAGTCTATAATATGTATCGTTTTTATAAATAATATTAGTCCTTCGATCGAATGAAATAACAAGGTTTTTTTCAAGATGAAACTGAGCAGCATCTAGAAGACATAAAAAATGGGAATGTGGCGATGCTAGTAGTCATTCGCGTTCGTCCCCTCACTTCTAGATAAGTGGTTATAAACAGCACCGAAACTGTAAAAGTCATAGATGGCAAACTGATTGCCCTATTAGATCCGCAAAATGAATAATCGTAAAGAAAGAGTCGAAACAGATAAGCTCAATTTTCGTTCGATTTTGTATACAATAAAGTAATTCAATGTTAATTCAGTCCGCCAAGACGAAGGAAATATACGATTAATCAATTTCGAATTTGCTTGAAAATATTTTAGATGGGTATAGTTCAACTGTACTTGCTTATGGAGCCACTGGCTGCGGTAAAACTTTTACGTACAGCTGACTAACTTAGAATGATTGGAGAGCCTGGGCAAGAGGGAATTTCTGCTTTGGCCATGATTGACCTTTTGAGTCGTGCAAAATAGATAAGAAAGTTTAAAAACATTATTATCAGACTGTCCTATATCGAAATCTATAACGAAATTATTAAAGATCTGCTGATCTCTGAAGGTAGATTTTGGATTAGGCAGATAAAAACTTAGATCTGAGAGAAGATCCCAAAGAAGGAATACTGATTCCAGGAGTCACCGAAATTGTCATTAATACGATGCTTGAATTGTCAACTGTCATGAAAGTGGGAGCTGCGAATAGATCAAAATAAACAACGACTTCAAATGAAGCTTCGTCGAGATCACATTCAATTTTAATGGTTAAAACTTAAGCCAAGGATAAAGCTCAAGGCATCAAATAAGAGACAAATATAGGGAGATTAGCTTTGGTTGATTTGGCAGGATCAGAGAGGGCTGGCGCTCAAAAAGGAGCAAGACAACTAGAAGGCTCTAAGATTAATAAATCACTGCTTGCTTTAGGAAATTGCATCCAGGTTTTAGGTGAAACTTCAGGCCTGAAGGCCACTTTTATTCCTTATCGTGAAAGCAAATTAACTCGTTTATTAAAGTAATCATTGGGAGGTAACTGCCGAACAGCTATGATCGTGAACATCTCTCCCTTCTTCAGCAACTGGTAGTAAACCCATAATGCTTTACTCTATGCAAGTCGTGCCAAAAATATAAAGACAACAGCTAATCGAAATGTATTGACAAGTGAGGCCCATTTGAGCAATTATCTTTCTCTGATCAATAATTTAAAAAGATAAAATGACTAACTAAAAAAGCAAATGAAATGCAGTAGTAAACCCATAGTAATTTAGAGAATTATTCCCTGCCTCAACTGAAAAGTTTAGTGGCTGTCAATTCGCAGCAAAACTAAATATAAAGAATTCAGGGGCTCATTGAAAATCATTTTGCTTCATAACTTAATTTTATTGAGGAAATCAATTAACTTACCATGAAAATTGACAAAGTTGGCTTTAAGCTTTACAGAATTCAACTTTAAAATAAGAGAGCACGCAATCATAATTAAAAAAAAAAGGAGAAAGGAAAAGATTAAAGAACGGCCAAGACTACTATTGAAGATTTAAGCGAAAAGAAATCAACACTCTAGAGTCGATTATAGGACCTGGTATTAGCAAGAAGCGATTTGGTGGATCAGATTAAATCAGGCTTTATTGGCCAAGATGGAATTCCCTATCTAATGTCCCATTATCGATAAAAGAAGGTGGAGATGGAGCTGCTATAGATAAAACTACGCTAAAAGCGGTTATAGTAATAAAAATCATAGAAATAACTGTTAATTAAAGCCTTTGGTGAAGAGCTTAAGATGCGAGATAAAATAATCGAAGAGCAGAAGATAATAATACAGAAGAACAATATTATTAATCGCATCACCTACAGTAAACTCAACAGCAACACTTAGATTTCACAGAATATATTCTAAAAAGCTACCTCTCGCAGGCAGAGTCAGCCGTCTAACTAACTGGAAAAAGATTAGGTGAGAGACAAGTCTCAAAAAGGCAAGAAAGAGGAGGATCAGAATTCAAGTTGTTAAAAGAAAACATATAAAAAGCCAAAAATAAAAATGCTTAAAAATAAATCACTAATGCCTACTAACCCAGTGGACGCATCATGGCAAAAGGAGAAGCTTAGATATCTTGAGAGTTCTCGAGACGCGATTTCCAAATAGAAAAAATAAGATGTATCCTAAACAAAGTCCAAAAACAAAATATAGAGGCAAGTCAGTAAAAAGAAGAAAAAGAAAATGGAATTACACACTTTGTAAAAGTGATCATGATTGATATATTTTAAGCTATTTTAAGCTACGGAAATAATAAACAATAAATCAAGAGAATAACTTTTTGTTTCGAGTTCTTTCGCAAGCATCGAAGACTTGCCTCAATTTTAAGTAAGAAGACTAATACCCTTTCAACTAGTTAATTTTGTTCTTTAGATAGACATTACTTTTCCGGCAATTCTATATTTATTGCTAGAGATGCTGTTGATTAAAAATTTTAGATGCATATGTTAAGTGTTTATAACTAGGTTTAGAATAATTTTCAATCGATTTCTGGATGAAACCCTTTTGAGACTGCACAATTTTATTTGTTTTCCCCTCTGAAGATTTATTGAATTATAGTTCCTTATTCTCCTTATTCCTTTCTTTAGATTCAGTTGAGAACTTCAATTTTGTCATAGTCTTTTATCGATTCAGTTTTTTTAGACTTGATTCACACCGAAATTGAACTTTCGTCTTACGTTTAGGAGATGTCATTATCAAGTGATTATCACCAATGATTTTTGAGGACAAGTTTTGTCTTTTAGTGGGAGTAATTTCATTTTATCTTTTAAATTTTGAGGGCGTTTTTTTAACAGTTGTTTTTTTGCCTTTTGAACAAAGCGATACGGCAGATCCTTTTTTTTTCTTATCTAAATCTCTCTCAGTTTATTGCCCAGCATCGATTCTAATGTTAAACTCTGCCTAGTTTTTGAGATTGATTAATTTATTTTAAATATTTTGCAACTTGACTTCGATATCGTCAAAGCTTCCCACAGGCGGTGGGTGATTAAATTAACTACTTCCTTGAACAAGATGTAGTTGTAAATCCAAGTATTATTGCAGTTATAATTGTCGTTTAGTATTATTCATAATCAAATTTATATAAATGTGTAAATCTAAGATTATATTAATCATGATCATCGTAGACAATCACTCGAGTACCTAAAATTCCCCTGAATTCGCTTATTGCTATTCCTAATTTTATAGCTACTACTTTGTTTATTCCGATAAGAATTAAAATATTAAATGCGGGTAGTAAGTCTTACAATTGCTGGAAATCCATGACAACCATTCAAGATGAGTTTTTTCATCAGGTAGGTAGTAGCAAAATGAGATTGAGGGGCTCAACCAACTGATTGAAATGCCACGAGGAGTCTTGCAAAAATAAGTTTAAACCTACAGTTCTTCTTAGCTACTTTGCACATAATGTGGATCTAAAATAATTACCTTCTCATCATAACTTCCAACAATATAGAGCGCTTGGCCTTTTATGCCTCCAATTGCGCCGACCCATGTTTCGTGATCCATCAAGCTAAAGTAGTGCGGTCTATAATTTTATGGAATTTAATGTAAGCTTACTCTACTTGACAAACATACCAAAGTGGGGTATTTCTTGTATATTTGGCTTTTTAAACTTTTGTAGATGACTCCTGAGGATAATATCTCCACATCAAATTTGAAGCGTGCCGGATTCTTCTCTATGATCCTTTTAAAAATTCCTAAATTCTCAATAGAACTGGTCCATCTTTCATGTATCTCTCCTTCACGGCATATGGCTGACAAAGAGAAGATTCCATCACTCTGTTCGCTGAAGTATCGAATGATTTAATACTGCTCATTTTATGTTTGTTTTAATTTTAGATTTCTTTTTAATACTTCAGCAAAGAGCATTTGAACGGTTCTTATCATACATCCCCAACCATTATCACTTTAAATCTCTTTGATTCCCTTGCGATAACTAAACCAAAAAATATTTCTAAAATCATACAGGAATTTGTGAGAGCTGTCGAAGTTGTATTCCTTGCCGAGGAGTTGGACTATGGATGCATCATCTCGAATTTATATCTCTTTTCGTTGTATCATAGGAATAAGGCTAAGATCTGCGTTTTTGATGTTATAAAGGAGATTGGTCTTGAGTTCATTGACTTTACTTTTTGCAGTGCAAAAGGCCTAGCTAATTGATTGGGAGATCTCATCTTTGTGCTCTGAATAGGATCTGGTCAAAAATGGTAAATAGCCATATATACTATTAGTGAGACTTTAGTCCTCTTGGCTTGCCATTGATTAATTATAATAAACTTCTTGTTTATAATCCAATAATTGAGATTGAGAAGATTAATGAATTTAGTTATGATGATCATTATCTTTGTATCAATATGGTAGTGTACGGTCTGGTCTAATACACATAGGGATAATATTTATAATAATCTAATATGTCAATGATAATCAACCATAAAAAATGGATAGATACACAAATCCATCCTTTGTTTTTTTCTCTTTGACCGATTATGTTGCCATGCTGGCGCCCTATTTTGTATTAATTTTGGCAGTTTGATCGTAATATAATATTGGAATCTTGCTATTAACTAAACATGTGGTCTAAGTCTATGAACCTTCTTCTTTACTTTGCTCTAATTTTAATTTGATGAGTATGATTTTTACCCTTTTCGTAAAATTCATCCTAGTGGATATTTATTTAATAGAAGGAATACAATTTTTAAGATTATCAAATATTTCATACGATAACGTCAAAAAAATATAATGTTTAAAAAAATAAACATTAAAGCATTGCCTATATTTAAGCTATTTTTTTGAATAAAATAAAAGATAAAATAAAATATATAGATTTAACATGTACATTTAATATTTTTGCGAACTTATTAAATTCCTATACCATCAACATGAAATGAAATTAACCTTTAATTGTTCTTATGAATTGAATAAATTGTATATTTCTTTCGACACCAAATTACACTATTATTTCGCAATTAATCTAACTTCATTTTAAAACCTAATACAAATTAATTTTAAAATGTCATCTGGAGAATAAATCGATGTCGATAAGATCATCAGCAAACTCTTAGAAAACGGAGGGAAAGACGTCAAACTCACCGAATCAGAAATTCGCGGACTTTGCCTTAAATCTCGATAGATCTTTTTAGAACAACCCATGCTTCTTGAACTCGAAGCACCGATAAAAATATGTGGTAATCAAAAATTAACTCAGGAGATATTCATGGGCAGTATCCCGATCTCATAAAGCTATTTTAGTATGCTGGATTTCCCGGAGAGACCAATTACCTTTTTCTTGGAGATTACATTGACCGAGGAAAGCAGTCGATTGAAACCATCTGTCTAATGTTAGCCTACAAGATCAAAAACCCTTAAAATTTTTTCATGTTGAGGGGTAATCATGAATGTTCGAGTATAAATAGAATTTATGGATTTTATGATGAATGTAAACATGATCTTATTAAGGCAAGCGAAAATACAACATCAAACTGTGGAAAACATTTTCAGATGTGTTCAATGTCATGCCAGTGTGTGCACTTCTCGATGAAAAGATATTATGCATGCATGGAGGCATCAGTCCTCAGCTTGACAGCTTTGATCAGATCTTAAAGCTGGTTAGACCTCTTGAAATACCTGATCAAGGGTTGCTTTGTGATTTACTATGGGCAGATCCTTAGAAAGGAATGTCGGGATGGGCTTAGAATGAGAGAGGAGTCAGTTTTATCTTTGGAGCAGATATTGTTTCTAATTTCCTGAAAGATCATGATATCGATTTAATCTGCAGAGCTCATCAGGTCGTCGAATAGGGTTATGAATTCTTCGCAAAGAGGCAACTAGTAACTGTATTCAGCGCTCCTAACTATTGTGGATAGTTTTAGAATTCTGGAGCGGTCATGAGTGTAGACTAATCATTAATGTGCTCCTTCCAAATTCTCAAAGCCACGAAAAAGAAGAAATGATATTGAATGTCATAATATTAATTAAGGTAGCTTAGTTATTTGGTTCTGATATTGATTTATTCCTTACAGATGTTCAGATTATTCAACAGACAAATCTTCTCCTTTTCAAATCGATCCTTTGATCTAGCTATCATAGGGGGTGGACCTGGTGGTAAGATTTTTGATATTTAGGATATGTTGCCGCCATCAAAGCAGCACAACTCGGACTAAACACTGTTTGTATTGAAAAACGAGGCTCACTGGGAGGAACATGCTTAAATGTTGGCTGCATTCCTTCGAAAGCTCTGCTTAATATTTCCCACAAGTATCACGAGTTAACTCACGAATTCAAAGGAATGGGCATCACTACTACGGGCGTTGCTGTGGACTGGAGCAAGACGCAATAAAATAAAAATGGGGTTGTCTCCTCACTGACTAAAGGAATCGAAGGTCTTTTCCGCAAAAATAAAGTCACTTATCTTAAGGGTTCTGGATCATTTGTTGATGCAAACAACATGTATATTTCATGTAATTTAGTGAAGTTGCTGGACTAGACGGTAAAAACTAGACAATAACTACCAAAAAAACCATCATTGCAACTGGAAGCGAAGCTTCCACTTTTCCAGGCCTTCCTTTTGATTAAAAAATAGTCATCAGTTCTACTGGAGCTCTTGCACTTACTCAAATTCCAAAGGATCTTATCGTAATCGGAGGTGGAGTGATTGGATTGGAAATGGCATCAGTTTACCAAAGATTTGGCACCAATGTGACTGTAGTTGAATATTTGGATGAGATTGTTCCTTCTCTTGATAAATAAATTGCCAAAGCATTCAACAAGATACTCGTAAAACAAGGCATTAAAATATTAACTTCACACAAAGTAATTGGAGGGGTTAATCATGGAACCTATGGCTAAATTACTATTTAACCCGTGAAGGGAGGATAGAAGCAAGTATTAAAGGCAGATCATATCTTAGTCGCCACTGGAAGAAAACCACATACTGATAAGCTAAACTTGGATAAAGCTGGAATTAAAATTGATTAAAAGGGAAGAGTTATTGTTAATGACAATCTTTAAACCAATGTCCCTGGAATTTTTGCTATCGGTGATGTTGTTAGGGGAGCTATGTTGGCTCACAAAGCAGAATAAGAAGGAATTTTCGCTGCTGAGTATTTAGCTGGTAAACATCCGCACATTAACTACCTAGCTATACCCGGAGTCATATACACTTATCCATAAGTTGCAAGTGTCGGCTATACTGAAGAGGAATTGAAAGCTAAAAGTAAGAATTGCTTTATTAAGATATTGAGTATAATAAAGGAACTTTCCCCTTCTTAGCGAACTCCAGAGCTAAAGCTATCTCCAATACTGATGGAATGGTCAAGATTTTGGCTGATAAAAAAACTGATAAGTTGTTAGGGGCTCATATAATTGGCCCAGGAGCTGGAGAAATGATCTCAGAAGCGGTTATTGGCATTGAATATGGCGCAAGTTCTGAAGATTTAGCTCGAACCTGTCATGCCCATCCTACTCTTTCTGAAGCTTTCAAATAGGCTTGTATGGCTACTCATGGAAAGGCGATTCATTTCTGAACATGATGAATCAAAATCTTATTAATTCCTATCATCCGCATTATGCATTTATTAATATTTAAATAGATTATAATTATTTAGTTAATTCTAAATTTATCAATCTTAACTTCCGATCAGTCTCACAATGATAGTCCATAATTTGATTATTGTGAACAAGTTATCCAGAGAAACATAAGTGAATGAATATTAAATATTATAATAAATTGAATTTTAAATTTTATCTAAGCGGGTAAACGAAATCATTCTTTCAACTCCAATACACTTGCATCGGATTCTTTTTTTTAGCAGCAAACTATTTGACCAAATGCCGTATCTTTTCGCCTAGTCCTCTGCTATTATCTGTGTAAGTAAAATACTACATATATATAGTGTTTTTAGACTTCCCCATCTGATTAGGCTTTTTGCATCAAACAGAATCATTAAGCTGAGTTCATTATCTTATTTATTATCTTCGTGGACTAAATGACGGTATTAATACATGAAATGGTCAAAGATTCAAGATTTCTCCACTCATAGAGTGATAGATACTCTGCACTGGACTTTCCTATTTTGTTGCATTCTGAGTCATGAATAGCATACCTAGCGATAGACGTTTCAGATCCCTCAAATGGCCAATGTTGTCCACCTTTTCGATCTTATTGTAGGCAAGGGAGAGAACATTTAATCGAATGTTGTTATTGAGACCCTCAATAGATTGAATATGATTGTTATCTACATTAAACCATCGTTACATAGAAGTAGCTCGCGGAGATTTGGAAAATATTCCATACACTAGATTTTTTTAATCGTTCCGTAGCCTGAGCGAATCGTAGTGATTTGCTCTAGAGGAATATCGGATTTTGCTATGTTTTTCAACTATTAAATTTTTTATCTCTCGGCATAGGCCAGTAAAAGCTCACGTCTTTTTTCAGTATTCCCAATCCAGGTTTGAGATTTAGTCGTGGATGGAACATCGTCGAATAGAGAGATTTAGTTTAATACTTTCTGGCTTTTTTACTGGTTTAAAATGAACGAACGGACCATTTTGGGACTTTTAGATAAAAGGGATCCCTTCATATCGTTGTTTGAGATGCTGGACAGCCTGCGTGTTCGTTAAAGTTCATCCTCGAGAGTGGTTGCGTACTTTTTATAGGCCGCAATGATTTCAAATATGGTCATCAGATGCCTGTTTTTTGTGACTAACTTTTTGTTAATGGGCTGTTGGCAGTGCGGACACGAGAGTTGTTTGGTGCCCTCATTCTTGAGAAGTTCCTGCATGCAGGGAGCGCAGCAGCTATGTTAGTTCATGCACATGATCATGGGCGCATATTAATCGCAATCGAATTATCCCATGCACATGAAGCATTCTAACTCCACTTTATTCTTAATAAGGGTCTGAATCTATTAATTCATGTGCTTTCCATCATTTAGTTGCATCACTTTGATTTTAATCTTATAATTGGGAATAAAAATCAATCAGAAATATAGATTAGCCCTTTGTGAAGACAGGTTTTCAACTTTGATTTCCTTTCCTTCATTTTTGTTATGAACCTTCAATAAAGGAAGGAATTCAGTCACCATATATTGGTTTGAGCAACAGATTTAGTTCGTTATATTTTGCGTAAAAAAATATTCCTTCTTTTAAAATGGTGGAATTAATCGCCGTTTTCAAAATAAAAGTCCATTCATGATTTTATTGAAACATATTGCTGGCCATCAAATACAGCTCAATCTTGATTTGATTTAATAATATCTAAATTTTAACATCTTCCAATGATGTTACTAATATTTGATTTT
>Ga0302185_10000504_pt1 | contig 30241 bp, 27 predicted proteins | sample II_Bog_E1_1_FD_200231 | JGI IMG/M metagenome (GOLD analysis project Ga0302185, IMG submission 200231) | Peat permafrost microbial communities from Stordalen Mire near Abisko, Sweden - II_Bog_E1_2 | ecosystem: Environmental > Terrestrial > Soil > Wetlands > Peat | place: Sweden: Abisko... | reverse complement strand
AATTCTCGTCGTCAATAAGCTGACGTATCGCGTCGGAGGAATCTTCTTTGACGGGTTGGCAACTGCAAGTCCGGCAAAAGGCTTTTTTGATGGCATCCGCGACCGATACATAGGCTGTCCGCTTTGCTCGTATGTTCGCTTGGACCAGACAGTCAATGTGGGAAGCCCGCTCTCGAACACAGAATGCCCTGTCTGCCGCAGCGAGTTGCAGGTCAACGAACTGCTCGATCCTCCAGCCTTCTCTCCAGAGGCCGGCAGGCGTCTGAAGGATGAGGACAGAGACCAGGACATTACCTACGCTTCCAGCGCACAACTGCCCGAACTACTCGACCGGGATTTTGACTGGGATACTCTCACCGGATCGCAGATGTCATTTGCCTACCAGGAGGGAGTTAAACTGATCGTCACCAACAAGGGCAAGAACGGCACCGGCTTCGGTGTCTGTGAAACCTGCGCTGCCGCCTGGCTCTCCGACGATCCTGAGTCGGAAAAGGAGCACGTGCGGCCCTTCCTTCTGCCCGACTATGTGGTTAAGAGAGAACAGCCGCCTAAAAAGTGTAGCGGACATGTACGAAAAGGTCTCTATCTCGGGCACCAGTTCCGTACCGACATCCTTCTGTTGAGGATCGAATTCAAGGCTACAATGGACTTCAGTCCAGATCGCCCCTGGATAAACGATGCGATGGCAACCTGTGCTGAGGCTGTGGCGCTCGGATCGAGCCTCGGGCTTTCAATTGATCCTGGCGAGCTTAGCTCCGGGTATAGATTCGTACCTCCATCGCACGGGGGCATTGGCGCGGCCGAGATTTACTTGTTTGACACTGCCTCTGGTGGCGCTGGTTACGCATATGAAGTCGGCCGGAATTTGCATGAGATATTTCCTCAGATCGAGGATATGCTGACTACTTGCTCGGGGCAATGCGAGCGATCCTGCACAAAATGCCTGCGGCACTACGGGAATCGATTCCTGCACCCGCGGCTTGATCGCCGGCTCGGGTTGCAACTCCTGCGTTATGCGCGATTCAGCGAGGAGCCGTTGATTCCGTCGTCCGGCGACCAGAGGAAGACTCTAGAACCGCTGGTCAGATTTCTCGAACTTGAGGGATGGAGTGTCAACTGGAAGGATTCTGCGTTGCTGGCCACTCCGGAGGGCTGGAGTAAACCGGTTGCGATTAGCACGTATCCGGCGCTCCTCTCCAAGGCCGAGGCAGAGAAACGTCACTGCCTATCCCTCCATTCGGGTGGGACTCCCATTCTACTGCCCGACTACCTCGTAGAGCGCGACCTGCCGTCCGCTTATCAGGAGGTGATGAAGCATGTCAAAGTATAGGACCGGCGAATATCCACTGGTGTCGATACAAACGTTTATTGAAGCGACACGGGATTCTGGCTACAAGAGCACTGCCGCAGCTCTCTCCGAACTCGTCGACAATCCCTTCGAGGCGGAAGCGAGTACAGTATCCGTCTGCCTCTCCGAAAACGCAGAGGGCAAATGCATCACGGTGACAGACGATGGAACCGGGATGTCTCCCCAGACCATGCAGATGGCATTGCAGTTTGGGGGGAGTACGAGGTTCAACTCTCGAAAGGGCTTAGGCCGCTACGGCATGGGTCTCCCGAATGGTTCCCTTAGTCAGGCAAAGCGCGTCGATGTTTACAGTTGGACAAATTCCGGAAAAATCTGGACCAGTTACCTCGACGTGGACGAGATTGCTTCGGGCAGCCTCTCAACCGTTCCAGTGCCAACTCGGTTCAAACCGGATACGACTGACGACTACCCATTGTCGCCTAGTGGGACGGTGGTTGCGCTGACAAAATGCGACCGGCTCGATTTCCGAACGCAAAAAGCACAGGCAAAGTACCTCCACCTCGACTTTGGCCGAACTTTTCGTCACCATCTATACAGCGGCAAGAAACTACTGATTAACGGAGAACGGGTCAAGCCAATCGATCCGCTCTTTTTTAGCAACGGTAATAACCTGACTGGCGCAGAGCCCTATGGATCCGCCCTCTGCTACGATGTGACGGCGCCGGGGGGAAAAGCCTCTCAAATCTCGGTCAGGTTCGCCATCCTGCCTATCGAAAAGTGGTACCGGCTTTCCAACGAGGAGAAAAACACTCACCGGATTTCGAAGGGTGCAGGCATCTCTGTGGTGCGCGGCGGGCGTGAGATTGATTGCGGCTGGTATTTTATGGGCTCTAAGAGGAAGGAAAACTACGACGACTGGTGGCGCTGCGAAATCTCATTTTCCCCTGAACTCGATGAACTATTTGGTGTGACGCACACCAAGCAGAAGATTAATCCCACAGAAACACTGGTAAGCATATTAACGCCGGATTTTGAACGGATAGCACGAGAACTGAACAGCCACGTTCGACGCCGCTACCTGGCTGTCCGCGAGGAGCCAGTAGAATTAAAAAGTACGGTTGTCGCGCAGCACAAGGATGCCCTGATGGTACCAGTGGTCCTGCGTGGCCGGACAGCAAGTAGTTCTGCATCCTTAGGGGGTAGAATCACTCAACTAGGCTACAGGATCAATGAACACGTATTGGAAGATGTCAGCTTTTATCGTCCGTCGCTGGCACACGAGCGGCTCACTCTAACGCTGAACCGCGATCACAGTTTCTATCAAAAGATTTATCAGCCTTTGGCGGCAACTCAGCAGATCGAATCTGCCAGGGTGTTGAACCAGCTACAACTCATGCTCCTCGCAGTGGGGCGTGCCGAATGCGGGTTGCAATCGGTCGAGGAGAAGATTGCTGTCCAAAGGTTGAGGGAGACGTGGAGCAATGCTCTTACGGCTTTCCTGGATTAGGATGCAATCACAATGGACCAAACAGTCACTCTCAATCCGAACCTCACAGTGCTTATGCCGCTGTTTCGCAAGAGATGCGCGTGCATTCAAAAAATGGTTAGAAAATGTCATGAGGCTGTCTCAACAGAGTTGATTCATCAACTCCGGTCCGAAGTCCTCGTTCCCTTGCCAAAAACAACTCAGATACAACTCAATGAGGAACTGTATCTGGTAGCAGCGCTGAGCGTCACAATTGACCTCATTGCCCAGGGATGGCGCGTTGTTACAACCTCTCCCAAGGTTGTTATCGAGTTCACTAATGGCTTTTCGCCAAAAGAGGAGAAGGAGCGAATCCGGCGCGTTCACCTGATTGACCGCGATGAACAGTTGCGCCAGCCTGCGACACACTCCTTTATTAAGGGGATGGAGAAACGTCGCCTGACCGCAAAGGGCTGGCACTCCATTTATTCAGTTATGCGAGACGGCGAAAGTCTTGCCCGAGAACTATCGGCCATAAGCGGGGCGAATGACCTGGGGGCAAAACTTGAGCAGCTTCGCTGCGCAATCAAACCATACATACAATTCGTCGAGCCGAATGCCTTTTGCGAACACACCGGCCTTCGGCTGCAGGACATCTGGCGCTACTTCCGGCACACTTGGGTAAACTCTTACAAAAACGTCCCTGGCCGATCCATGATGATTCTCATTCGCGATGCTGCGACTGCGAATCACCCTGTGATTGGAATCGCCTGCCTCGCCAGTTCCGTTGTCCAGCAGTCGGCACGAGACAAATGGATTGGCTGGGATGCGGAAAGCGCCATCGAACACTTCCGAACGTCTACTCAGCCCAAACGTGATGCGGCGTGGCTTGTTGCCACGGTAGACCGTCTCATCAAGGGGATATATCTGAAGGACTTGCTCGACAACGCCATTGTCACACAAGCAGATTTGAGGAAGCCGACGCCCCAAGTCATCGAAAGGCTCTTGAAGGATTCGGAGCGCGCTATTAAACATCATCGGCGTTACCCGAACGCCGCGCAACATAAGCATGTAATCTCTGGCACCGACGCGGAGTGGCATACCCGCGCTGAGACAAGTCTTTTCCGGAGCAAGCGCGCGAAACAACTCGCGGTGCTGCTTTCTGTCCGAATTGCATTTCAGGATGGAAAGATTGGCGGCAACATCACGAAGTTGGCATGGAATCAAGCATTCGAGAGCGTGCGATTCCGTCACGCAGTCGGTCAAATCGTTCGGATGTTGAAAGGCGAGCGCGTTGGAGTCAATATGATGGACATCACTGTCTGCGGCGCAGTGGCTCCTTACAGCATTCTTCTCGGCGGTAAACTTGTTTGCCTACTCCTGTGCAGCCCAGAGATCGTCAAACGATACGAGAAGCGCTATGAACATCAAACCAGTCTAATCGCATCGAGTATGCGGGGGGCACCCGTACAGAGGAAAGCACGCCTAGTATTGCTCTGCACGACAAGCCTGTATGGATCATCCTTGAGCCAATACAGCCGTGTCAAGGTTCCTTCTGAAGCGATTGGCGGCAAACCGCCCGAGAAGATTGAATACCGTTCCATAGGACTTAGCGAAGGCTTTGGCTCTTTTCATATAAGCCAGGAGACGCTTGGCTTAATGGCCACGTTGATCGGCCGTTCTAAGGAAGCACGGAAAGTAAACTCCATCTTTGGTGAAGGGGTCAACCCACTGATGCGAAAAATCAGGGAGGGACTGGAATTACTCGGCCTGCCTGCCGACGTGCTCATGAACCACGGAAACAAGCGCGTCGTGTATGGTGTCTCCCTTGCCAGGAACTTTCGCGATGTCTTGCTGGGCTTCACTGATTCTGCCCACTACTACGTTCCACTAACGCGGGACCAGTTGAGAACGGAGATGCTAGCCGACTTCTGGAGACAGCGGTGGCTCCTCAACCGTCTTATGAAGCCCGGTATTCTGGAGGAAGTTTCGAAGCACACGGTTGTCTATCCAATCAAACACGGTGCTCAGGTGGTGCTGCCAGACGATAAGTAAGGGAAGGATGTCCAAGATACCTTCGCTCGACCACCATCACCCGTCGGCTGACCTTGATCACCGAGGGCCACCAGTCGGCAGGATTTGTAGACTCGCCCTAGCCTGCATTATGCTTGAAGCTCTATACAGCGAAGGCCCGATGTGCTACAAACATGTTGACTAGACAGCATTTACAGCACAAAAGGACCTTCGCTTGACTGATTTTACTCCCACACAGTGTGTCTTGTTTTCCGATCTCGAAAAGCGCCCGGTTTTGTTGGCATTTGATCAGGCGCATGGCACCAGCGATGGTGGCGCGATGCTGCTCTCGGCGGCCAATCGGCGCTTTGGAAACGGTCTAATCGAATCCCTGAGCGCCTCTCTGCCCGATGCTCGCCAGCCAGGCAATGTCGATCATCAACTGGCCGAGTTGATGCGGCAACGCATCTACGGACTGGCCTGCGGCTATGAGGACGCCAACGATGCGGCTCGCATCGGCGGCGATCCGATGCACAAGTTGCTGGCTGGGCGCGACCCCGTCAAGGGCCGCGATCTGGCCTCGCAGCCTACCCTGTCGCGCTTCGAGAACAGCGTCGCGCCGCGCTCGCTTTTCACCATGGGCATGACGCTGGCCGAGAGCGTGATCGCGCGCCACGGCCAGCGCCGCAACGGCCATGCCCGTCTGGTCACCATCGACATGGACCCCACCGACGCGGCGACTTATGGGGCGCAGCAGTTGTCCTTCTTCAACACCCACTACGACAACCACTGCTATCTGCCCATGCTGGGCTTCGTCAGCTTCGACCACGAGCCGGATCAGTATCTCTGCGCGGCCGTCTTGCAGCCCGGCAATGTGGGCGCGGCGACGGGCGCCGTGGGCCTGTTGCGGAGATTGATCCAACTGGTGCGGAGTTCATTTTCCAAGGCACAGATCCGCGTGCGTCTGGATGGCGGCTTTGCCTCGCCTGCGCTCTTCGACTTCCTCGATGCCGAACCCCGAGTCGAGTATGTCGTCGCCATGGCCTCCAACGCCGTGCTCGACCGGCATTGCGAAGAAGCCATGGAAGTCGCGCGGTTGTGTTCGGGACTGAGCGATGAAACCGAGCATGTTTACGGCCAGACATGCTATGCCGCGAAGAGTTGGAAACGCCAGCGGCGTGTGATCTTCAAGGCCGAGGTGGTCAAGGCCGACGGCAAGCAACCCCGCGATAATCCCCGCTTCGTGGTCACCAACATGAAGCAAGGCGCACAGTGGCTCTATGAAGAGGTCTATTGCCAGCGCGGCGATGTGGAGAATCGCATCAAGGAACTCAAGGCGCTCGATGTGGACCGCACCAGTTGCACCAGCTTTTGGGCCAATCAACTGCGCGTGCTGATGGCGGCTGCGGCCTATGTGTTGTTGCAGGAGATCCGCCTGAACGCGGCGCTGACCAGGCTGGCCCGGGCGCAGGTGTGGACGCTGCGCGAGCGACTGCTCAAACTCGGGGCACGGGTGGTGGCCTCGGTGCGGCGCATCGTGGTGCATCTGCCGGAATCGTTCCCTTGGCGCAGCGACTTTCAGCGCATCGCTGTGGCGTTAGGAGCGACTTCCGGATAGGACCACTCCCACCCACCCGACAAACGGATCAACACCAGGGCGCGAAAGCTGTCGGGGACAGCCACGCGCGAAATGCGCACACTGCGCTCTCCGGCCGACCTCAGGGCAAAGTCTCCAAGCAAAAACTCCGCATGCAAACGGGTCAACTGGACCCAGTTCCAAAAAACGCCGGCAAAATCTCACCGGATGCTGGTTCGTGAATGAAGCAGGCTAGTTGCGCCATAATTCGGTCGGATCGAGACCCGCAAGAGCATCCGCCGCTTGATCGGCACCTTTTAAGATGGTATCTGAACACAATACTTCAGGAACGCAACAATGGGCGTTTGCCACGCGCAGCGTCGATCCGGCATGATTGCTATTTGGTCCAGAGGCTGGCTTTGTCTTCATCTTGTGATAACAAAGCCAGGGTTAAGTTTGCTAAAGTCGCACAAGTTTTTCACAACGCTGCGGTGTTCAACACCCTGCAAATCAACGTCTATGAGTTGATTAACCGGAGCACCATGGAGAAGACGTAATATTTCGGAGAGCGCAAGGCTTGCAGCAACTGCACCAACAAATGGTGCGCCGACAGCTTTGCCTGCCAAGAGTGTAACTCCGCACTTGTCCAACTCGCCATTCTTGAGCATTGCTTGATAGGCCTCTGCCTCTTCCATAGCTTCAGTAGCACCGTCAGATTTCCACAAATTGCTTGTCGCGCGGCCGTTAGGGAGGGTATGAATACGCATTGTTCTAAAGTCTCGATGACCTCTGCCTAGCCCGGCCTCGACCACGAATTCAAAGCCGACCTTATCGAGGGCGAGACGGCCGAGCGCATTATCTAAGCCGCATAGTCCAATGGAAGGCTCTCCTATCTGTCGTCGTACCGACGCATCAAATAGACGTTCGCAAATGGTGGTGGTGAATCCCCTACGCTCTGCCCACGCTGCCATCGAGCGTGTCTTCTTGCTGCCCAACACAGTTCGGTCCGAGAGAATCGAAGTGCTGAGCGTGGACGGTGTCACGACATCGACATCCTGCAAGACCAGGGACAGCGATGCTGGATCTGCATATGGCAACAAGCCTAATCCCCACAGGTAGGCTTGGCCCAAATGACCGAGTCCAATTAGCCAAAGTTGACTTGGCAGATAAGTGAGTCGAGGCTCACCGCTATTATCGATCAACCAATCTATATTGGTAGCTGGCTCCCACAGCGATAGCCCTACAATTCGATGTCCCGCAGCGGGAACTCCACCACTCACATAGAGAAATGCCTCGTTAATTGCGAGAGCAGCCGACAGCATCGCAGTTAGAGGCATTTCTGGACCAGCGACTGGGCCGACGGCAGAATGGCCCGGAGCAATTCCGCCTCGCCAGCCTGCGCAGATGGTTCGAATACAAAACCCTTCACGGCGGGGCGTGGGCGGACCACCAATGATGATTGTGGGCCGGCCGAGTGCGAAGCCACTTGCCTCTCCTCCGAGTTCGACAATAGCGTCGGCTAAGGTACCTCCGCGTGATCCTCCCACGCAGAGTGGGACATCAAGAGGGCCTTCTACCAAAACGCCGCCAAGGAATACACGGCAGGCAAGCGCAACTGCGGTAAGAAGAGTCGCTTGCTCCAATGGTTGGAGCGCCTGATCCCTCTCAATGACGAATGCGATGCGATAGCCACGAAAGAGTTTCTCGGCCTCTTCAAGTGTTCCGACTGCGCCACTATCCAACGCGTGCTTGACGAGCCGATGGAGTGTTTCGGAAGGCGTAAATGTTGTCATGATTGACCTCACAGACCTATATAGAAAAAGTTACGCCGGTCTTTGTTCGGTACTGCAGTCCAGGATTTGGCACCTTGATAGCAATACATGCCGATTTCAGACCGCCGCACAGGTGCAACTGCAAAACGTGGCACAATCAAGGCAATGTGTCCGACCTGTGAGATCATCGGATGATTTCTGTCCGAGTCACTTTGATCCGATGCCCCAGGGTGAGTATGAATATCGGCGACCACAGTAAGACTACGCTGTTGGCATATCTCCCAAAGGAACCCACAATAGCGTCCATCAAAACAAACTATGCCGCTGTTGAGACTGTTAGAATCGAGATCGTCGTATAGAACATAATCTACGATCTGGGCCACGCCATTTTGTCGAGAGCCTAGGAGAAACGCACCACTTTCCCGCGTATACCCACAGCCACGTTGCCGCAGTCCATTTATTAATCTCCACCAGACCCATATTGAACAGTTCAGCTCACATTGCGGCGCAAACAGGTATTGCGTAATCGCAGCTTTGAAGAAGTTCATGAACAAGCTCCAGGTATTGAAGAATTCCGTCAGTCGGACGCCATATTTTTGAAGGCATTTCGGTGCGCCAATTGGGGTGCCCGGCAATGCTCTCACGGTCACACGGTAAGTAGAGTGCGGTGCCGCTCTTCCAATCTGTTCGAAATACCGCTTTTACACGGCCTGATAAACCCTGCGGCCATCGGTCAAAGGGAAGTACGCCATTGCAATCAATATCCCACGGACCTGCCGTTGGCGGTGTCTGAGGATAACCGGCGCAGTTGAACCGCAACGTGAAAGTACGTCCATCTTTGGCGGTCACGCTGATGAAAACGTACGGCCACACAGTCTTGAGGAGGAGCCACCGCCCTTCTCCCTGGCCAAGGCGGAATGCAGGTTTTGCTACATCCGCCTCAAACGCACGCTCGTCCGGAGAGTTCATTTCGCCTCTCCACAAGATCCGTTGACACGCTGGTCGGGTACCAGGTCAAAGATGACTTGGCAGTGTGGACAGGCAGCGAGCGCCCCTAAGTGCGTGCTGGGTGCGGGCCGATCATGAGTACCGGCTATTTGCAGAACGTGTTCGCCAGCCTCTTCTGGGGTCATGCCGAATTTGCTTTCGGCCGCCCACCGCTTTATCCGAGCCACGGTGGCAGAGGGTCCAAAGCTATGCTCCACAGTTTGCCCGTTGAAAATGACGCTTACTTTGACATGGCGGCACCGGTGCAGATGCGCCTTTACGCCATGGGAACCCATGCGTTCACGAACAACGATGAGTTCGTCAATCGGCTCATCGGCGTCCTCAAGAAAAAGTATCATTTCGGTAGGAAGGCCGTGCTTCTCAATGAGAAGGGCCTTGACCGCACCAAAATTGTGTTCGGCGGGCGCCTCCAGGTGCTGAATCTCGCGGCGTCCCTCGATTTGATAGAAGATGTCAACAGATTCCATGGCTCACACTCCCTTGGAGAGAACATGAGCTCATGGCCTTATTGCCCGTCTCTGTCCCTCACTCTGTTAATCGCAGGGAGTGAAAGAACCCGGAAGGCACCGACTACAATTTCTACGTTAGAGTTAAAGCACCATGCGGAGTTGCAGCACAAATGAAAAAGTGCGGACAGCGCGGGCAGGTGACAGCATCAATGTTAGTTGGGAAATGTCCGCCTGCAATATCTGCCAACATCCGGTTGCTCTTGGTGCGCCGATTGTTCATCATTGTCGAGGAGATTGTGACCATTTCGATCACCTCATCCGTCAAATGCACTGCTTCGACGGAGTAGCTGTTTCCAAACCTCGCCTTCCCGGCAAGGTGGTATAGGGTGTATTCGAGGCGACCATTCTCATCGCTTCGCTTGTATCCAGTGTGGATACGCCGAAGGACAACCGCGCCATTCGGAAGCTCTGCAAGTTCATTGGGCTCGACCATCACACGGCCACCTGGCATATCTATCGCGATCGATTCGGAATCACGGAAACGACGCCCCGCTCCGGCACGGGTGAGTGCTACCAATAACCGCGACGCAAGTCGCCGATAGTCATCCGCGAATCCATGGCTAACAGGCCCACGGATCTTCCAAATCTCATCGAAGGCTTTTTCAGCTTCAGCAAGGCTAGGCTCACCTCCTCGCCGAGCGTCGGAGAGCCAGTGAATCAGGTCATAGATGCAATCGTGGGTCTGGGAGAATGCGGTCGTCTTCCTCTTGCCACCGAGACCAAGAACATGGGTGTAAAAGAATCGTCTGGGACACTTCTCATATAGACTCAAGTGGCTATCGGTCACGTGGCGATCAGCCGTTCCTTGAACAAGAATTGGGTACGACCGCGCTGCATTTGCCGGCAACGGCAATCGCGTTGGATTACCAACCTCTCTGACAAGAGAGGGCGTAAGCCAATCCAAGAAGGGTGATGGCGAACGGTTGTTTCCGTTCGGCTGGCGCCGGGCCAGATAGAGACGCAGATGAGTCCGTGCTCTCGAAAGAGCGACGAAAAACAGGCACTCTTCTTCATGATCGTGCGATTGCTTCCCCTCGTCTGCGACAGATAGGGTTCCGGCGCTCTCAATCATCCCTTTCGGGGGAGGACATCTTTGCCCGCGGTTGGATGAGGGAAAGCTGGCAACGGTCAAGCCAGGGACATGAACAACTTCGAATTCCAGGCCTTTGCTTCCATGAACTGTCATCAATCGCACAGCATTCAGATGGAGCGCCGCGGCGGGTACCTGTCGCAGGTCTCGTTCTTCTGCCAGCAGGACCAACTGACGCACACGATCAAGTGTTCGCTGAATCGGCAGTCCCCAACCGACGCGGCTCTGATCACGCACGAAGTTCAGAAATTGCCAAACGGCGACCGATCGCATCTTATCGGTTATAGCGTCTTTGAGTGACATCGAACGTGCCAGGTCAGTTCTATCGAGGAGGTATGTTGATAGCAGATCCCACGCAGAGGATGTCGCTGCGATTCCGTCAAAGTCTTGCGCCAGAATCGCCAAGCTGTTGCTGCCTTGGGAGGAGAGTCCAGGAACTTTCGATGCCGTAGAGAGGCCTAGCGGCGAAAGCTGATTTGCTGCTCGTAGATTGCGCGAGGCGCAGGAGACATCCTGAAGGGAAAGATTATAGCGAGACATCGCACCCACACGGGCCAAACCGTCAGCAAAAGGATCTACAGCAAGACTCAAAATGGCAAGTAGATCCCGCACTTCCTCTCTTTCAAAAAGACTCCCAAGATGAAGAACCGGGATACCGCGCTCCTCTAGTCCTGAAGCGATCTCGTTCAAGCGTCCATTCGTCCTGCACAGGACCGCTTGCTTCCGAAGAGGCATTCCCGCGGACTCGACTTCACGAATACTAGCCGCTAATCCTTCGACTTCATCGTCTAGTGTTTCATATCGGCGAATTTGTGGAGAGACTGAACCATGACCTCGCGTAGCAGTGAGCGCCAATGGCAACATTCCGTGTGACGCTCCCATGTGCCCAGCGACCGAAACAAAAGTATTCACAATTTCTTGAGTTGAGCGGTAGTTGATGGAAAGTTGATCAGTCTTTGCATCTGCGAAGTCGTTGCCGAACTCAGCCATATTGGCCGATGACGCTCCTCGAAATCGATAAATTGATTGACGGGAATCGCCAACCACCCACAGCCGCTTGCCGTCGCCCGCAATTACCCTGAGGAGGCGACCACTTGCTCGATTCACGTCCTGGTATTCGTCGACCACAATATGGCGGTGCCGCAGCCTAACCGCCGCTTGCAAGTCCGGATTTGCTTCAAGCAGCAAGGTAGGCCGCATAATCAAGTCGCCAAAATCCACGCCGCCGCGATCACGCATGGCCTTTTCATACAGATCATATAGTTGTGCAATCTCCAAACATTTCTCGGCTGCAATTCGTTCATCATCGTTGCCTGCACGCATATCCATCTCTATAGCCAATGCTCGATAGCGAATTGGACCAACGAGTTCATCCTTTGCGCGTCCTATGGCAGTAACCACGTCGCGAAGGACCATAGCAGGATCCCACAAGTTGCGATAGTGCACCAGGGGGAGGGTCGGCAAGATTTCTTCCAACATCTCAATTGCATCACTTCGATCGAAAAGACTCGGATTAGGTGAAAGCTGCAACTTGTCGTGGTATCGGCGGACAAGGTCGAGTCCAAACGCATGAAACGTTCCAATCCAGACGCGAGGTGCAGCATCAGGCGTTGCAGTCGCTATTCTTTCGGACAGTTCTCCTGCTGCACGGTTCGAGAATGTCAGAACCAAGATGGACGCGGGATCCACTCCCTCTGAAATTAGGGAGAGAGCACGTTTTACGACAGTACGGGTTTTGCCAGTTCCGGGGCCTGCTTGAAGTTGAAATGGGATGCCTCGATGTGCAGCCGCTTTTTCTTGCGATGGGTCGGGTGCGAAGGTGTCCGTGGACGCTTCGTCCTTATGATGCGGTGCCTGTGACGGAAGCAGTAGGGCGTCAAAGAGTTGCTGGCGGACTAGATTCTTGGACAGGCCAGTCCTATTTGCGATCGCGGTAGCTCCCATACCGTCGTCTACATGCAGGCGTCGTGCGAATGCACGAGGAAGAAGGAATTCGCGTGCAAAGATATTCGCCTGCAACTCTCTTCTCTCACGCGCCCCATAATCCTCAACACGCTGCAGTCCAACTGGTGCAACCTCCATGGAACGTGAGGGATCTATATCGTCTCCAGAACAATTCGTAGAACCTGAATGAATACAAACATGCCCGAGTTCGTGAGCAATGAGCATTGCCCGCTCGGCTAAACTATCGAGGGTGTAAAACATTTTGTGTAAACGATCTTTTCGACTCTGGTAAACAGAGAGAGGAGATTGTATGGGGATTGATGGGAAACTGATCGACGAGTTGCTCGCCGGGCGTTCGACGGTGGCGGAGATAGCGGGCGAAAACGGCCTTCTGAAGCAGTTGACCAAGGCCATCTTGGAACGGGCGCTGGCGGCGGAACTGAGTACGCATCTTGGCTACGAGAAGCACGCCGTGGCGGGCCACAACAGCGGCAACAGCCGCAACGGGGCCAGCCAGAAGCGGCTAAAAGGTGATTTTGGCACACTCGAAATCGAGGTTCCCCGCGACCGCGCAGGCAGCTTCGAGCCGCTGTTGGTGGCCAAGGGACAGACCCGCTGGCATGGCTTCGACGACAAGATTCTTTCCCTCTATGCGCGCGGCATGAGCTGCCGCGAGATCCAAGGCCACCTCGAGGAGATGTATCAGGTCGAGGTATCTCCAACGCTGATTTCGACGGTGACGGACGCGGTTCTGGATGAGGTCAAGACCTGGCAGTCGCGGCCTCTGGATGCGGTCTACGCCATCGTTTATCTGGACGCGCTGGTGGTCAAGATGCGCTCGGAAGGGCGGGTTGAAAACCGTGCTGTGTATGTAGCGATCGGCATCGACATGGAAGGCCGCAAAGATGTTTTGGGCCTGTGGACATCGGCCAACGAGGGCGCGAAGTTCTGGCTGCAGGTGCTGACCGAGTTGAAAAATCGCGGCGTCCAGGACATCTTTATCGCCTGCGTGGACGGTCTGAAGGGCTTTCCCCAGGCTATCGAAACGGCGTATCCGAAGACGACGGTGCAGTTATGCATCGTGCATATGGTGCGAGGCAGTTTGAGTTATGTTGGCTGGAAGGAACGTAAGGCGGTGGCCGCAGATTTGAAGAACATTTATCGCGCCTCCACGGTCGAAGAGGCGGAGCGGCAGTTGGAAGAATTCGCGCAAAAGTGGGACCGCCGTTATCCGTCGATCAGCGCCATGTGGCGAAGAAACTGGCTGGGGATCATTCCGTTTTTTCAGTTCCCGCCGGAGATTCGCAAGATCATCTATACGACCAACGCGATTGAGAGCCTGAACATGAGCCTGCGCAAGGTACTCAAGACGCGGGGTTCATTCCCCAGTGAGGACGCAGCCCTGAAAGTGATGTACCTGGCACTGAAAAACCTGACCGCGAAATGGCAGACAGTCCACGGATGGAGGGACGCGCTCAACTGCTTCTCGGTGCTGTGGGAAGCTCGCTTCCCACAGCACCGAGGCTAACCATAAACGGAACTTCAACTTGATCGTTTACACAAAAGACTGGACACTACCAAACTATCTGTTATCTCGCAGCAGATCGTCCCGCTTTGGTCGTCAAACAGAGCTCTGGCTCCTTTAAGCCCAGCGTCTCCCTGAGGGAGGAAGGTCATCACAAGCTCAAGATCCTGAATTGCTGCTTGTACCATTGCTTCGGGATCAAGAGGATCGACACCATTTGCCACGAGCATGCTATGCATTGTCGTGGCGGAGTCGCGAATTAGTTCAAGAGAGTCCATTTCATCTCCTACATTGCCAAGAGGAGTCTCTGTTGTTCGTCATTGAGTCCAGACGATTTTACAGCCTCGCAAAATGTTTGCTTAATGTCCAACTGTGGCTTGTCGGCGGCTTTGTAAAACTGCCCTTGCATCTGTGATTGCCCCTGGACGTTTAGGTGTTCCATGAGTACGCCCGGAGGAACCTTTAATTCCTGTGCCAATTGATCTGTAAATCTCTTTGGGATCGTCTCCGGTACTATGTGCCTATCACGTAGCTTGATAGCGAACACGGTATTGACGTTAAGTCTTTGGACCATCCCACGAAACGCTGCTCGATCCAGAGTGGCGAAAGGATTAGGCGGGATCTCACTTGTCGGCACACCTCTCTCAACAGAGATGTTCTCCGAACTCTGAACGGCATGGAGCCGGTTGTAGAACCGACTCATGGCACGAGAAACTGCTGGACTCAATTTGTCTTCTGCGAGAGTCGTCCTCGGTACATCCCCCTGGGACACCTCACGGAGAGAATCAATAGCCAGCATTATCGCGAAATCGGTCAAGTCATCTGCGTGTTCGGGATATCTGCGGACGAACTCATCGAGTAGGGCCGCATCTGGAACTTCTTGAGCCAGCGAGAGTTCATAGAGCGCGTCACTCAACCTGGCGGTGCTTTCGTTTCGACTCATCTCATACCTCCTGCTCAAACTTTGCGAGTTTAGCTGCTGCGCGTTTAAGGCGGGCTCGAATCGTGCGACCAGTCACGCTACAGAGCGTTTCAGCCGTAACTCTACTTGGATCCTCTGATTCCACCTCATATCCGAGCAGATGACAGAGAACAACTGCACGGCGCTCCTCTGAAGGCAGAGCGCAAATCCCCCGTAACAAACGCTGACCAAGCTCTTTGACCTCTTGCGTGCCGGCGGTTCGGTACGCCTTCGATATGCGAGACAATACCTCATCGTCGGTCTCGGATCTTTCGTCCCGTTCATCCGGCAACTGTTGCAGGTGTTGAAGTCGCGAGATCTCCTTTCGAACTGCATCGACGCGAAGAGCCTTAAAGGCTCTATTGAAGCTGCATTCGAAGTAGTCAAGTTTGTCGGGATTATCGCCAAGTCCGTCTTCGGCAAACATCTCTCCAAATCGCCCGAGGATTTCTTCCCTGACATCTCCGGCGGTTGCAAGGCCGTCATTGGGAACAAACGCAAGGAGGTTCGACTCGCACCGCTTCAGCAGTGCGGGAAACAAAGCCTCCATCAATTGCGCGTTCATCCCGCGGCGCGCATCACGCATCAAATGCGCGAGTACTTCGGTTTCAAGGTATTCGGCGGCGTCGCGGTCCGTAATCCATAACCGGCTACGCAGCGTGTTCAAATCCTGAGTTTGGGCGAGTTCGATGGCAGCTTCGACGGAGGCACGGCGTGCGTACAGCTTTCCATCCTTGTTGCGTTTCGTCAGCGGTTTAGCCATCTACCCTCCCTATACAACCCGGTGCCACGATCGGAGATATGCCGGCTCTACAGAGTTGATCGTTATAAGGGACGCTTCCCGGAAGGCCCAGCCACTTTATTTTTGAGAATAATGCGTGATCGGCGAAAGACTTGACCAGCCACCCCGCGCCGTGCCGTACCTGCCTTGAGTGCGACTCCGAAAGGTGATTCCGACGATTCCGGATTTCGTGCCCTGGATTTGAGTCAACACTTGTACAATTAGCAACTTAACCGATATAACGCTGGATCAGTATTGAGAAACAAGGGCCAATTCAACTACTAAGTTCTGAAATCGTGAAGAGCAACTGATTCTAGCTAAATTCTAACGCCGCGATTAAGGACTGGCGCAAGCGTCTTCTCCGATCAGCAACCTTTTGAGCATCCTCAATTGCCTCAAATCCTGGATTTTCAGCCAAGACCTCTGCTGTGCAAAAGTGGAGTTTATTTGGATTGCACACCTCAGCCGCGCATTTCCAGCCAACTATCTCATCTGGCCAACTCCCTCCAGTTGACTCCCTCCAGTTGACTCCCTTTCAACCTTGATTCGATACCTCGCTGCTCACGCTCTCACCTCGATCCGTTCCACGGCCGCTTATCGTCTACCAGCAGGCCGGACAATCGCACCATTGCACTCAAGCCAATCAAGAGAACACCATGAGACTTCGCCAGAATCAACTCTGCCCGATCCACCGCTCCCGTTTCTGCTGTGGGAGAGAGTTAATACCAAGAGAAAAGCGTCAGCGCCAGATGGGCGTTCGGCGCATCGAAGACCCTCATCACCCCAGGGGATACCGGGAACTCCGCTCGAAACGGAGAAATGTGGAAACTCCTCGACCGGAAGATTGCCGCCCAGCGTGGCAAGTGCGCCCTCTGTAACGAAGTGTTCACTGATTATGGCGACATCGTACCCGACCATATCCATCCCCGCGGCATGGGCGGGGCATGGAGGGACGACCACCCGGAGAATATTCAGGCAGTCCATTGGTGGTGCAACGAGGAAAAGGGATCGAGCAGAGTATGATCTTCAATCGGTGCACCATTCATATATTTCTGCTGTATCTGCAGTATTTACAAACAGATGCAAACGGTGATCTCGCCACCATTTCAGGATTATCGCTTCAATATAACAAGATGTGTTATGTTGATTACGTGACCGGAGACGAACTCAAAAACGCACGCAAGGCGGCGGCTTGGACGCAAGCCCAAGCCGCTGCGCGGCTCGGCGTGACCCAGGCCTATTTGTCGATGGTCGAGCGGGGTGAGCGGGCTGTCTCCTCAGAACTTGCCTCAAAAGCAGTGGAAGTCTTCGATGTTCCGGCCACAGCGCTCCCGCTTGCGGAGTACCAGACAAGCGCCCGCGGGGCCGGCTTCTTCCAGTCGATGTTGGGCAGCCTGGGCTATCCGGGCTTTGCCTATCTGCGTGGTTCGGTCCGATTGAATCCGGTGGAGCTGCTGATGGAGGCGCTGGACTCGGACGATCTGGACTCACGGGTTACGGAGGCACTGGCGTGGCTGCCATTGGCCTATCCGCATCTGAACTGGGATTGGCTGACCGCGAATGCAAAGCTGCGGGATCGCCAGAACCGGCTGGGGTTTGTTGTCGAGCTGGCGCGGCAGGCCGCTGCAAAAGAAGGACGCTCCCAGTTGGAAGAGGAGTTGGCCACCCGCGTCGCCAAACTGGAGCCCTCGCGCCTGGTGAAAGAAGATACTTTATGCAGAGAATCGATGACACGCGCCGAGCGTTCCTGGCTGCGCGAGCATCGACCGAAGTCGGCCGAACACTGGAATCTGCTGACAGACCTAACCGTGGATCAACTCGATCATGTCGCCCTCTAACCGGCCGCCGGAACCGTGGAACACCTTCTTCAAGGAGTTGGACTGAGCCAATCGCCATTGGCAAAATCCCCATCGACTCGGATGATTTTCACTGATTTACCGCTCATTCAGGATCAGTGCTTACAAGTACAGATTCGCGCCTCTGATCGGCGAATATTCTGAATCAACGCCACCAGTTTGAACGGATTTCTTCACCGGGGATAACCTCGGACGGAACTCCGGGAGTCGGGGACCAGAGCTTCAGGTCTTTGACAGCAAAGACACTCTCGATGGGCTTCGTCCATGCGTGGAGCGCAAGGTCAAACAGTCCCCAGTGAACGGGCATGAGCAGACCGTGGCCGCCAAGAGCTCGAAAGCTGCGGACAGCGCCTTCCGGTCCCCGGTGAATGTCTGCCCATAGAGGGTCCGAAGCGCCGATCTCAAGCATGGTTAAGTCAAACGGCCCAAACTGCCTGCCAATATCGACGAAGCCATCCCACTCTCCTGAGTCGGCGCCGTAATAAACGCGATGTTTGGGGCCGACAAATGCGAAGGATGCCCACAGAGTCTCGAATCGATTGAAGAGACTGCGACCGGAGAAATGGCGGGCTGGCAATGCGGAGATCGCCACTGAGCCGACGGTCACGTTCTCGGTCCAGTTCAGCGCGGTGCAGCGGGTGGTATCGACGCCGAGGGTCTGCAGAATCTTCTCAACGCCGAGCGGCGTGATCCAGCGGGCGTTCTGAAGCTGCGGCATTGTCGCAAGCTTGCGGATGGTTCCTGCGCCGAGATGATCATAATGATCGTGCGAAATTACAACTGCATCGATGGCCGGTAAATCTTGCAGTGCAAGCGGCGCGGGGAAGAAACGCCTCGGGCCGGCCCATTGCGTCGGGGCCGCGCGCTCATCCCAGACAGGATCGACGAGCAGCCGTATCCCATCGATTTCAACAAGCGAAGTGGAGTGGCCCATCCAGGTAACGCGCAGGCCGGAGCAGGGACTCGTCGCAAAGATCCGCGGGTCGGTATGAAAGGGGCCAAGAGAACGTCTTGGTGATCGTGCAGCGGCTCCCAAGAAGAAACGGGGACCGATCTTGAACATCAGCGAAAGACCACCGACTTTCGTCGGTACGGGATTCAAAAACTTTTTACCTTCCCGCTTCGCAGGCATCAGGGTCATTTCTATTGGATGGTATATCTTTCGCATTGATTCCTTAAAACGAAAGCAGCCATTAGATGAAATGCCGCCGCTCTATTCCTCCGGCAGAAGGGGAGAAAGCGGACAAACTTCGATTCGTTCGCGGGAGGCGCCCATCGCAATATATAAACCTGAACCAACGATTAGAACGCCGCCCAGAAGCATCGAGATAGTCGGTATCTCATGCCAGAAGATATAAGCGATTAAAGCACCGGTGAGAAGCTGCGTGTAGTGATATTGAGAGACGCTGGCCGCAGAGGAATGCTTCAAGGCTACATAGAAGCACACACTTCCCAAAGCGCAGAAAAATCCTGTCGCGCCGAGCGCAGCGGTGAGCCACCCTGTCAGCGGTTCGGCGTGGCCAATCATGCGTCCGAAGCCGTATGCCGCCATCACGATTCCAGAAAAGAAGACGAAACTCTCTGACTTTTCCGTCTGCGTGATAACGCGCGACCAGACCATGTTGGCCGAGAAGCAGGCCACGCATACCATGCAGGCAGCAATGCCGATCCAGTCTCCCTGACGCGCGGAACCAAAGGGATCGACGGCGACAACGATTCCGGCAAAGCCTGCCAGGATGGCCAGCGACTTGCGCCAGTCAAGCTGCTCCTGCAAAAACAAAGCGGCCAGGATTGCAGTGACCATCGGAGCCATGAAGACGAGAATGTAAAACAAGGTCAAAGGCAGATGACGCAAGGCAACGACCACGCACAGGTTGTTGGCCAGATCCAGGCAGGAGCGTAGGATTTGCCGTCTGGGCTTTTTCGGCCACAGAGACTTTACCTGGTTGCGCCACCAGCCATGCAAGAGCAGAAATGCCACAACGAAGAGGCCAAGAAATGCAACCACCTCATAGGCTGGCAGCCGCGAGCCTCCGATCATTTTGATAATGCTATCGGCCAGCACCCAACAGGTGAATCCAGCCAAAGCAAAGCCAATTGCCTCGAATTCGGAATAGGAGGTCTTCATTGTTTGAAACAGCGCGCTATGGCCACTTTAGCAGAGGGACTCACTGGTCCAGCAGTCCACGCTGGCTCGATGAGAAGTCGTGAAAACAACTCACTCTTCGTCATCCTCATCGAATTCGCCGTCTTCCGTCTTGCTTGAAGCATAGGCTTCTCGTTCTCGCTTGTCCCTGCGAACAGTGAGAAGTTGCGAGCCGATCGTGTGCTTGGGCACGAAGCAGTAGTTGTAAAAGGCCTCGAACAGTGCTACGTTGGGAATTCTTTTCTGCGTGAGCAGGTCGTTGAGATGGTGCGAGTAGAGAGAGCGAAATGCCTCAGGGGTAATAGCGTAGCTGGATCGTTTTCCATGAACGCGAACCGTTGCCTCCAGCCATCCTTTCTCGATCCAGGACATGATTTCAGTCTTGCGGACATGCAGTATTCTTGCCAGCGATTCGATCGACATCCAATCACAGCGAATCTCCCGGACCTTCAATTCGTTTCTCTGTAGCGCGCAGCGAACCGACTTCACGCTTCGCCCCAACACTTTTGCCGTTTCCGCGACCGAATGGGTGGCAATATGTTCGCGCAACGTGTCGAGTTCATCTTCGGTCCAGCGCCGATGTTCATCGCGAATCTTCAAGCCCATTTGCAGAACAAACCGCCAGCAGGATTCTCTGGAACGTCCGCTGTGTCGTTGCAGTCGGCAGACAAGTTGACCGAGCTTTTCTCCTGATAATACGCGGGCCTGAATAGCCATGGCTTTGGCTTCGTCGCTCCACGCATGGATCGCATTATGATTTTGCGCAGCATTCATCGGGCACCTCTGGGGATGGAGATGCGAAAAACTCTTCTACATATATAGCCGTCGAGAATGGCAAAAACGAACAGCGATAGGAATTATTTTTTTGCGCCTTTCACATTCTCGGCTTATACTGCGTCTTACAGGCATCGCGAGATGATATTTGCGATGGCACCCCGCACTTGTTCGGCATTGCAAGACGGGCTTCCCCTCCACCCACCTGCCGACCAGGTCCGGTCAAAAGCACAATTAGGTTTTCAAGTTGTTGCGCGTGATGTTTTGGTTGCGTGTTCTTTCGGGATTGCTTTGGGAGAGTTGTCGAAGAGCTCAGTTGTTCAGCATTCAGAGCTTGAAACTGTTACCCAGTTGGCATCTGATAATTCGTTCGATGAACATGGGTGCCATTTATCCCATCGGAGAATGTCAACATGCTATTACCTTCCCCCTCTGAACTTTGCTGGGGCATCAAGTTACCGCCTGAGCAGAAGTGGCTTGAAAAGGCGATACACTTTGCCGTATCAAATATCTGGCAGCGAGCTCACCGTATTGCGCGCTCGCAGTTAGGCGATGAGTCTCAGACATTGGAGATGATCGAAATTGCTATCGGCAAAGCCGTTGACCGCCTACAGTTGAACTCTCAGGCAAGCCCTGAAGAGGTTACGCAACTACTGGAACGGCTCTACCTGCAAGAGGTACGACACCGGCGGAAAGCAAACAATCGAATCGTTTTAGTTGGCGCGAGCGAAGACCTGTCCTCCACCTCAACTCATCATCCACAGTCACTGGTTGATTCCGCAATCGATCTGGATATAATCTTGCAGAATATACCGCCTGAGGTTCGTTTCGCCCTCTTGCTCCGATACAGCCAATCTCGATGGAATGAAATCGCCGCAGTTCTGGGAACCACTGAGGCGTCTATCCGCCTTCGTTGCAAGCGGGCGCTCAACAGAATCCGTCAAAAACTGGAGGACAAAAAACATGGACTTTGACTGTTGCAATTGCAGACTCAATTGGAAAGGATGCCGTGGCTGAGAATCAAACATTCCCTCTCGACGAGGACAACGATACGTTGCTGTTTGAAAAGTTGCAGGAACATGTTCTTGCACATTACCCCAACCCAGAGCGCAAGGGATGTCCCGATCCGGCCGTTCTAAAGAGCCTGATTGAGACTCCCGGTGAAGTGACGCTTGCCGCTCTCAACGACTTGCACATCTTTAAATGCGCGGAATGTACCCGCCTGCTGATGGAACTCCGGCAACAGAAGAAGCACGAAGCCTCTGAGTAGAAACCATTTTTGCGATTACCAGGATCGATCCTCCCCCCTCTCTGCACCAATCATGGCACAGCCATCCCCCTGAAGACGCGAGTTTTAATTTGTAGTTAGTATCAATGGAAGTCATGCAAAGTAGCCATGGCACCGGTGACTATTAGTGTTGCTATGTTTTTCGCTTCGACATGAACGGCGCTCTTTATCTGTAACGCGTCTAACTTAATATCATCACTCTGGCTATAGATGAGACCAGAAGCAACAGCGCACTTATGCACCCGTGAGCAACTTCGGCATAGCGGTTTCGTCACGCACAGATTTACGCATCCTTGCACACAATAAGAATGATTCCGCGAATCTGGCTACCAAGCAGAAGGGCGGAGGCCGTGAAGAATCCCAAAGTCTATTGGGCATTAGCGTTCAAGGCCATTACGTAACGGCCCCAACTAGCCACCCGATACCAGCAGTCATCGCCATCGCCAAACCACCCCAGAACGTCACACGAACAGCACCCATGATCACTTTTGCCCCACCGGCATGTGCAGCCAGTCCACCCATCACTGCGAGAACTACCAGCGACGATACAGACACAAACGGAATTAATCGCGCCTGAGGTACGATTGCTGTGACCAGGAGCGGCATCATGGCTCCGACAGCAAAGCTGCAAGCGGCGGCCAAGGATGCTTGAATTGGGCGGGCGCGGAACTTTTCGGAGATACCGAGTTCGTCGCGAGCATATGCGCCCAATTCGTCATAGGCAATCAACTGTTGCGCCACCCGAGTCGCGAGTAGTGGTTCAAGACCGCGAGCCACATAAATTGCCGTCAGCGCCTGGCGTTCGCCCTTGTTGTCTTGCTTGAGTTTTGTGCGTTCAAGAGCCAGTTCCGCCTCTTCGGTATCGGCCTGCGAGTGCACGGATACATACTCGCTTGCGGCCATGGACATCCCTCCGGAGACCAGGCCTGCGATCCCTGCGACCAGGATACTACGGTGAGTTCCATGCGCCGCCGCAACGCCGAGCACTAGGCTTGAAGTTGACAGGATGCCATCGTTTGCGCCTAGCACTGCAGCTCGGAGAAGCCCGATCCCGCCGGTGCGATGCTGTTGCCTGCTCCGCACCGGCATCTTGAAGCACTTTTGAACGAAGAACTTCTGAAAACGTCGAAATGCGTTCTTGTTGATCGGGCGCCCTTGGGATTCCATGGAATTGCCTAAAGGCGTGAACGACTTGTTCTGTCTTAGATCCATTTCATCCTCAGCATCCAGATTTTGACGCCTTGCGTAAGGCCCGTATAAAGGATGGCTGGCAACATCGCCAAACCAACGCTGAATCTTCGTCATTGTCGCGGCGGGATTCACATCGCCAACAATCACCATGATGACATTGGTCGGCGTGTACCACTTCTTGTGGAAGTCCTTTAGCATTTCGCCCGTGGTAGCGTCGAAGGATTCCTTTGTGCCGAGGGGATCGTGCGCATAGGGAGTGCCCGCGAACATATCTTGGTTGTGGCGGTCAATGAATCGGTACATGGGATTGGACAGGTCGCGCGCCACTTCCTGTTCGATTGCTCCCCTTTCCTGCGTCCACTCTTGCTGGCTGTCGTCAATTCCATGCAGGCAAGCGGCCTGCACCTGGATAGCAACGTCAAGATCCGCTGCCGGAACAGTAACAAAATACTGGGTGATGTTCTGCTGCGTATCGGCGTTGTTCTGGCCCCCGAGCTGCGCATAAATGGCAGATGTCTGATCTGCCGTCAAACCTGCACATCCGCGAAACGCCATGTGCTCCTGCGCATGGGCCATGCCGGGAAACCCTGGCGGCGTCTCATCGCCGCCCACCAGGAAATCTATTTCCACCGTAACACCGAGGCGAGTGTGTTGCAAAGAATGACGACGCGCATGCCGTTGGGCAGGGTGGCTCGCACAGCTTACGTTTGATCTTGCGAGAGAGCCGATTGTCCCCAGGCTCCAAAAGAGGCGAACAAGAGCAACAGAGATATGATGTGCTTTGGATTCACTTCAATATTCTCCAGACCCATTTGCCATGCAGACGAAATGCTTGAGTACTTTACTTGGGAGGACTTGGCCACTTCTAATGTTGCAGGGCACGGCTACTATCAAGCGGTTGAGACTATCACTGCCGCTGCGCCATCCCCTGCCGAATATCCGTCATGGTCGGTTTTGGGCCCAATGCGGGCACGAGTGGCAAGAACGCGACAAGGCTCTCCCAGGTCACTCCACCCAAGACCGGAACCGCGCATGACAGCGAGGTCATTTGGACTTACTGAGAGAACGTCATCGGAGAAACTGGAGGAGGGTATCATGGCATATAGTGCGGACAAGACGCCTGCTTCTTTTGTCGTCAAGAATGATTGCCGAATGGATTCGAAGGAATTGTGTAAGCGTGGTATCGTCTGCCGGGTGAGTTCCAGGAAACTGCCAACCCGCCCAACCATGACAAAGCTATTCCAAAGGCAACCGCTACGCATCAAGTCAGAAGCGATTGTCTTGGAAGGCTTTTCCCAGAATCGCTTTACGAGCGCTATGGAGTTTCCGTACGGGCTTTCGAGATGAGGTCCGGGTTCAATCCAGCCGTAAGAGACCTCCGGCGTATCGGGCTCAATCCCTAGCAGGATTACCTTCTCAGGGTTAGATTCTGCGAGTAAAAAAGCCAATCCGATTTGGTCGACGAATGCTTCGTCATTCATGAAATGATGGTCGGACGGAAAAAATGCAACCAGACCCTTCGAGTCGAGTTCCTGGACTCGCATCAGGCTGTATAGGATAGCAGCAGCCGTTCCCCGATTTTGTGGCTGGAGCAACAGGTGTGACAGAGGCAAGTCCGCGACCTCATCCCGATAGAATCGCTCGTGAATCCTGTTCATCACCAGAAGAGTTTGCCCAGGATCTACCGCTTTGGAAACTCTGCTGCGGGTTTGTTGGAGGAGTGTCGCGTCCCCAACCACGGCGCAGAACTGCTTGGGCCTGTCATCCCCTGCAATCCTCCTTGTCAGTGGAAGCAATCGCTTCCCATCCCCTCCAGCGAGAATCACTCCCCATTGGTGGTCGCGCTGGCTAGTGCCTGTTCGACTTGAAACTGTCTGCATTTGCTGGTCCGGCCTCTCTACACGTGTGGCGATCCAAACTCAGGGCGGGTACTCAACGTTCTGGGTTCAGATGGCGCAAACCCTGAACGTGTTATTAAAGGAATTCCTTAACGTCGAACCACTCTTGAAATGAGTGCGTCTTGCCCAATGAAATTTGTACTGCATACACCATTGATAAGATTGTTCAAATTTGAACATTCACACAGTAACGGCCAACCCTAGCATCATCTTGTCCGATTTTGGAGAGGCTCGCCGAGTTCTTGTAGAAGTCGTCAGCGGAGTGGCGGGACATCGATAGGATCGCTCACACAAATCTGAAAAGGAATGAAGGAGCTAAACGATGTCAAAAAGGTTCGCAACTTTCCTCTTTGCCGCCATGTTTCTGTTTGCTTGGCCGGCGACCAACGTGGTAGCCGAGAGCAACAGTTCAACAAAACCGGCAGTGGCAACGAAGACCATCGGCCACCCGGAGAAGTCAACGTCATCAGTTGCCGTTCACCAAACTGCGAAACCGAAGCCTGCGGCGAAGTTGGAGAAGATTCCCAAGGCACCTCACGCAAACACTAGCTGGGTGTCTGGCGATTACTACTGGGACGGCGACAACTGGCAATGGGATGGCGGATACTGGCTTGATAATCCATGGTCAGAGGCAGCATGGATGCCCGGCCACTGGAACGAGCGTTGGTGGGGCTGGTCATGGGTTCCAGGCTATTGGTACTGAGCGATGCCCATGTGTGCTCCGTGCTCGGGCCTTGCTTTCAATGCAAGGCATAAGGTGATGAAGCCTTCATTAACGAGAGCCAGATAAATACCTCTGGCTCTCGCCTGTCTGAGTGCTATGTCACTGTTGTCTCCCACTGCATTGCGGACCACGATGATGAAGCGGTGGTACATTCAGATGTCATTGAAGCCCAGAGAGAGATTTGTACTCTCGGAACTCGTAGGTGTTCCATTTTGAGCAGTCGCAGCTTGACTGTTGGCCATACCATCATCTCACTCTATGCTTGAGTAGCCCGTGAAGAAAGAAGCTGTTTCATTCGCGAGCGCAGGCAGAGTTGAAGATTCTGAACGCAGATTATGATCTGACAGGATCGTCAAAAGTGGGCCGAACATGCGCGTTTACGAACGGACAACGAAGAATGTTCCAACTACGGCCATGCCTCCGATTACAGGCCTGAGCCGAACTGAGATCACGCGCATTCACAACGAGATGAAAGAGGGTACAAAATGCAATGCTATTGGGAAGAGATAGGAGTTCTAGGCCCCATCTACGGGTTGATCGGAAAAAGCCTGAGCGAGCGCGATATTGCTCGCAACTTGAACCTTCCAGAAGCGACTGTGAATGCCTGCACTTCTTGGTTAATGCACTTCTTGAAGTGTGATAATCGGGCGGAATTGGTTTTATACGCAGCGACGACGCAGCACGAAACATGGGGCTTGCAGTCGTTATCCATTGCGGCATAAGCGGCAAGAGAAACACAAGAATAGTCGTGTTTCTCGAACAAACCTCTGTTTGGCCTTCATCGGCGCAAAAGGCTGACAGACTATTCAGCAAGCAACCCTGCCAGATGGTTGATGGGACCAATTGCATTGGTGTGCTGATGGCCGATGTCATTGGGCGTGTCGTGGGCTACGAGCTACCTGGAAGTGCTTGTAAGCGATTCAAATGCTTTTTCTGCAAAGCTTACGCTGGTCCATGCTGAACTCAGCGAGCGATTGACATTGGTGCAGTTGTATAACTCTTTGGGCTGGGATGGCAACCGTAGGACCGCGCAGCCTTGTGCGAGCCAATATCCATGGCCGCCATAGCTCAGCAAACGAACCGACGTTTCTCGGAGTTGAAAAGGATATTTCTGTTCAGAAGGATTATCATGTCCACGAAGCGCATTGGCATTCTCACCGGCGGCGGTGATGTCCCGGGCCTGAATTCGGTCATCAAATCGGTTGTCTACCGAGGAGCGGAAATCGGATACGAGGTTCTTGGCATCCACCGCGGCTGGGAAGGACTGACACACCTCGATCTGAAAGACCCGGTCAGCCGGTCGCGCTATGTCGAGCCGCTCAATCGCGAAAACACTCGCACCATTGATCGCTCTGGCGGTACCTATCTGCACACCTCACGCACCAATCCCACCAAGATGCCAGAGTTGCCACCAGCACTCAGCGGACAACAGTTTCCGAGCAAGCAATCCATTAACAATGGCATGACCAGCACTCTCTACGACGTGACCTCTGCGGTGTTGAAGAATATCGAGGCGCTGGGGCTAGATTACGTGGTAGCGATCGGCGGTGACGACACGCTTGGCTACGCCGCCGAACTTGACCGGCAAGGCGTGCGGGTGATCGCGGTGCCAAAGACCATGGATAATGACGTCCGCAATACCGAGTATTGCATCGGGTTTTCAACCGCCATCACGCGCGCCGTGGATGCCATAGAGCGGCAGCGGACGACGGTCGGTTCGCACGAGCGCATCGGCATCTTTCGGGTCTTTGGACGCGACGCCGGCTACACCGCTCTTTACACTGCATACGTGACATCCATGCGCTGCTGCCTTCCCGAGTACAAGGTGAATTTGAAGCACCTGATCGAAATATTGGTCGCCGACAAGCACAATAATCCCAGCAACTATTCGCTCGTGATTCTTTCCGAGGGGGCAGAATGGGAAGGCTACACGGTAAAGGAATATGGACCAGCCGATGCCTTTGGCCACCACAAGAAGATGAGCGTTGCAGAGGATCTGAGCAACGAGATCAAAGCTGCCACCGGCGAAGAGACTCTGGTCAGTGATCTGACATACGATCTGCGTTCTGGGACTCCCGATTTCATTGACCGCATGGTAGCCTTCACCTTCGCCGGAATGGCGATGGATGCCGTGAAGGCAGGAGAGACCGGCCTGATGACAGCGATCAGGAATGGCTGCTATACGATGGTGCCGATCCCCGATCCGAAACTCGGGCCGCGCAAAGTGGACGTCGCTACCATGTACGACACAGAACACTACCGGCCGGCTTATGAACGAAAGCTGGGTCTGCCTATGTTTCTGATGCGGGAGTAAGGTATTTTCCCTATTGCTGTTGCCCGGCATAGCTGCCATGTGCTCTTTCAGCGAGCAAGAATGTACATCCATCTCAACTTGGCTGGAGTAAGGTCAGACGATGAAGACCTCGATTGCCAGCCGCATTCGCACATACGGAGCAACAATGCGAGATCTGTTCCTCTCTGCTGTAGGGTGTTTTGTATTAAACCGTTGCCTCCGATTAGTTGCTGAAGGAGGAGACGGGCCGGAGACGAAGGCGACCGCATACGCTATTGGCCAGGCTCGCGATCCGTTCGCGTATGTGGGGGCGGCACTCATTCTTCTGGCCCTTGCCGCGAACGAGCAGCCGGGGCTGATTCGTGCGAACTCTGAGACTCATTCCTGAAATGGCGCATGGACCATATGAAACTTATAGATCCTTCATTATGTGCCAACTTTTATTGCAATGGGGTATAAGTATCCAAGAAGGCGTCAGGACAGGTCCTCAAGCACAGAGTTCCGCCACGGAGCGGTCAGGAGAGGTTGCCGTTTTGGGGGCAAGGCGAGGCTGCTGTGATTCGTGCTCAGGAAGGCGATCGAGCAGGACTGCTTTCAGGAGCGATTTATGAACCTGTATGCGGCCGTTGTAGTCAATGAACCCGAGTTTGCGAAAGCGGTTCATGAAGAAGCTGACACGTGAGCGAGTCGTGCCGACCATCTCCGCCAAGGTTTCCTGTGTGATGGGAGGGATGAACTTTGTCGGTTCACCAGGCTCCCCGTATTCGGCCATCAGGAGGAGTATCCGAGCCAGGCGCTTTTCGCTGGAGTTGAAGAGCTGATCGACAAGATCTGCCTGGGTTCGCATGCCGCGAGCCAGCAGGTGCGACAAGAACATGTCGGAGAATGCGTGCTCGTCGTGCATCACTCGGATCATCTCACTTCGAGTGATCTTCATCGCATAGGACGGCGTGATTGCAGTGACAGTGACTAATCGGTTTTCAACCGCTCCGGTAAGCGAATTCTCGCCAATAAAGTCGCCGGCGGAAAGCAGCGTAATCGTAGCTTCCTTGCCGGTCGCCGAAACAACAGTGACTTTTAACCGGCCGCTCTGGATATAAAAGACAGAATCGGCTAAGTCACCCTGGGAGAACAAGGTATTTTTCGGATCACAGTGGACAACTCGCCTGCCAATCCCGGCGCATGTAAGAAAGTGAGCAATGTCGAATATCGGTTCTCTGGAGATCGAGCGAATTTCAGTGAGAGCCATGGGATCGCCTCTTTCTGGACTGAACCTCTGCCCCGGAGCAGGGGAACAGGCTTGAAGGTTGGATTGACAAGTGAATACCAAAAAGGAAAGTCACCACCCGTCACGATAATCGATCCCACAGCACGAACGGATAATGCTGGCATTGGGAACTGCGAGATGCTCTTTGCCGAGCACTCCGCAGCGCTTGCAATACCAGTTTCCTTGGCTCGCAGAGGCGTGTCTGTTCCGAATTGCTCACAACTTAGGATTTTCTAAGAATGTGCATCCTTGAATTATTCAAGCATTCACAAAGCGCTGTTCGTTGTCTCTTGCAGCAGCTTGGACGGCAAACCTCACCTGAACCGGTTCCGCGCTATAGGCGCGAGCCCGCAAGCTGGCGACCATATAGGATTGCGCTACCCGCTTCCAAACCATAGGCCGAGCATATTGGTAGGCACGTTTACGCATCGCCAGGCGCGCCTCATCGTCGGCCAGAAGTTCGATCGCCGCTGTCGCGATTGCGGCTGGATTCTCAAACGGAACCAGCACTCCGCGTCCGTGGTCCAGCAATTCCGCAGCATGCCAATATGGCGTCGAGACGATGGCCTTCCCGACACCCATGGCATACGCCAGAGTTCCCGATACAGCCTGCGCTTCGTGACAATAGGGCGTAATGTAAATATCGGCCGAGCCGACCAGCGAAGCCATCTCTTCATGAGTGACGAATCGGTTGACGAACAGAACCTGCTGTTCCACCCCAAGTTTTTTCGCCAGAGCCTGTAACTCGATCCGGTAGCGATCCCCTTCACGGGCTCGGACGTGCGGGTGAGTGGCGCCCGCAATCATGTATACAGCGTTGCTGTGACTGGACAAGATGCGCGGCATGGCTT
>Ga0302185_10000503_pt1 | contig 30255 bp, 17 predicted proteins | sample II_Bog_E1_1_FD_200231 | JGI IMG/M metagenome (GOLD analysis project Ga0302185, IMG submission 200231) | Peat permafrost microbial communities from Stordalen Mire near Abisko, Sweden - II_Bog_E1_2 | ecosystem: Environmental > Terrestrial > Soil > Wetlands > Peat | place: Sweden: Abisko... | reverse complement strand
CCCAACCCCTAATGAGATGATTTAATTTTTGGAGTACATTCAAGAGGTAATTTATAATTTTAAGAAACATTTTATATTTGATTGCCAAAATGCTTTATGAATGAGGTCATATTTAACATTTGACAAAAAATATAATAAAGGTTAATTATTGACATAAAATATCAAAGGTTTAAAGATTAGTATGCTCAATTATTCAGCTCAGCCGCAAGCCAATTTTATCCAATCAAATTATAGCAATTATCAGTAACAAGGAAATTATAGATAAACATCTGCTAATGTTCGGATGTAGTACAATGAAAATGGTAAATATATTGATAAGAATCCAAAAAGATATTTAACCGAACGAATATAAAATAAATCCAGATTTATAGGATCCAGGGCTCTTATTCCTGTTGGAAATTACGCCTTAGAGTATAATGAAGAAGGGAAAAAATAGATTTATAACTCATCTAACAATAATAATCAATGTTCCTGCAATATCAAAATATTGATCATTATTATTGTATTAATACTAATAGGAGGTATTGTAATATTAGTTATACGACAAACTAGTCCATCTAAATCTGTATTAAATTTAAATTAGCAGAGTATAAGTCCAATAATTCCAAGTTTTGCTTAAACCAATGGAATAATAACGGAGACAAAATTACAACCTTTAATAGCAGTTCGTCCCTAATTGAGTACATTTAATGCAATGCATCATCATCTGACATATACTTGATTTGCTTTACAATCAGATGATATTATCTATAAAAGAATGAGTTTTGTTAAAAATACACTTCTAATTAAGTATCTAATTGATTACTTTTATTAATGAAAAATTTAATAGTAATTTCTGATTTAAAGTAACTCTATTAAAATTTAGTTTGCGCAAATCATCTTTTAATTCAATTTTTATCATTGTGTATGGAATCAAAGATAACAAGTTGTTTTATTATTAGATATATTCTTTTGTACTTTTATTAATGCAATTTATTTACTTTATCATATCTGCTTATCATTTCACAATAAATTTAATAACTCGATCATTCTTCAACCAGCATGTAGAAACTTATGAATACACTACCATCGACCAAGCCAGATAATCTCTACTCGTCTCAGCCCTCACAATTATCATTCCATTCGATTAAAAACAGCAAAGACCAGACTAAGCTTAGTTAGTTAATTGCATCAATGCGCAAAATTCATCAACTAAGATGCAATTTTCTATATAGAGATTTCTAATAAATATTCGCTGTCAATTAAGTATTATTAAATGACTTTTTATTTGTCAGTAACGCCCATTAACTTTGGAATATGATTGTTCCTAAAGGGAATGATGAACTTAAATAGCAATAGCAAATAAATCTCTTTATAAAGTTATTGTTAGTACTCATCAATCGAAAACAAACAGCAGGAGATTAAGGAAATATCTCTCAATTTGATGAATATCGAAAGATAATCGAATGGCTAATTAATGAAATTGTTGCTTACGAAAAAGATTTGCGAAATGCTATCGAAACAGATATGCTCCATAATCTCAAAAATCAGCAATAATCTCAAAGATATTCATTCTCCCTGTATGAGGAAAAGGTTGCGAGATAATTCGAGTCATTATAAGCATAAAAGAAGAGTAATATGTATGATAGATTGAGAAGTGCAAGCGCCATGAAAAATATTTAAATAATAAATAAGATTCAGCAAGATATGCATAAAATTAAAGCATCAAAATAACTACGTGATGCCAAAGATAAAAATCTGTTAATGAAGTTGGCACCTTATAAGTGGTAAAAAAAGCGTATTTATTAGGATAGAGTATTGAATAATTTGCTTGATTCAACAGTCTAATAAGATGATGAAAGAAAAAGGAGATTGATTGAGAATATCAAGACTGTTGAGAAGAAAAAGCTTAAAAGAGAACAACAAAAATATATTTCAACTCAATAAGTACGATCCTAAATACTGAGATAAAATATGCACATCCATTTAGCTAATGAACGTTCCTAATTTGCAAATCAAATTTAAAAAACAATGCAAAATTTAAAGCATAGTGTGGATATGGTCGACAACTATAAAGTTAGCAGTTTGAAGAAATCCCTATCAGCATTGGCTCAGCATGAGGATACTTTAAAGATCAAACAGATTTTGCACGATCACCATCTGAAATCACAATTTAATAATGATATTGAAGCAATCGTTAGACCTCAAGTTTATGCTCACTAACTTCCCAGCAGATACTGCACTATCAATACAGATAGAGCCGGTGCCAAACTATAAAAGACTATAGAGTATCATCAGCGTAGACTATAAAAAAGAATTAAAGGGATAACAAATTAAAATCTTAGTAAAACTATTAATATAAGATCAGGTCGTAACAGTTTAGTGGATCTCTACGATGATTCATTGAACTTGATGGAATGATTAATAATTTAATATTTGAATTTTACCAAGGATTATCAAACTAATGAATTTAGTTTCAATGAATTTTATTCAAAATATCAAGATTAAGCATTAATTCATCTTATTTATATTTTTTAAAATTTAAATGGGAAACATATGTCCCTGTTTGAGGCGTAACAGAAAAAAAGACTTCGTCTACGATGTGCACGAGGAGACCTTCGATATGGATGATAAAAATTAAAATGTCGTCGGAGAGCATTTTACTAAAATAGAATCACCTTCCAATCACAATCACAATAATAATATACTACCTGATGATCTTAGATCCAGTCAAGAGAACATCGATCTTCCACAAGGCGAAGACCGCAAGTAAGTAGAAAAACTAATATAACCGCATGTAATTACAGAAGAAGAACAGAAGAGCTCAGAAATCATGGCTGGAAGCATTTCCCCTCTAAATGATATGAAAGAGGAATAAAAGCTTAGCATTCCTAAAATTGGTTAAAATGAAAAACCTGGTTTGGAAAAGCCTAAATTTCATGCCAATATTCTTAAACCAAAAGTAGCAAAAAAGAAATATAATCCTTAGGACTATAGATTTGCTAATGAAACAGGGGCTTTTCGAGTTAAAAAAATAGGGTCCATTAAATAACAGCAATTTAATATATAAAATTGTCGAGACAGTCACTTTTTCGTATTTGATATGACAGCCAACGTATACATAGATGATTGTGATAACTGTGTAATATTCATTGCTCCATGCGAAAGCACAATATTTGTCCGTAACTGCAAGAAATTGACTGTGATAGTTGCCACCAAGCAATTTCGTACCTATTAGTGCCATGACTGTATATTTTCTCTTTATTGTAAGAGTCAACCGGTTATTGAAAGCTCTTCAAATCTCAAATTTGCATCATTTGAAGGTCCTGTTTATTAATAGCTACCAAAGCAATTTCAAAAAATGCATCTCTAACTTTGGAACAATCACTGGTCTGAAATTCATAATTTTACCAAAAAAGAAGGTGAAAATCATTTCGAAATACTTTCTTCTGCAAATTTTACTTAAGAAATTAATTGGATGCGAGCATGCGAAGAGGCAGAGTTAATATTCACGACAGAATAAAACTATGTGCCGTTTATTATTGGTGATTTCCCTTACTAAGTGAAAAGTGAAATTTTAATTTTGGTTAATAAACAAGTATCTGATGATTAAATAAAAAGTGTAATCAAAGATTCTGTTATATTGAAGGGATTTCAGGGAATTTTAAAGGGAGAAGGCAAGGATGAACGCAAATTATTGCTCTTAGATGCTCCATTATCTATATAATTTTCTTAAAAATTGTAGTCAATTGGAAAATTGTATACAGACCCTCAGGAAATTGAAATATTGAAAGGTAAATGGTTCATTTGTTTCAAAGATTCAAGAGAGCAATAGCAATGATAATAGTTTAATGCTATAATATAACTACATACTCAATTGTTTTCAAACACACACATTATACGGGTTGATTTGAACCTTTTAGACTTATTGCAAAAGAATATTCTGCACTTTCTTAGCTAATCAAAAAATCAATTCATAATAACAACTTTATCGATAAAGTGTTAGACTTTTTATTTTTATTACCTCTGATTATTTATGATATTTATTTATAGTTGATTAAAAATAAGATGAACTATTTTTTTAAAAATAATGTTTAGGGCTTGATTGTTTTGAGCAGATTTAACTTTTATATTTATTGTTTCCTCCTTGCAATGACATTGCTTATTCTCAAATTCATTGACTTTTATTATCGTATCAAAACTCAAATGTCCATTTATAGCGGCTTTGCCACACGCAATCAGGAACAAACATATGACAAGATGCTTTACAACCTCATCTCAACCTTATTGCTGCGATTGGGTAAATTTTACAAAAGAGAACCAGTCGATGAAAACACCTTCCTTAAGATTGTTTTTGATCAGGAGAAAAGTCTGCGTAAAATGGAAAAACATAAAGTAATTCTTGTTTAACGCAGTATCTTGATCCAAAGTATTCATAATTGCTGACTATTTTTAAGAAGCAGATCAATGAGGAAGAAATAAATATAGACTTTAACGAAAAGAAGGATGTCAATAGAGTAGAAGGTAAGCAGCGAAGCAGGGCCATAGAAAATCATTAACTTAATCGAACTTTATCGTTGCTTGGGCGTTAGTTTGGAGAATTAAGAGCAAATGCGGAGAAACTTTAGAGGCCTGATATGGACGAGGATGAAAGTTTAGCAAAAATATAAGAGCGGAAGAAACATGTGAGTAAACGAAAACGCAAGGAAAAGAAATCTTCAATCAAAAGCAATCTTGACATTTGGTAGATGAGGCAGGAAAGACCACCCGAACTGCCCTCGCTCCATCCCCTTCATACCATGCAGCACACTATCATGAGCAGGACTAAATTTAATAGTAATTCATCTCTGATGCAGATTTCTCTTAAAAAATGCATAGCAAGGAAATATATGAACCTCCTAACGATTAGTAGCCAGAATCACTGAAGAATGTTCTCTCAAAGCCACCTAAATTTCGGGCAAAGATGTATTTTAAATGAGATGTGACTTGATTTTTAGGTTTTTTTATTGCTTATTAGAAAAGAATCAATAATGATTCAGATGATCAGTTAGATTCTGAGCCGGACATTTGCTAGTCTTAGCTACTAATCTGTCTAAATAGGCAGAGAGTTTTCCAGCTAAATCGTCGGTATAATGAGTAGCCAGTACGTTCGTAGACTGCCTCTCGATAATTCAAAAAGCTGACTGGCATTCCCAACTGTTTTAGAAAAACGAAGATAGCGTAGTAAAGGCGAACAGTGTAGTTGTTTGTCCAGTCCATTAAGTCTAAGATTCTTCTGTCTATTTCCATACAGCGATTAGCCATCTTGTCAATTGTCTCACGCCTTTTTTCCTGAAAATATTGTGATTTGAAAATCCCATCGAAAATAAGCTCAATAGCTTGTTTCGGGTTATTTACATGCACAAAATGAGGCTCATATTGGGTGAGCCCAGGATTATCCTCTTATTTCTCAGTTTACTATACTTTTTCTTCTATTTTTACCGTATCCTTAGCACAAGACGTTGTATTCTCAGTTGCGATTTGTTTAAATATTTTGCGATATGCTTTATATTTGCGGTGAAAAAGTTTAAGATTGAGCTGGTTACGCAAACAAAATTACTTTATGCCTAACCGAATTTGATCGGGATATTAACAGTATACGACCACAGCTGCTAATTCACGAGTTCCCTTCTGTTTGAAAGTTTGTTCGCGGATTTTCTCAAATTTTACCAAGGCAAAATCCAGTTCCAATTCTGTTGGATGCTAGAGATATTTATTTAAAAATTAGCTGATGATTTTTTTAAGAAAATCAAGATACTGCTTGGTGGCTGGTGACAGATAGCATTCATGATCTTCCTTTTGGAACTCAAGTTTAATTTGATGAGCTTATTGTGGCAGCCCCATTATATCATTCGATGGTTATATGGGCTGCATGCTAGAAGTTCTTTGGGTAAGAGATCTCATTGAAGTAGCTATAAAATATTATAATTACTTAACAGTAGAAACAATAAATTTGATATTCTAAAACTTTCTGAAAAATGACCAAGTGCTGATGATAAAAAATTATGATTCATAGGTGTATCAATCTTAGTTGAATCAATTCAATTTATAGATTATTGCATTTTATAGCTATTGAGTGTATATAGTGACCGTTTGCCAATTCGGTATATAATTTGCAATATGACTGATGCTAGAGTGTATTTGTAGTTATTCAAAGCAATTCACGGACTAGAAATACTTGGAGAAAAAGAGGAAAAAGATTAAAAATAGGAGATTGTTGAGGAAAATTTGAGTGGCTTCTTTAAAGAAGAAAGGGCATTCTCTGAAGAGATCGATTTAAATACAGGAAAAACATCAGGCAGCTAAAAATGTACAGTTTGTTTCTTATTTGTCCTCAAGTTGTTGTTTGTTGTTTTAGTGTGCTTTGTGCTTTTTTCAAGGGCCTTCTATGATAGCTAATAGGAGATGGCTTATTTTAATATGGACATTGATTTATCTAAATTCAAATGATTATCCTATTTACTTTATCAATCAATGATCATGGATCTGTTCTTCTCCAATTATCACTCAATTAATTTCTTTGAATGCAAAATCTATTAATATGATCAACAGCAGATTCAATAAGTTAATAATTGTATAAATGTTAAACATTAAAATCAGACAAATAAAGAAAGAATGAAAATTAGGTCTTATACTCTTTGGTTTATTATAAATGAGAAGAAAACTATCAATGAATCTTAATAACTAATCTGTTGTTAATCTTTTAGAATTAATTGTATTTTTAGCTGTAAAAATATTTTCGGAAGACTGACTTAGAATGAGTTTCCTAGAGCATTGTATTAGCATTGTTTTAAAGAAATTTTGATAATGCGGGTCTTTATTACCCAATAATCTTGAAAACGAAATTTATCTTTCCTATTATTCCTTATGCATACTACTGGGGATAACGAGTCAAAAAGCTATTTACAGTTTTTCTATTTATATTATCGTAGTTTGTATGACTGGGAAGACTAAATCGAAATTTAAAGTATCCAATAAAACTGTTGACTGCCAATAATTTGTAATAATCCATTGAATTATCCCACTTTGATTAACCTTGGCTTTTTACCCATTTTTATCTTCGACCGAGAACGCATTTTCCAGCATCCATTGCAAGCAGATAATGATTTTTCTAATTTGTTCACTTGAAACTGGTAATGTTGCACTGGTAGAGAACCTGTAAAACCTCCTTAACTGGCTTCATCAATAACTACTGATATAGATCAAGCCACTCCTTGACATATTATGAGCCTTTGACTGCTGCCATGAAGCCATTAAAAATGGATAGTCTCCAAGTTGATTTTGTGTTATATCTGTCTTTGACTTCCCACTCGAAATATCCCCCAAAATTTGAATTCCAAAACAATAGTACTTAGGGAATTTCTCCATATCGATTAAAAATATATTGACGAGGATATTTGGCAATATTTAGCAACCAATCAAAGCTTTACACAGACACTGTGGCCGCATCTAAGTAAAGTCCACCCTATTTGTAGAGCAAAGCTAGTCGATAAATATCGGATTTAAATTGAGGGAAAATATGCATTTTTGCATTTTTTGCAATAAAATCTATTTTTGCAAGTGTCTAAAAGTCTAAATATTCTTTTATATTTGTCTTATTCACTTCTTTAACTTTAAATCCTGAAGGCGTGGCATATTTTTTCAAATTTTCCAAACAAAGATAAGCCTCTGCTGGAACGCTGCTGATATTGCTAACCCACTATCCCAATAAATCCAAATAATTTTGGTAAGATTATTCCAAGATAAAGCGCTTTAGTTCAAAAGTGTTTTTCTGGATTTTCGTAAATAAAGGCTTACTTGGCTTCAGGAAAATACATTTTCTGAACAAAAGATCCTTTCATGACTCCTTTTTAATTTGTTTTGTTATCCTTTATGAGTTGAGTTAAATAATCGTTTAATTCACGATAAGCAGTGGCATTTGCAATATATTTCATTGGTCCATTCACTGATTAATATTCTTTCAAATCCCATTTTGCAAGATTTTGAATGACTTTGTTACTCGGAAGACTTTTTAAAAAGGCTTTAATTTTTTGAGGACCATAAAAAGAATTAATGAGATTTAATCCAAAATAATCAATAGCAAATTTACGAGTTGATTATTTGGTATTAATTTGATCAAGCTGATTTTGTTTTTTTATAAGCACTCTTTGACTGGCAAAGATAAAATACTGTTGATATATATCCTTACCATCAACATTTATGTAAGCGTATTTATTTGCAGTCATACCCCCCATAATATTCTTAGGAAATCGTAAAATATCAATAATTTCATTAATGAGTAGGCCTATAAACTCAGATTTAGTGCGAGCAGCAATGAAATAACTTTCAATTGTAGGGATAAGAATCATATATCTTTAAACTTCCTACATGCCAAACTTTAGAGCTTTCTCTTTTTTGGATTATGAACTATAAAGGAGTGAATAGAAACCAGCAACTTGTGGCTAAGCCCCGGTGTTACCTCTATTGACATAGATATTGTTTTTGATTTGGCGAATCCAGTCAAAGTTTTAAGTAATTGTTAAAAGATCATCAACTATAACTCCTCCTTTTTCGTATAAAATACTAAGCAATATTAATCTCCTCCCAATAGAATCAATTTGAAACTGCAAATTACTGAAACCATTTTTTATTCTCTCTCTGAGGATTTTAAAAATTTGTTATAATCTTTAATTACATTGTTGAGATAAATGGGAGTGATAGTTGTCTTGATTGAGAACATTAATCTTAAAATTGCTGAGTGATGCGAATCTTTAGTTATTTTTGAAAATTAATTTTTCTAATAAACTTGAAGCCTTTCTTTAAAAAATCCACAATTCAGGATTTATTAGAAATTATAATTCATTTATTTTTGAAATCGGTGCGACTTATTAAATAAATTATTTTTATTCAATTATTTTATTCTCTTATAAAGATTAGGCCAGTGATTATTTACTATTGATTTAACCATTTCTCTTGAGTTATTTATTTGTATCTTTTTAAATATTATCTTCTGAAAAGAGTTTTGAAGTTGGACTCAATGTTTATATTTATGTTTAAGAAAAAAAATTGTTGTTGAAGTTTTCTCTATAACCTTTTTGATGTTGAAGATGATCACTACAGCAAAATTGAAAAACAATGAAAGCGAGAAAGGCTATTGCTAAAATTAATAACCTTTGAGCCTCAATGCACTTATGATTATTGAATAAGTTGTATTTTTTGGGGAACATTGAATTCATCATTTGCCGATCTTTGTCGCCTATTTAAAGTTAAATGATCTTTATGTCATAATTTATTTCTCTGTAACTTGTTTGATCTTAAAAAACGTTTGATGAGGTTCTTCTTGACTGTTGGAAATGATTTAAGCTTTCATTACTTCCTGATGAGAATAGAAAAAAAAATAGAATATGATTTAAAAATAATATAACTCATCTAAATAAAATTTGGAATTTTAATTTGAATATTCCAGATCAGACAACAATAATATTCTTGATCCTTATGCATTAGAGTGCTAACAGAATTTCATTATATATTACCTTTTGCATTTTTACAACTAACATTAGTAAAATTTTCCATAATCAAGAATTGATGACATTTAATAATCATGAATAAATATAGATGCTGACTATTGTTAGATTATGTTTTTTGGTGATTTAAATGGGTATAATATGTTTTTTAAAAAATTATTTCTTTGTTATATTTTCATATTTTCTTTATCTTAAACATCAAAATATAAAAACATCAAAATTTACAATAATAAATTATGGCATGAACTAAAGTTAATTTATTTCAGCAAAAAATCGAGCTTTTACTTCCAAAATAGTCTTAGAATAATTTTATCAGTTTAATTTAAATATATTAAATACATTTCTTGTACAAAGGCGTCTTTTATAAGTTATAGTGGTCTATTAACGGTAGATATGGTGGTGGATATTAACATAAGGTATTTTTAATGATCTGAGATTTTTAAATATCAAAAGCAAATAAATTTTATTAGATTAAAACTTAAAATCATTTAAACTAAATTTAATCATTTTTAATATTCCCTTAGAAAAAATAAATAGTCCATATTTAATCATTTAATAAACCATTTTTGGAAAAAATGGTTGAAAAGAAGAGAGGCGAACAAAAAAATACCCATTATCCCTAAAACTCCACCTGTTTGTTCATTTGGTAAGTTGATTAATCCTAATCCTGGGGACATCCTTCCAGTCACAAAGAAAAAGACAATTGCAGGAGCTAAGTTACATACAAAAGTAATAAGCAATGGCAGATTAGAGAAGAATTGGCATTTAAATGGGATACTGTTGTAAATACATAGAGCATTTACTATGAATGGTAGGTTTATCATCAGCCATACTATAGTGTTAGTCGTGCACTTTAATCCTAAATAGCCTTTAATAGAGTCTACAATAGGCAAACCATTCGGAACAAAAGCAGCGGTTTGCTGAAAGTAAAAATATGCAGCGCAGAAGCCTGCAGTCGGAAGAATAATATTAGCCCAGTATATTATGTGATTCTCTAAACTCATCATATTACATAGTGGTCGGCGTTTGGTTGATGTATCTGCTGGAGAAGAAAGTCCCATAAAAACAGCCAGCCAAATTGAATTTGCAAAATTAAAATAAGAAATTTGATTCGAACTGAAGTAAGTGACGTCACTAACCAAAAGAATAGCAGTGATAATTTTCAAGAAACTGATTGTACCGAAATAGCGGATCATATCCACTATTGATTGACTTACATTCTTACTTTCCCTCACAATGTGATCTACTTGTAGCATCCTTGTGATGGTAAAACTAGCACCGTAACTGGCATCACTATCAGAAATAGCTACACCAACATCTGCCTCACGAATTGCCATTAGGTCATTAGCTCCATCCCCACACATGCCCACTTTACATACACCAGGCCCAAACCACTTGGAACTTTGGCTGCGCGCTTAAAATTAACTTTTCTCCTGCTATTTAAAAAGACGAACAATTTTCACTTTATTTTCAGGTGAAATTCTGGAAAACAATTTTATTTTACTTGTAATTTGAGGCTGAGGTATCAATGACAAAAAATCGTTATCTATTGCGATAGCAAATTGATTTTGATTGATGTAGTCATCGTCTTCCGCCATTGAAACTCTGCTTTGAATGATTTTATCACCCTCCTTTTGCAGGAGTATTCCTTCAAAGTCTCTGTTTGTGGATTTGTCAGTTTTTTGCTTTCTTCCCTCGAGAATAATCACTTTTTCATCAGGTCGAAGAATTCCTGACCGATAACCAGTTTCAACAGCAATAAAGATATTATCTCCTGTTATCATCTTTGGCTAAATATCAGACTCTATTAATCGTTAAATGGTCTCTTTAGTATCCTCTTTCAGTTTGTTTTCAAAGGCCACTAGCCCCATAGCTTCAATTTTAGTTTCAAATATCTCTCTTTCTCCATTCAAATACATCTCAACTTCTGTTTATAAAATTTCCTTAAATGCAAAAGAAATAGTCCTAAAACCTCGAAGTGATAGAGTAGCTACTAAACTTTAGAATTATTTTAGCTTCAATGTAGAGTTTTTGTCTATCTTTTCGGGAGCTCCTTTGACGAAAATAAAATACTTATTTAATTTGAGATCATGAACTAACACTGACATATTTTGAAATTTAGATTCAAACTGATTAATTCGAAGTACTTCAAGGCGTTCTCCCTAATTATTTGCAACTATAAAGCGAATATTTTTTTATTGAGAAGCAGAGAAACTGTAGCCTGAAAATAAAAACATGCGAAGATCAACTTAATCGCCTGAGAAAATATCTTCAACTTGTCTTACTGTGTGGCAGGAAGCAAATAATTTGATGATAAGATTGTTAGGGGGATCGAATTTATTATCAGTAATGCTATGATAACTACTCTCATTGTTAAACTTGATCACATCATAGACTTAGATTTAGTTTTGAGTTAATGTACCTGTTTTATCAAAGCAGAATGTTCGAATATTAGATGCCTATGTTGTTTTTTATGGTTCAGTTCCCATTATGCCTTGCCATTTGAGACGAGTTAATGAAAAAGAATATGCAAGGTTGAAAAATATTGGGAAGGATGGTGGAAAACTCCAAGCCAAGATATCCAACATTCGGAATACCACAAAGTTATTAACCACCTTACCAACCATCAGAGGTAGAGTAACCAAATATAGAATTAACCCGACGATACATGTTTCAATAAGAAAGTAAACTGCAGTGTTAAAGAAGCCAGGCACATGAGGGACACGACTCAAAATTTTGCGAATAATCCTTCCTCTTCGAGTACCATACCCAATATTGATTACAACTACTCGACTATCTGCTCGACTTTACAGTATTTTTGCTCCTTAAAAAAGCCATCTATTTTATTGCTTAGTTTTTTAAAGGTTTTCGGCTGGGAATTTACCAACAGGAATACTTTCTCCTGTTAAACTTGCCTCATTGACAAAAACCTATCCATCAATAAGAATGCCATCGTAGCTAACTTCATCCCCACTTTGAGGAATGACTATATCTCCTGGAACCAAATGATGACTCATAACTGTTGTCCTCTTTCCATCTCTTATTACTGCCACTTACAATTATTTTTCTGCTATCTCTCGAATTTTTATGAAACTAATATAGAGAATAATGTAGTTTGCTGTAGTTGTAAGATAAGAAAGTCCAATTTGGAGAACTATATAAGTGATTAGACCTTCGAACCCAAATATCACACATATTCCATACTGCATCAAAAAGAACGGTTTCAGTAGTATATCAAATAAGTATTCAAAGTAATTTGGAATCTATACTTTGTGTTCGTTACTGCCAAATTTTGTTTGACTTTCAGTTCGCATAAATTCCGTTGTCCCTTTCACACAGTAGTCACGCGAGGATATTTATGTAAAAGTATTCTCATACTGATATCCTATGGGCAACGCTTCTCCGTCCTCATAATTATATTTTAGATTCTTAAAATAAAAGTTCGTTTTCTCACCCTATTTTAATAATGGTTCTATTTATTGATTCCCATCAACTCCCTCTATAAATACATAAGTAGCTTCGTCTTAAGTACTATCTTTATAGAAGACTTTGACTCGAAATGAGATAAAATATTTTATGAGTAAAAGGGGAATGATGGTGATCACTATAGGAACAATAAGAAAGCATGTTTTAATGCAATCAAATGTTAAGAGGTGTAAAGACTTAATTTTACATTCGCCCTCCAACTATAGCAATCGAAGATTCCTGACTTTGGGCATGACATTTATATTTTATTGAGTTTTATCATTACTGTCTTCAACTATATTGCTCTTTGTGACAAGTACTAACTCCATAATAAAAATAATAAAGTAACTGATAATTATATGCATTTTGGTTCACCAATTTATACGAATGTAATTATTTTATCTCAATTCTATTTAAACAATAGAATTTGAAGAAAAAGAAGAAGAATTAATAGAATATCAAAGGTAAGGCATTCATTTTTTATCTTATTTCTTTTTAAAATATTTTTAAAATGCATTCGTAATAGGCTGGGAATAAATATTTTGAAATTCATGAAAGGTACAGTTTTTATTTGAGTTAGATACATTTTAAACTTTGGCTGACTCACTTTCTAAATCAACCATAAATAACATACGCTCGTTTTTTAATTTAACCAAGAAGCTCAGACTTGGAGAATTGTCGCAGATATTGATAACAATTTGACCATTATAGATCACGCATTTTTTACCTGAAGAAAATGAAACTTAGCAGTTTACATAGTGCAGGGAAGAACCTTGCTTTATAATCCAATTCACTTTCTTTTTAGATCTAAAATTAAGACTTTGTTACTTTGGAATTATTTTGCCACAAAATTAGACAGTTTTGGACAGAATAAAAATGTCTTGCGGTTCAAAACGAAGGAGTTGCATTTGATCAAGAGCCAAACGATTAATATAATTTATACTCGTAAATCAAAGGAGTGGATTATTAATGAGGATGAATACTAAATAATTTAACATTTCCAGATATAATAAAGTGAAATTAATTAGCAAACGATAAATTTAGATGTTGGTAGATGAAATAAAATTAATCATATGTATATAATTAAATTCTATTTTTCGTTATTTTTTGATTAAATATAAATTGTTAAGTAGTATAATTTATGCTTTCGCAAAGATAAAAACTAATATTCAATGATATTTTGAACTGCACATCTTATTTAATAACAAGTCATTTTCGAAAATATAAGGCTTTAGAATTCACAGAAATAAATTTTTAATAATTTTAAATTTTATTAATTAAGAAATGAAATATTCTCTATCACACAATTTAGTAAAATTGTAAAGAAATTTTATTATTGAAAGGAATCTTATTGAAAATGTATAGACTTTTATTTCTGTATTTTTTAAGGAGCATAGTTATTGATATTCTTCGCTTGGGATCAATTATAGTCACTTCTTCTATTATGTAATCAAAGTAGGCAAAAAACAATTTCAGAAACAGTACAGTCATAGCGCTTCCTGAACAGTTTGTTACAGTCGAAATACAGAATCACCAAATTAAGAGAAAGTATAGACACTACCGTGAATCCATCATCAATGAAATCAAAGTTACTCAGGATCGGGTCGAAGAAACTCTGAATAAATGTGTTTCTCCACCCAAAGGCCGATTTAATTATAGGTTAACTTGTGATAGCAGTCTCAGTGTTACTGTTAGAAAACTGAAAGAGAAGCAGAAAACTATTATGGAGTTGGAAAAAGAATATTCTTTAAGTCCCTAAGTGAATAAAAAACTACTGCAACTTAGCAATATAAGTAAACATTTTCATCAGGCATGCTTGCCCAAAGAAAAACCTAGAAAGTTTGCAGATTTGAATGAAGTTTCATATACCTTACCTGTAGTGAATCCTTAGCCAGATATTTCTCCTAGTTTAAGATAAAAAGACTAAATGCGCGAACAACGATTAATGGTGAATGAATGGCGATAAAAAGTTAAGTTGGGTAAAAATTATGTTTCCTTTCTTAAAAAGCGATGCCCCTTGAAATATAAACTAAGAACTCTTAAATTTAACAATATCGAAGGATAAAATAAATAAAATTTAGCTATTCCTAGAAGATCTTTGAAATCTTTAAGAGATGTATACTTTTCACCAATAAAGCAAGTACGGAAATCAACTCCAGCATAATCCAATAACTTATCGCTGCTGATTTGCTAAAAGAAATCTAATAAAGAGGAGAAAACATACAATGGTTCCATTGAGCAGCAATAAGCACGTATATTACAATAATTTATCGAAGGAGGTGCTTTAAAATAAATCAATGAATATACAAGATACATTAGCATACCTTAATTTCTAAAAAGCAAATAAAAATTTAAAACTCTTGATACCATTTACAATCATGCGAAAGATAACGCAATGGCTGAGTTTAAAGATCTTTCTATTGATAGTTTCGATAGTCCTAGCCTGCTTTCAGTCATCTATTACGTGGAAAATGGACACAATATGACATAAAATTAGAAAAAAGCAATGCGAGCTAAACTGAAATTTTCAGATTGAAAAAAGAAAGACGATTCCAAAATTATATCTTTAGATCATAATTTATTCTTAGTTATACCAAACTCCATTGATATTTATTTAATCAGCACTTACAAATAAATTGAGTTCATCATTGCTAAATAAATTGTAGAATTTAATACTTAATGTTTTACTAATGTTAATATTTGATCAGGAGTTAAAAAGGAGATAAATTAGTTGAAGGTTTGATAATAATTAATCTATGAATTGTTCTCTAATCATGGTAGCAGTAATTTCCTTTCAAAAAGGGTCCTTTCAAATAACTATTGACTAACTATCAACATCAATAATAATTTCAATGAAGTGACAAAGTTATATTAAAGCATTTTTATATTTATCTTTATTATTATTTTTGATTTGCAGTCATTAATATTAATAACGAAGAATAGATCAATAATAAATCAGCAACAAATTATTAAATTAGTTTCATAAAAAATTAAGAGATTAAAAATGGCATTTTTGTTGGTTTTATCCTGCTTTCTGGAAAATATATAATAGTATACTGAAGAAAGATGGTATTCCAATCATTAATTTCAAATAGGAAAGATCGCTAACGCACTGAGTTCAATAAAAAAATCACAGATTGTTCTCAGAGCATGTTTAATCGGTCCTATCTGCATCAAAATTCAAAAATAAATTGACTTGCATATTATCAAGCAACTATATTAAGAATCTATCATGGGTAGCATGATTTCCTAATGAGAAACTTCCCTTCGCTAATAAATCAATTGATATGCTATGCTTATAAATTAAATATTAATTCATTTGAGGTTTGTTAGAAATATCCATAATAAAATAAAAATAACTATTAATGTAAAATCTAAAAATTTAAAATAAATAAATAATGAAATTCGAGTCAATTGTAAAAACTATTAAAATATGTTAAAATTTAAAGAATAATAATTTTATGTTATTTGTAAAAAGGAGTCTTTTTTTAAATAATCAAAATTTACACTGAAATTTATTTGTTCTTAAGCTACCATTATGATGTGTTAGGACTAATAATATTTTTATGGTAATTTAATGCATTTTTTTATATTAGTAATATAAGCTTCAAAATAAAATGGACACCGACTAAGAATACAATGGCACAAAAACTAGTTACTTAAAGATTAGTTTCAAAGTATCAATATTATAATTCATAAAAGATAAAAATTAATCTAAATGGTGATGAAAAAAAAGTACTCTGTCTATCGAGCCGCACAATTACTCAACATCTCTAACTCCACTGCTAAATTAATCATTAAAAATATCAGAAATTTAGGTCAAAACTTCAAAATAAATGATAATAAGCCTCTTGAATAAAATCAAGTTCATCCACCATTGCCTCTTTCTCAATAAATTATACAGCAGCAGATTTCCGACTCAAGCAACCAAGTAATTTAGCATAGGCAAGCATTTAGCAAAGCTTTACTGGAATTTTGTCAGCAAAACCTACAGGAGATCATGTTTCAAATAAATTAGTTGCAACTTCTCTGATACAAATGAAAAATATGAGTGGTATTTTTGCTTATAATAATTATATCATTTTGTATCTCAATGTTTATTGTATAAAAGTTAAAGTAGATGAGGCGTTCAAGTTTTAATAATTCAATATTGGAATTATTTGTCATTATCTTTTAGCAATTTATCTTTTAGGCAATATATTATTATCAATATTACAAATGGGAATTTCTTTCGCTTCATGCAAAAGTTTCCCTTTCGAGAAATGTTATCATTGAGATTTAAAAACTTAAATGATAAAACTCATCTTCACTATTTTTTTAGTTTTTAGTTTTAAATTTGGTATAGAAAAATATAATATACAACTCATGCATTTCAATATATTTTCATTAATTGAATTCATAATAAATTCTATGCTTGAAAACAAAGCGAATTCATATATTATAAAGTTTATAAAGCTCATGTAAACTGATATTTTTAACACAATAGTGAACCGTTTTTCTTTATTTTATTGTTGAAACTTGAAGCTATATTAAAGCTATTTCATTTATAATCAATCAATATCATTCATTTTTTCTTTAATTCTTTTTTTTTATCTGGAGAAGATGTCAAATCTTAGAATAGAATCCAAATCCGACCGTTATCCACTAATCGATCACTAATACGATCATTCATATTTAAAATTGTTCCATCTTAGAGCTTGGCTATTTTTGGCTCTCCAGTCGATAACATTGAATTTGAATCATATCTCAGTGAAGCAGCCTCCGTAAGCCAGCGAATTTTTTGAGCACCAACTCCGCAGTTAATAGAGATAACTTTGTCCTTAATATAAACTTCTATTCGCATTTAATAAATGAAAATGTTTATATTTAATATCTTTCCTTTAAATATATATAAAATAATCGCCTTGGAAATCATCTTTTTTTCTTATTTTTTTTGGCCCCCTAGAGACCTCCCATTCCTTGACCCATTCCCTGCATCATTTATGCCATCTGAGGATTGCTACTCATTTCCTTCATCATGTTCATAAGATTGCCAGCTCCGCCCAGTTGAGCTAACATTTTTGGGTCAATCATTGAGGACAATTTTCCCAAAATTTGATTGGGATTCCTCATCAAGTTTACCTTATCATTCATTCCTTTTCCCAAATTTGTTTGTCCAACTTTACTTATGAGACCTTTTAATTTTTTATGTTCCTCTAAGAGGACTTTGACCTCTTCCACTCTTGTACCGGATCCTCGGGCTATTCGCAGCAACCTACTTTCTTAATTTAGTGGGGTATCTCTGTCTAACTCTTCAGGTGTCATAGAATCCATGATATAAATGAATCTCTTTATTCTTTGAATTGACTCTTTTTAATTGTCTTTGTTTATGAGATTGGTTCCAGCTCCAGGGAGGAGAGAAAGGAATGAGTTAAGAGATCCAAGTTTAAGAATAGATTAAAATTGTCCTCTTAAATCTCTAATTGTAAACTCTCCCTTTTTGACTTTTTCTAATAATTTTTGCTGATCTTTCACTGGAACAGCATCTCTAACCTTTTCCATCAACATCTTGATGTCACCTTCTCCTAATAACCTCTTAATAAAAGATAAAGCTTCGAAAGGCTCCAAGTTTTCAAAGTGCTCACCATCTCCAATAAAAATAATAGGACTTTTAGTTGCTGCAACAGCAGACAAAGCACCTCCACCTCTAGAATGACCGTCCATTTTAGTAATGATGACGGATCCTACATTAACGGCCTTCCTAAAGGCTTCGGCTTGAACATAGCATTGTTGTCCAATGGAGCTATCCATGACGAATATGATGTTATCGGGCTGAACAGCTTTTTCAACTTGTTTCATTTCATCAAAAAGTTCAGTTTCCTGTTTATGTCTTCCAGATGTATCGACAATAATAATCTCCATACCTTATTCCTTAAATTCTGCCACTCCTTCCTCTGCAATTGTTACTGGATCTGTCTCAACGTAGCTTCCATAAAATGGTACCCTGATCTTAGCAGCATTTTGTTTTAACTGATCAAAAGCTCCAGCTCGAAAAGTATCAGCGCAGACCATTGCAACTCTCCATCCTTTCTTTTTATAGTAATAAGCCACCTTACTACAAGTGGTGGTCTTACCGCTACCTTGCAGACCCACAAACATGATGATGTTAGTTTTTCCTCGCTTAGGCTCATAGGCTTTTTTTTCAACCTCTAGAAGGCCAGTAAGTTCCTTGATAACTGCTGTTTTAATGAGAACTCGCAAGTTTCCACCTTCTTGTTCATCATGCTTAAATTTGTTCATGATATTTTCTCGCAACTTCATAACATATCTGACATCAATGTCGCTACCTAGCAAGGCGTTGCATATTTCCTTGAGACATTCCTTAACAGCCTCCTCATTTATAACTGTTGTTTTGTTGAATTTCTGCAGGGCAGAGGTTATTTTTCTGCCCAACTCAGCCAAAACCATTGCTTATTATGATAAGTATTTAATTATAGAAACACTTCATAGAGGATATACGTGCAATAAAATTGATTAAACTGATCAATTTAATGATATTTTATTTTTATGTTTAGTCTTATAATGAGAGTTAGTCTAATTCATTTATAAGATTATTTTATCGCTTTATTTTGTTAATCTTGAGTAGTTTAAGTCTATCTGAGAAATTTAACTCCAAAAAATTGTTCGATAATTTCCTTATTAATTTTATCATGGACTTCGTAAATCGGTAAAATAATTCAATTAAATCCAATCAAATCAATTTAAAAGCATCTAAATATTTTAATCATGCTTATCCTTTAAAATTATATTTTAAATTCTAGATGATAAAAAATGGGATCAAATTTTATTCAAAATCTTTCGTAGTTGAATCAGAATAATGTATAAAACTGTATATGCTCCCTCTTAAATTTGGAGTATTATTTTGTTGATGAAATAATGCGTTATGATGCGAACTTCATTGAGCAGTCGACTTTCAATATAAAATGAGCTAACAGTCGTTTAATTGGAAGATTGGCATCGTGAAAATCAATCTTCTGTTTTTAAAACTTCTCTTTTAACAAAAGTCTTATCGTCAACCCTGCGCAGCTCTGAAAAACTTATTAATGTTGATAACAATCAAAACTAAGAAGCATCACCTATAATATAATTCTTCTTAGATTAGGAAGAACAGAATGAGCAAAATATAAAGGCGTAATCTCACCAAGTGACAAAGTTCGATTCTATAGTGAGAGCAGGTATGTCTCCAAAGGGATTCAAAAAAAAGCCCGAGTAATTAGGAATAAAAAATACCCCATCATGCGGAGGTGATTGTAATATTTATTGATTTTAAATACTAAATTTATTGTTCCAGGCATTATCCATAAGTCTCAAAAAACTTGGTGTAAATATATTAGCTTTTATCAGAATAACTGTCGAATATAACTCCTAAGTTCCTTATCATAATAAAGATCAAGAAACACTTTGTTATTTGTAACGGTGATCTTTATTAAATTCAAATTTAACAATAATTTATTTGTTGTAAGTATATGCTGGAAATAACCCATGTATAATTTATCTCTAATTTATACACTTACCAGTTTTGCTTTATTATACTTTTGCAAAATGATAAGCTCTCATAATTACTGCAAATTAATAATAGCATAATTGATAAAAAATATTTTTTTTCAATACTGAGAATTATCAAACGAACCAATATCTCCACTAAATTGTTTAAAAATTATATTTATTCAAGAAATTTAGTCTATCATTGGTTGGAATCGATGTTTCCAGAAAATGATTAATTGCGAGACTTATCAGCCTTCGAGAGTTGATCGTAGATCTCAGGGTGCTTGAGTTTAAGATGCTGATAGAGACTACCTTCCGAACCGTAGCTTCTTTGGCACTTTTACACCTGACAAGTATATCTTTTTTAGATTTCATCTGCAGTTCTACGGAACCGTTTTTTGCGTTCGGGAGCTTACTTTCTGATTTTGTCCCTGAACTCTTCCTCTGCTCTTTTCTGAATATCTAAAGCAATACTTAATAAGCAAGCAATTGTTTCCACAGATCTTCTTTGTTTTGGATGAGTTGTTTCAGTTGCAGTGATAGGTAATAGCCTGTCCCAAATATTTTCTTATACTCGTTGTAAAACTGCACATTATGATCTGAATAAGAGGATTAGTACCATTGCGGTTATGATTTTAATCACTGGGGGAGCCGTCGATAACGTTAATGTCCTTTGATTTTAGTGTCATATGGTCTGCTAAATAAATTCTATATTCTTCTCATTAATTTCGACTATTTGAAAAAAGAAATTAATTATTTTCATTTCTTTACCAACTACGTTAAAAAGGTTCATCTCAAAGAAAAAATATAATGTGATGCTTTTAAAAATACTATTTAACGAATTGATTCGAGGATGTTGCATTAATGTCGATCATGGTGATTTAAAATTTGGTAAAATATAAAATTAATGCTTTAATAGCAATAAACTAGCATAAAAATAATGAAACGGTAAATAAAAAAACATTTTATGAATAAAATTTTACAAAGATATATATCACTTATTCCTGAACAAAAAAATATTCAGCTTTTATAATCATAACCATAGCACGTCATATAGATATAGTTGTCTTTTGAATTGTATTAATAATTATTCAAATGTGTAATATCATTCAGTATCTTTTTCTAATATTTCTTCGGTTCCGCATAAATCATCTATTTATTAGTCTATTTATTAATAACGAGGAGAAGGTAAAATTTTATTTTATTACAGGTTGTTCTACTATATTTTAGACTCTTCTGGGAGTCTATATTGCTAACCAACATAAAAAAAAACTACATTTTTATAATTTTGACTTTATTTTTAGCATAGCTATTTCATCGTCTTTGGAATGGATTTTTCAATGGGGTCTAGCAGTATTTATTGAATATTTGGTGGTAAATCTTTGCAGTTTTCGTTTGTAATAGGGGGCACCATTGGATATCGTACTCCGTCGCAGCGGTGTACAATCTCAGAGGGCAACCAAAAAGTCCACAGCTATCCTTAAAATAAGGAATGATAATTGCCTAGACAGCCAATATTATAGGGATTGTAAAATTTTCCCTATGGATCGCTAAATCTATAATTTCCCTTCAAAACATCTATATGAGTGATATTTTTCATTATGAGTAAGAGATTAGTAAAGAAAAGTCCTAACATTGCTAAGGTAAGGATAAAGGATATTATAGTTAGGATCATCCATGTTGCAATTTAGGTTTCAGAGAGTAGAGTACTTCCACTTGCAGTCACCAACAAGTAGTTATATAGTGATAAAAGAAAAAATTGAAGCGCAAAGATCTTTATAACTATAAAAGTACTCCTCCATATCCGTTAAATAGAAGAAAAGCTTTTAAGTTTGGTAGGGCCACACAATTGTTGATATATGGACAGTGGTGATCCTTTTTCACTATAAATTTACGAATCGGGTTACACAGCCATCTCGACTGCAATGGGAGGTTCTGAGAGGTTTATATCGATTGTTATCGCGGTGGCAGGTACTGTGTTAAATATATGCTGAATGATTATGATGAAGTTGGGTCCGCAGACGAGGCTGAGATAAATTAGGAGGAATGCTGTTGCGAATACGAATGCATTGGGCATAAGAAATAAAACATAAGATGTACAAGATCCAATTTGAGCAAGTCAACCTAAAATAGTTTGGCCATTGAAGATCGATAAGATACTAAATATATTGTCCGTTACTGCCTGCTAAAAAAATAGACCACTTGTTGCTACTACAACTATCCCAAGCACGTAGGTGAAGTAAAATCTATTGGCCGCAATAAATTTTCTGGCAATTTGCATCTTGAATTATTATTAATATAATTGCTCAATGAATATATTTGGTTCAAAAGAAGGTTTAAAGATATATTGAGAGATACTAAATATAAAAGCCTTTATTAAAATAGAGAGAAGAAATATTTTTTCAGTAGTATTAAAATAGCTCAGAAGATGAAGGAGTTCAGCTTCAAAGAGATGATTGTTATTATTGTGATAGGAAAGAGTGATTATCATATTTCATAAATTTATCAATTCGACCTGTCATATACCTTTATTCATCTGCATAGATATTTGAGGTGCTTGCATCTACATCTGAATCTGAGGGCCTTTTATTTACATTTTCCCTTGAGGAATCGGAGTATTTATTGATGCATTTACTTGAGGAGCATTTATTTGAACTTTAGGAGTGGAGGCATTTACTGAGGTTTATATACTAGGAGTATTTAGTTTTATCTATACTTGGGGAGTAGAGAGGCAGCAGGAAAATAAGTTGTAGCAACAAAGCGGACAGCAGCTGCAACAGCAGCAACATGTCTGTCGAGGAGGTTATATTTTAGGTGGGTTATAAAAAGGCTCTGGTGTGCGAAGGGTCTCAGTCAGCACCATCTATTGTTCATAAGGTTGGTTGTAGAAGGTGCTACCGAAGTTGACTTTATAGCTCATCAATAAAGATTTAATATATTTATTGCTTAATTAAATTTCTTGACAAGAAATAAATATTAAGGCGCCTTTATTATTGATGTAGGTTGAATTTTTAATAGATGGGAGAAATTTATGAAGATCTTCTTTTAAATAAAGAGTTTAATTGATAATAAATGGGGAGAGAGTATGCTCTTTGAATTAAGGAAGACATTGGAAAATTATAATTTGCTTAAAGCACTTGCATAGACTATTCTTTTAAAGTGAATGTAATTTAAGAAGATATTCTTTTATAACTAATGCATTGCTAATCGATTTACTTTGAGTAAATGATATTATAATTTTCTCTTCTTGCTTGATATAACTTATGATAATTTATCTGCATTCATTAACTTTAGTGTTCTGAAAAAACGAAGATCGAGAATAGTTTAAGGGTTAAATCAATTTATCAATAAATCATACAAAAATATACTGTTGTTGGATGATTAATTACCAACCAAGATGATTACTAGCTTTGAAGGCTAAGACTCTAATCTTATACCAATCAATAGAATCAAGAATAAGTATTATGTGATTGCAATCGCACTCAGTGTATCACTAAGCGCAGTCATGTTCGGGTATAGTCTCAAGGAAATCACCTCCATTCCCATTCAAGTTATCATAGACAATTACGAGATTGAAGTAGATGAAAATCTTCTGCAAGGACTTCTCATTGCAATTATGCCTTTTGGAGGACTTTTTGGCTCTTTAGCAGCAAAATTATGGATAAAGTCTATCACTCGCCGACAGGGAATGAACTTAGCTCTTCCTTTTCTCATAACATCAATCACCCTCGTTCAATTTACAACGGCTGCTACTCTATTTATAGGTAGATTTTTGGAAGGAATGTGTGTTGGATATTATGTCTCGATCGCTCCCATTTACTTAAAATAAATATCTCCCAAAGAATTAAAATCTTTAACTGGTACATTTTTTAGTTGTGGTAAAATAGCTGGCGTTCTCCTTGTCATTATTCTATAGTTGATCATGGGAGAAAGCTATTGGAGAATTTTGCTATCAATACCTGCTTTACTTGGAGTTATCCAATTTTTTCTTTTATGTTTTATAGGATGTGATACACCCTACGAATGGATAATCAGAAAATAAAAAATAAAAGCCCGACGTGTAATTGCCAAGATATATGTGTAAGCATAAATTGACAATGTGTTGTAATAAATTTAGACAGATATTCGCTTATAGAATAATAGAACTTCATCATTTCGATCATTTCACGGAACTCTTTAAAAGAAAAAAAGAACAGCCTATTTTACAGCTATGAATGTTTGCATTAGTCGTCATTTTACTGGCGGAAACTCACTTATTATCACTGCAGGTCTCATAGTATCTGTCTATGACAAAACAATAGGAAAATGGACCCCTCTTATCATTAACTTAATTCAAATTATTGCTCTTGTTGCATATATTGTATGCTTTTCTCATTTATTTGGAAAAAGAAAGCTTTTGATCCTATCAATGGGTTTGCTTGCAATTATTAATACCATCCTAGTTGTGACTTTGGTTGTCGGAAATTAAATTTATATCCTGATCACCATTATTCTTGCAATGGCCGTGTACGGAGGTATGCTACTTTCGGTCGTATGGTCCTACCCCTCAGAAATTCTTCCTGCCTCAGAATCACTGATTCCTAATATAATGCATTGGCTTGCGTTATCACTATCATCACTTGCTCCATCATTAGTAATGTCGCTAATGCCAAATAATTAGGTTTATCCTTGCTTCATCTTTTTTGCCATTTATTGCGTATTTGGTTTTTTTTATTTTATCAAATTTGCCGTTTAATCGAATGGAGCAACATACCAAGAGATTATATAGAAGTTTAAGGAATGGTGATATGTATTATATTTATTTTTTGAGAAGCCATTTATTTAAATAGATAATGCTTGTTGTCCCTCCTTTCACTGTTTCCATCGTTTTGCATAATTATTTTAAAATGAAAAATAATAATAATAATTTATATATCATCTTATTTATTTTCTTATGAGAAACCATTTTAATCTTTGGAACTATGAGTTAATTTAACCTCCTTCTCATTAGCAATTGGCAATTCTCAAAAATCATGGCGAGGGATAATTCCAGACGGAAAAGCAAAATACGTAACTATTTCTTTAACCAATATCAAAAACGGATAGACCAAAAATAGAGACTTAAATTTCTAAAAGCACTGATAATTATTCATTGATTTTTTCAAAAAATAAGCGAAAATAGTTTAGCGGATATAAGCCATACAATATGAATTCAAACAAAATTGTAAAATTTAATTACAATAAAAATTTAATTCACTGTTATAGAACACCCAAAAAATATGAAGAAAATCTAAAAAATATCATTAAATTAAGGAAGAGATTCAGTCTATAGCCTATTGAACTCAAAACCAAAACAGAAACAAGCAATCTCTGTTATAAAAGTACTATTATAAACTCAAAAAGATAGTTGCCATTAGAAGAGCTATCATCTCATAAACTCCCTCAAAGATAGATCAAGTAAATAATTAGAGAAGTCTAAAAAGAACAATATTTTTATCATTAAATTAAAACACATAATAGTGAATTGAATACTTCTTGTCTCAAGTCTAGTAACTTGGAGAGTTGCGATCATAATTTTGAAAACATCGCTATACCAAGCAACATAACGTTGCACAATAAATTAAATAAATCCTTTAAAAAACCACCCTTCTTTAAAAACTCAGAAAAAATTCATCAAAGCAAGAAGAAAATTAAGATGCAAAAATTATAAAATTAAACAAGTGATCTAAAAAGGGAAGATAAATTGAGTGATTTATTGTTAAAAGAAGAATAAAGAGATTTTAATCTCTGTGGATGGTCTTTTTATGGTAATGATAAATCGGAATATTACAAGGATTAAGGCCAAAAGAATAATATAGTCAAACAATTCTGATCATTTTTCATTTGAAATAACATAATTAAATTGATATTTTGCCTCTAATTCTTATTTATTTAATAATGGAACATAAATTAATAAATTTGAAACTATACAAAAAGTGATTTTGCAATGAACTTTAAATTCTTATTCTATTAAATATAAAGCAAATGAAGAAAGAGTATTGTAAGAAGAAAGAACAATAAGAATGATCTTATCGATTTGATGTCTTTAGGCTAAAAACTCATATCTTCTTCAATGTATTATGAGTTATTTATCTTAAATATAGATCAAATAATTTATCATAATAATGACATCATTAAGGCGTCAGATATTTTTTAAAATCTTAGCTATTCTTCTTAAGCTCTCAATCATTATTTGCTGATACTGTTATTTGATAACTTAAACATTCTCTAAAATAACGTAAATTAGCGTAAAGAAAGTTTGTTCCGCAAGTGGTTAGTCATTTATTTCACTAATCCACTAACCATTTGTGATTAATTTAATAACTAACTTTAATCTTCGTGATTTTAGAAAATTTTATTTGATAGTTCAATCCCTTGCAAATGAGAAAATCGCATATTTCAATCACCTTTCTTATCTCACTACTGAGAATTCACTCTATTTGTATTATATTTGCAAAATAATCACTAATAAATCGAATGGCAGAGATCACTTAGTTATAATTATTTTTTTACGATGCTTGACGTTCGCCAAGACAGCATAAACTAGGCCCAAATGCCTTCCGGTGAGTTAGACCTTGCCGTTAATGAGACTTAAAATGATGTTATGACCAATAAACAGGTAGCCAAGTCCAAATTTTTTACTCCTCTCAACATTATGATCATTATCGCCACTCTCGCAATTATTGGTGCAGGAACCTACTATTTCATTAATCTCAACTCGGACACTAACATGAAGAATAGTATCAACGAAAGTCATGGAAAAATCATTGAATACGCTGGCTCAAGCAAAAAAGATGGCTCTAATTCTGGAAGTTCTTCCAGTAAATCCTCAAACAGTAACAATAAGCCTAACTCCAAATCTATTCCTGCCTCCAAAGGCGTCATTAGTAGTAATCCTGGCCTTACTGGCTCTACAGGTTCTGGATCTGATGAACCTGAGGGAGATGATGAAGATGGAGACAAACGTGAGAAGAAGTTGAAAAAGGCATCGAGCACAGATGTGGCAAGCACTGAGGAGGAAGATTCTGATGATGACGAATAGGAAGAAGCAGTGAATCCTGACCAAGGAATTTACTGGGTTGATAGCAACCTTGAGGGAAATACTTCGCCTTTAGTGGGAACCTCAAGACCTTGAATATGATCAGCCATAAATTCTATTTTTAAAATAAAATAAAAATAATCGATGCCCTAATTTTAAAATTCAGTAAAGAATAAAAAATTGAATTAAGGATACATACCAAAACATTTTTAAAACTGCTATTAAGATGAAATTTATTCTTTCCCAATTAAGAATATTTACATTTCCGCGGTATAATGAAAAATGATTTATGCAAGGGGATCAAATAATAGGAGCAGATTGATGATTGCCACAAGGATTAAGCACTTATTTTTGAAATGCACAGAAATAAAAAGAATTTAGATTTAACCGTTTTTCGAAATACAAGAGAAAAGAGAACATTCGAATTTATTAAACAAATATTCTTTAAAATAAATGTATTAGGAATTGAAGTTCATGTCTAATAATTTCTTTAAAGTAGGGGATTTCTTTTATCCTTTTGATGAAATTCATAAAATTATAGCTATTTTGAGAATTTTCTAATTTTATATTCTATAATAAATGTTGGAAGAAACAAAGATTTTGCCCAAATAATGTTCCAAATGGCATCCGTAAAAGGTCATTTTGATTAATATGAATGAACAAGTAATTAAGCTCATCAAAGAGAAGCTAATTCCCTTAAATAAAAATAGATATGGTCATCTGCAAAAAATTAATAATGCCATCAGTAAGGGACATTCCTATAGATATAGCTCAGAAGCAAATATTATCAGTCACCTTGAAGATGGAACTCAAAATATTAATGCACCAAACATTAAAATGAAAATATCCAAGAGATCATAGCATCAAATGGCGGCTGCAGATTTGCTGATTAATCGACTCAAAAATTTGAAGGATCTGCAACTAAATAACCCTATAATGGCCAAAAATGAAGAAGCAGGAAGATGCTGGTAGACTCTTCGGCACAGCATATTGTAACCACAACAAATAAAGGATTTAGTTAAACAACCTGAGTTTTTGGATAAAGATGGCTATAAATCAAGCAGAAGTAGAAAAAAAAGATAAAATTTAATTTAATTAGCAGAAAGGGCAGAAAAATATTTAAGATTAAAAAAGCATTAACTAAAAGAACAATATCGCCAGCAATAATAGGAACGCTATGGTATTCGCAATCTATAAACAAGCCACTCAGATATTGAACACCTCCTTTCCAAATTAAAAAAGCCTATAAAATTAATAAAATAATAACAAAACAGCAAAATTTCTAAATTAGGCACAGATGAGCAACTCAAGAAATAAATCCTCCAAGATATTCGTGAATCAATGTTTGAATAGAAAATAAATCGCATAAAGAGGGACATAAATCATAAAAAGATTGTGCAAATGCGATGACCCATGAAATTGATAGTTTCAATCCATTAATTGGTATCTACAATAACATTATTTTGAATGAAGATAGTTTATATGAATAATCAAGACTACAGCTGCAAAATTTACCGAAGCTCTTTTTATATATTCTTAATTTTCACACCACCGATATCCCTCAACTCCCACTATCCAGTCTGCATTTAATGACTTTGCTTGATAATCTACTCAATTCGATTGTCTAGATCAGTAGAAAGTATCTCTCCTGCAACCTTTTTCCACTGTGGCTTGGTCAGTCCGTCTTTCATGGTATCGATTTTTTCTTGTTCATTATGCAGCAGTTCTCTAATTTTCATAAGATCTCCCGCTAATTGCATCTCCTTACGCTTCATATATTCCTTTATATACCTCTAGCTTTCTTTAAAAATGTTGTCGATGATAAGCATAATCTTTTCACGTACATTTCGAAATTCGTTGGTCAACATTTTGGACATTTTGTTGTTTAGTGTTTCGATTTTATAGTTTATGCCTGCTATTTAGTTTCCAATTTTTGAAGTTAGGTCCTCTAGGCATTGGAAGGATTACACACGTGCAGATTCGAAACTGCCACTATAGGACATGAGACCAGTCCAAACATTATTACCCACTCCACTCGCTATCAATTTTTACTCAACTCCACGTTCGCGTTCGCGCTCAGGAGCAACTCTTGACTCTTTTATGTCAAAATTGAATCTTTGCCCATTCCCACTTTTTGCTTATGGAGTGTTCAATGGAAATCGGTTACTTTCATTCGGGTATGGCATATTATTCCTTGGTACATTTTGCTAAAATCTTCCTCCATGTTCAGGTTGATAGGGGCGATTACTTTCTCTGGAATATTGCATGTTTTCCTCAACTGATCTCTCTTCAATAGAATTGTAATTAGATCTCTGCTCGTAATTTTTGGAGTCTCTAGATTTGCTTCTGGATCGCTTGCGACTGTTTTTAGTTGGAGAGTTATTGAAGAGGGATTTCTTTTTTAAAAAGCCAAGGAGACTGTCGTTATTGCTCATGAGAAGATAATAAATAATTTTATTGTTGATTATCCAATCTATAGCTATAAGTTCCAATAATAACTCTTCCATTTAGGCGTATTTAATTATTAAAATTGTTTTGATAATTTGCTCTAAATGTATCAGTGATTAGAATTAGATTATGGTGAATTGTTAGATGATTTTAATTATTTTAAATTATAATTTAAATGAATTCAAAGACAAAGAACTAAAAGTCTTTGGAGGAGTATCGACGAGATATCCATGCCCTCAA
>Ga0302185_10000501_pt1 | contig 30298 bp, 29 predicted proteins | sample II_Bog_E1_1_FD_200231 | JGI IMG/M metagenome (GOLD analysis project Ga0302185, IMG submission 200231) | Peat permafrost microbial communities from Stordalen Mire near Abisko, Sweden - II_Bog_E1_2 | ecosystem: Environmental > Terrestrial > Soil > Wetlands > Peat | place: Sweden: Abisko... | reverse complement strand
CATAGCCGAAAAAGCCGGGGTAGATGACTATATAGCAGAAGCGAAACCCGAGGACAAGATGGCATACATCCGTAAGGAACAAGCCACCGGTAAGCTGGTTGCGATGATGGGTGATGGAACGAACGACGCACCTGCGCTGGCACAGGCGGATGTGGGTGTAGCAATGAACAGCGGCACATCGGCTGCAAAGGAAGCAGGTAACATGGTGGACCTGGACAACGACCCTACCAAGCTGATAGAAATTGTAGAAATAGGTAAGCAATTGCTGATGACGCGTGGCACATTAACTACGTTTTCGATAGCTAACGATGTGGCTAAATATTTTGCTATCGTGCCTGCTTTGTTTATTACCTCGATACCAGCCTTGCAACGTATCAATATCATGAACCTGCACAGCCCGGCCAGTGCGATCCTGTCGGCTATTATATTTAACGCAATTATCATCCCGATGCTGATACCGCTGGCCCTCAAGGGGGTGGCTTATAAACCAATAGGTGCAAGCGCGCTGCTGAGAAGAAACCTACTGGTATACGGTTTAGGCGGTATATTAGTACCGTTCATCGGGATCAAGCTGATAGATATGGCTGTAGCATTTTTTATGTAAAAATTATAGAAATTAGTAAAACTATTTAAAATGAAAAAAGAGATCATTCCGTCACTAATACTCACTGTGGTTTGTATCCTGTTCTTTTCAGGTGTATACCCTACCATAATATGGGGAATAGCGCAGATAGGGCCGAACAAAGGGGAAGGTATTACCATAAAGGACAGTAAGGGTAAGTATTATTATGAAAATATTGGCCAGAAGTTCTCGGACGACAAGTACTTTTGGTCGCGCCCATCGGCGGTAGGCTATAACGCTGCGGGATCGGGAGGCAGCAATAAAGGGCCAGATAATCCAGATTACCTGATAACTGTACAGGCGGCAATTGATACCTTTATGGTGCACAACCCAGGCATTAATAAAGCAGATATACCATCGGACCTGGTAACGGCAAGCGGTAGTGGCCTTGACCCCCATATAAGCGTTGAGGGTGCTGAAGTGCAAGTGGCAAGGATAGCAAAGGTGCGTGGCATGGAAAAAAGCAAAGTGGAAGCGCTTGTAAAAGCTCACATTGATGGGCCTATGTGGGGCATGGGCCCTGAAAGGGTAAATGTATTGAAACTGAATATAGACTTAGATAACCTTAAATAACCGATAATTTAAAAAAGCAATTATTAAACACACTCAAAAAAAAAACAATAATGAGAAAAACAAAAATAGTATTAACGGCATCATTAGCGGCCTTAATGCTTACCCATCAAGCTAGTGCACAAACAGTTAACCCCAGTGATGGCACATCTGCGCCGGAAGTAACCCCCGCAGCACCAAAGATACCATGGGATGGATTTGATCTAAGCTGGGTGAATGGTAATGACCGCAGGGATTCATCCATATTTCACATGCCCTACTTTACGCCAAGCATAATGGTGGACTGTAATGCTACCCATTCTTTCAACAACCCGATAGACCACACGGTAGTGGGATCTACAGCGCTTTCACGCAACGATGAAATGGTGATCTCAGCTGTAAACTTCGGTGGAGATTTCACTTTTGGTGATGCTCACGCACGTATCATGACCCAATTCGGAGACCGCTCGCAAGTTGTGCCAAGAAATGACCTGAGCCCATATCGCGGCCAATATGATCTTGCCGATGCATACCGCTATCTTGACGAAGCGTATGCAGGATACCACTTTAATGTAATGTATGGCATCAATGTGGACTTTGGATTGTTCATGTCATACATTGGCCTTAACTCTTATTACCAGCAAGAGAACTGGGAATACCAGGCATCGTATACATCAGACAATACCCCTTGGTTTTTCAATGGTATCCGTATACAGATATTTCCATCTAAATACTTAAAGATAGAGCCATGGATCATTAATGGGTGGCAGAGTTATGGCATGTTCAATGCTCTTCCGGGATTAGGCACGAATATTACCTGGATACCCCAGGAACGCCTTAAATTACTTACTAATGATTACTGGGGTACAGATGATGCGGGCCTGGTGGGCAGGCATAGGTTCCACTCGGATAATAGTTTCCTTTACAAATACTACAGCCCTAAAGGAAAAACAACAGGAATTACAAAAATGGCATTTTCTATGACCGGGGACGTTGGCTTTGAACAAGGAGACGGTGTAGATGGCTTTAAAAACGGAGGGCCAAATAACCCAGCCCAGTATTTTGTAAGCTGGATGGTTTATAACAAGATATGGTTTGCAAAAAATCACCTCGGCATATATTGTGGCGGTGGATGGATGACCAATCCCGGCCGCTACCTGGTGCTTGAACCAACAGGACAGGCAAGTGACCTACCCAATCCATATAATCCAACGACAGGTGCAAGTTCACTGCCAAGTTCACAGCAGTTTACTGAAAACCCAGGACAACAATTTACAGGCTGGGATTGCTCTGCCGGTTTGAGCTGGATGCCCAATCAAAGCCTGGAAATAAAAGCAGAATGGGTGCACCGTGAAGCAAGTGTTCCGTACTTTGCCGGCCCGGGCGGCGTAACTTCACCTAGCGGGTATACATATACTCCGTTAACCCCAGGATGGACACCGGATCTTCAACGTTCTGAAAGCCGTGTTATACTTGCTGTAGAATTTAGATTGTAATGAAAATAAATTAAAATGCTGATACAGTGTGTTTAATAGAAAGTGGCGCAGCCAAATTGGCTCGCCACTTTTATATTTGCACCAACGACAACTTGCAGCTCATACAAAGCATAATAATAAATGAAACAACTCGACATTAAGAAAGTAACCTTTGCGGGCGTTTTAATAGCAATGGGAATAGTTTTTGGCGATCTTGGCACATCTCCTTTGTATACCTATACCGCAATTATCGGAGACCACAAGATCAGCGAAACATTAATATTGGGAAGCGTTTCAGCCATATTCTGGACACTTACATTTCAAACTACGATAAAGTATGTGTTCATCACCATGCGTGCTGACAACAATGGCGAAGGTGGTATATTTTCATTATTTGCCCTTATCAGGAGGCATGCTAAATGGTTGTTGTGGCCTGCCATCATGGGTGGTAGTTTCATGATCGCAGACAGCCTTATTACTCCACCCATATCTGTAACATCGGCAATAGAAGGCTTGAAAGGAGTTCAACCAGACATACCTATTCTACCTATAACTATAGCTATTTTAGTAGCATTATTTCTTTTTCAGCGGACAGGGACCGGCAGTATCGGTAAGTTTTTCGGACCTGCTATGATAGTATGGTTTAGCATGATAGCTGTATTGGGATATACAAATTTAACAAAAGACCCTTCAGTACTTAAAGCGATTAACCCGACGTATGCCTTCAGAATGGTGACACAATATCCAGGTGGTTTTTGGGTTTTAGGCGGGGTTTTCCTTTGTGCAACGGGTGCTGAAGCATTATATGCTGATATGGGCCATGTGGGAAGGAAAAATATACAAATGGCATGGATCATGATAAAGATCTCCCTTATCCTATGCTATTTCGGAGAAGCTGCATTACTTGAAAATCATATCGGGCAAACATTGAGCAACGTTGAGCCTTTCTATGACCTGGTGCCAAAATGGTTTTTGATACCGAGTATCATTATTTCCACGTTGGCTACAATTATAGCCAGCCAGGCTTTGATAAGCGGTACATATACTCTTTTCAATGAAGCCATAAGGTTGAATATATGGCCCAAATTACGGGCTGCATTTCCATCTGATCTGAGGGGCCAGGTATATATTCCATCAATAAACTGGATGATGATGGCAGGGTGTATAGGTATGGTACTTTATTTCAGGGAATCAACCAATATGGAAGCAGCTTTTGGCTTATCGGTTACGTTAACGATGCTGATGACAACCGTGTTACTGAGCTATTATCTGTACACCAAGCGCTATCCAAAAATATTAACAATAGCTGTGCTTATTTTCTATTTATGGATAGAGATCACGTTTTTGGTTGCCAATATGAAAAAGTTCTCCCATGGCGGCTGGCTTACAGTATTAGTGGGACTGTTATTGATCACAACAATGTATGTATGGCAAACAGGCAGGAAATTAAAAAATAAATATAAAAAGTTCCTGACACTTGATAAGTTTATACCCGGAATAAAAAAATTAAGTGCAGATAAATCAATACCAAAATTCGCTACTAACCTCGTGTACCTTACCCTTGCAGAGAAGCCCAGCACAGTAGAACAGCGAATAATTGAATCTATTTTCTGCCAACAACCCAAGCGTGCTGACATTTATTGGCTGGTGCATGTGGATGTAGATGATGCCCCTTATACAATGAGTTATAAAGTGACAACACTTGGAGAACAAGACCTGATTTATGTTCAATTTAAATTAGGATTTCGTGTAGTGCCCCGAATCAATCTCTATTTCAAAAAAATAGTGAATGAGATGATCGATAACCATGAAATAACTTTAGAGAATAATTACTGCATGATCGATGAACATGGCGCATGTGGAGACTTCCGGTTTGTAGTTATGAGCAGCTTTATGTCGTTCGAAAATGAACTCCCGTTCTGGCAAAACCTGATGATGAGGTTATATTTTATGCTTGACCACATCAGTTTACCAGACCCTGAAGCTTTTGGATTGGACTATAATAATGTTGTGGTAGAACGTGTGCCACTTGTGATGTACCCAACGGAGGATGTTCAACTTAAAAGGGAAACTGACTAAAATTATGACTGCAAATATTATCGGGGCGGTTTTAATATTTATTATTTCGGTATTGCTCACTATACCTATAGCGACCCTCATGAAGAAAACATACAACAATGAGCAGAGCTTCATGGATTTCAAGCAACCTCTAGAACGGTTTGTTTTTAAAATATGCCGGATAGATCAGGGGAAGGGGATGGATTGGAAAAAATACTTGTCTACCCTGTTACTGATACAGATATCGTGGTTTGCTTTCGGCTTTGTTGTTTTATTAATACAAGGCCATCTTTTTTTAAAACCTGCCCATGTACCCGACATGGAATGGACGCTTGCACCGAATTCAGCTATCAGTTTTCTCACCAGTACTAATTTGCAACATTATTCAGGAGGAACAGGGGCCACCTATTTGTCCCAGATGAGTGTTTTTATGTTTTTGCAATTTGTGAGCGCTGCGACCAGTTTATGCGCCGGTGTAGCTGTAGTGAGAGGACACACTGCAAATTCAACATCTACTCCTGGAAATTTTTACAATGATTTTGTAAAATCATGTACCCGTATATTTTTGCCATTGTGCATTATAGCAGCTATAATATTCATTTTTAACGGCATACCGATGACCTTCAAAGGGCCAAGGGAAGTTATATCTATGCAGGGAGATACCACGCAAGTGGCTTCAGGCGCGGTAACGGCAATGATCTTAAGTGTGTTATCAATGTTCATTGTATTTATTATGGGGCCAATTATTGAGCACTGTCAACTCATAAATTTATAAGCAAATGGAAATAACCCAGGATGAAAATGCCGAACATTTTCTCGAGCTCATAAAAAAGTCGAAACGAGGTAAGTTCAAAATATATATAGGCATGAGTGCGGGTGTGGGTAAAACATACCGCATGCTGCAAGAGGCCCATACGCTGTTGCTAAGTGGCATTGACGTAAAAATAGGATTTATTGAAGCACACAACAGAAAGGAAACTGTTGCATTATTAGAAGGTTTACCAGCCATTCAACGTTATTCTGCATTTTATAAAGGGAAATTAATAGACGAGATGGACCTGCAGGCTATTATTAATGCACATCCAGAAGTGGTGCTGGTTGATGAGTTGGCCCATTCAAATGCGCCCGGCAGTAAAAATGAGAAACGCTGGCAGGATGTAATAGAGATACTGGATGCCGGTATTAACGTGATCAGCGCAGTAAATATCCAGCATATAGAAAGCCTTAATGATGTAGTAAAAACGATCACGGGCATAGAGGTTTCCGAGCGCATACCGGATAAGGTATTGAAGATGGCGGATGAGGTGGTGAATATAGACATGACAGCCGATGAGCTTATAGACAGGCTGAAAGCCGGGAAGATATACAGCCCGGAAAAAGTGGAGACTGCGCTAAATAATTTTTTCAAATCAGACAGTATCCTGCAACTCCGGGAATTAGCCCTTAAAGAAGTGGCCGGGCAAATAGAACGAAAAGTAGAATCGGAAGTACCAAGGAGTGTGTCATTCAAGCATGAAAAGATACTTGCTTGTATGAGCAGCAATGAAGTAACATCAAAAATAGTAATCCGTAAATGTGGCAGGCTGGCCAGCTATTATAATGCGCAGTGGTATGTACTGTATGTGGAAACCCCTAATGAAGACCCGAATAAAATTCCTCTTGACAAACAAAGACATTTAATCAATAACTTTAAACTTGCTACGGAGCTTGGCGCAGAGGTGATAAGGCTGAAAGATATAAAAGTAGCAACTGCGATCATGCGTATTGCCGAAGAAAAAAACATTACTACGGTATGTATTGGCAAGCCTACTTTGAGCCTTATTGAGATAATAATGGCTACAAATGTCTTCAACCAACTACTGAAAAAGCTCTCTGAAAATAACATTGATTTAATAATAATGTCCTGATTCATGATATCAATAAAATCAAAGATCGCAATAGGTATTGGTGTCTTGTTTGCACTGTTAATAACGGTGAGTTTAATGGCTATAATTTTTATCAACCTGTTGTCATCAAAAACAGAAAAGTTATTGACCGCTAACTACAATACGATACGTTACTGTAGTGAAATGTCGGATGCTATAGACGAGATCGACAGCAGCTCGGTTGCTGTCTTAAAATTTGAAACAAATCTGAAAGCACAGGAAAACAATATTACGGAGCCCGGTGAGCGCGAGGCCACTCAATTACTGAGGCAATACTTTGAAGAAATCAAAAAGGGGGGCAGAAACATTGCGACTTATCACAAGATCAACAAACAGATATACTACATATACTTACTTAACCAGAAAGCCCTGGAACAAAAAAATGCGAACGCCCTGGCAACGGCAGCAAATGCCAAGCTATGGCTTACCATGCTCACTACGATACTGATACTTATCAGCTTCTCGCTGGTGGTTAATTTTCCGGGGTATATCGCTAATCCTATCAAGTTATTGACAGACGGCATCAAAGAGATAGCACAAAAAAATTATGAGCAGCGTATCTACATCGACAACAAAGATGAATTTGGCGAAATGGCCGATGCCTTTAACCTGATGGCAAAAAAGCTTTATGAATATGAGCACAGCAACCTATCGAAGATCATGTTTGAGAAGAAGCGAGTGGAAACCATTATCAACCAGATGGAAGACGCTGTAATAGGGCTGGACGCTAACAACAAAGTACTGTTCATCAACCATAAAGCCGAAGGATTGTTTAACCTTAAAGAGACAGAAGTAACCGGTAAATATGCACCTGATGTGGCGCTATATAATGACCTGCTCCGCACGGTGCTGCAAAAGGACACCAAACGGCAACCATTAAAGATCATAGTGGATAGCAGAGAAAGCTATTTTTCTGTGGACTACCGGACTGTATATAATGACGGCATAAATATCGGTGAGGTGCTATCATTAAGAGATATAACTTCTTTTAAAGAACTGGATATTTCTAAAACAAACTTACTCGCAACCATATCGCATGAATTAAAAACGCCTATCTCGTCTATAAAAATGAGTACAAAGCTAATAAATGACAACCGGGTGGGCGGACTGAATACGGAACAAAAAGAACTGATCAACAACATTGATGAAGATGCGGACCGGCTGCTGCGTATAACCGGTGAGCTGCTCAACATGACGCAAATAGAGACCGGAAACATCCAGCTAAAACTACAGAAAGTAAATCCCAAAGACATCGTTACTAACTCTGTGCATGCGGTGCAGGTGCAGGCAGAACAGAAAAAAATAAAACTGGATATTGATTGTCCGGATAACTTACCGCCAGTATTGGCCGATGAAGATAAAACATCGTGGGTATTGATCAATTTGCTGACCAATGCGATCAAGTATTCGCCTGAAGGGACAAGTGTTATTATTAAGGTGTTTGCCAAGAAGAACCATGTGCATTTTTCGGTACAGGATTTTGGTATTGGTATAGAAGAAAAATACCTGTCCCGTATTTTCGACCGTTATTTTAAAGTGCCGGGAGGGCTTGAAAAAAGCAGTACAGGTTTAGGGCTTGCGATATCAAAGGAATTTATTGATGCCGAGGGCGGCCAGATCGAAGTAAACAGTTCTTATGGCGAAGGCAGTACATTTAGTTTTGCGTTACAGGTGTAAGTAAACCGTTTTATTTAACAGTGTTAATTATGTTATATCGTAAAGAGATAGTATTTTTCACTATCAAATTATGCGAGCACCCCTCCTGACGTTTATTTTCCTTTTGTGCTGCCTTACGGGTTGTTCTCAAAATGATGTACATGATTTTCACAGGCCCGGTAAAATACCTATTGACCCAAAAAGGTGGTATCAGCTCAACAACACTTCCAAAAACCTGGATAAGCTATTTAATAATTACCAGTATGATAAACTCAACAATGGGGAAGGAACCATTTTGAAAAATTACGATGCCTACTACCCGATATTGCCCGGTGAGAAAATGACTATTGACAGTATCTATCTCTTTGACTGGGAAGGCTCAAACGAAAAGACCCCGATGACCATTTATGCCGTACTGGACAACTGGCAAAAAATACCGATCGCGGTATTCATGGGGCTCAGATACAATGAATGGGATGGCCCCGACCCGAAAAAACCGGGGGTCTATGCGCTGGATAAACCGGTATCCAACATTCGCTACCTTGTAATAAATACGTGGGGAGATTTTCCGGGCGAGATAGAATTTTTCGGGTCTTATACCCCACCCTCTCCCATATCGAAAGCTAAAATAAATCCGGCCCCTCTAAAGAATTTTTTTGGTGTAAATGCTTTTGAATGGGATTTTGAAGACCCGAACTCACCGTATGAGCTTGATGCGGCGAGACTGGCAGTAGTAAAGAACTTTACCGGATTCCGGCACTATATGGATTGGGATAAACTGGAAGCGAAGAAAGGAAGTTATGCTTTTAACCCCACGTATAATGGCAACTGGAATTATGATACTATGTACCAGTGGTGCAAAGCCCAGAATATTGCAGTGCTGCCCTGCCTGAAAACTATACCTGCCTGGATGCTTGCGACCTATCCGGCAGACCAACAGAACAATGAGAACACGCCGCTATCTTACGGCAAAGACCCTTCTGATCCACAATCTTATATAGACCAGGCAAAGGCGGCTTTTCAGTTTGCGGCAAGGTATGGGGCTAACAAGAATATTGACAAGTCATTGCTGACCTTGGCGCCAGAAAACACGGTGCGGGTTGGGTTGGACTTCATAAAATATATTGAATGTGACAATGAACGTGACAAATGGTGGAAGGGGCGAAAGGCATATCAAACCGGGCGTGAGTATGCAGCCAATTTATCGGCGTTTTATGATGGCAATAAAAACAAAATGGGCCCCGGTGTGGGCATTAAGAATGCCGACCCGGCTATGAAAGTAGTGATGGGTGGCCTTGCAATGCCCACGACCGACTATGTGAGAGGCATGATAGACTGGAGCATTGAATTCAGGGGGTATAAAACTGATGGCACAGTTGACCTTCCGTGGGATATCATCAACTATCACTTTTACGCAAACGAAGAGATCTTTAACCCTTCCGGGAAGGCGAGAGGAATAGCGCCGGAAATTGCGATGTCAGATTCGTTTGCAAATGCATTTATCCAGGTATCACACCGATCTGCACAAGATATGCCGGTATGGGTTACGGAGGCGGGCTATGATATAAACCCGGGCAGCCCGCAAAAAGTACTGGCCGTAGGTGGCAAGACCATAGAAGAAACGGAAGCCGACTGGATATTAAGGACGAGCCTACTTTATGCCCGTGTGGGTGTACAAAAAGTATTCTATTACGAGCTTTATGATGACAACCCCAATAACAGCCTACGATATGCCACCAGTGGCCTTGTAGACTCTAACAAGAAAAGGCGGCCTGCTGCTGATTTTTTGTACCAGACCAATAAATTGTTTGGTGAATATTCTTATAAAGAAACTATTAATAAAAACCCGATAGTGGATCGATATACCTGCAAGGGCGCCAATATGTATATGCTGGTAATACCCAGTGACGAGGGCAGAACGGAAACCTATACGCTAGAGCTGGGAAAAGCCGAATATGCATATATATATAAGCCTAAAGCAGGAAATGATGATATGACAATGGTAAAGAAAAAAACAAAGAATGGCAAGGTTGATATTGAAGTAACCGAAACACCTTTGTTTATTACCTTATCTGAACGCAAATAGGAGTTGGATATTAATCCTTAATTTCACTAAGTAAACTACCAAGCTAAATAGGCTAGATGGGCATAAAGAATTTATCAAGCCTGAACAATAAACACTTCCTGGTGTTGATGAATAATGGGTTTACCTACATTTTTAATTTTGCTGTGGGATACCTTTTATTTCATTACCTGTCTATGGAAGCTACAGGCGTGTATTTCTTCGTACAAATGCTGGTGTCATTATGCGGGTCGGCAAGAGACGGTTTTTTAGCCACATCGACTGTTACATTTTATGCGGGAGCTACACCTGAAAGGGCGGCAACTGTTTTAGGTTCGGTTTGGTTCCTGGGGCTGATACTGTCAGCCATAATATTAATACTGAATGCGGTGGCTTTTCTGTTCCTGCCTTACACGCATAACCAGGAGTATATCCTTTGTGCAAAATGGGTGGGTATAACCTATTTCAGTGCGTTGCCCAGCAATATCGTCTTCTGGCGTTTGCAGGCCGATGAAAAATACGGACAAATGCTGGCGTACAGAGTGATATGCAGCGTATCGTTATTCATAGCATTCGTAGTTCTGATCCGGCTGCACATAATGACGCTTGACAATGCGCTATTATGGAATTTCCTTACCTGTGCGATCTGTAGCTTGCTGGGAATATTGTGGAATAAGTCGGGCATAAAATATATTCTTCATCGATCAAGCGAATGCATGACGGAGCTATTCCATTATGGGAAATATACGCTTGGTACAACCAGCCTGTCTGTTTTGCTGGGTAATGCCGATACATTTATTATCAACTTTATGCTTGGGCCTGCGGCGCTGGCGGTATATAATCTTGCCTTGCGATTTATGGCCATAGTAGAACTGCCTATGCGCACTTTTTTAACCACAGGCATGTCGGAAATGTCGATATCACTCAATAAAAAAGATACGCAACAGGTGACATACATCTTCAAAAAATATACCGGCATGCTCACAATTGCGTTGGTGCCAATAGTTATTGGCGCTGTGTTGCTGGCCGATTTTCCTATCAATATTCTTGGTGGCGCCAAATATCATGGCAGTATTGCAGCTAATGCCTTCAGATTGTTTATCATAATATCGCTCCTGTATCCGTTCGACCGGTTTAACGGGTTGGCGCTGGATGTAACCCGCCATACAAAAATTAATTTTTATAAAATGATCATTATGCTGATCGCCACGATTATTGGAGATTTCACCGGGTTGAGCATTTTCGGTAATATTTATGGCATTGCCCTTTCTGACGTTATAGTAATCACCACTGCTATTGCCTATGGCAACTACCAGCTTCGGAAATACATGGACTATACTATACCCGGCATCCTCTCATTAGGATATTCAGAATTAAAATCATTGATACAGCAAACAGTTAAACCTAAACACCAGTAGAAAAGTGATGAGCATTGCCACATTATGCACTCACAAATTTGTTTAACTTTGCGATTCAGAAAAATTTACGGCAAAACAAGACCAATTCACCGCATTCATTATTTAAAGAAGATAAAAGCAGAATATGAGCATTACTCCATTTAATAAGCCTTATCTAACAGGCAAGGAAGTACATTATATATACCAGGCAGTATCATCGGGCAAGATATCAGGGGACGGGCTTTTTACAAAAAAATGCCATGAGTTTTTTGAAAAGCGCTACGGATTTAAAAAGTGCCTTCTGACTTCATCCTGTACCGATGCGCTTGAAATGGCAGCTATCCTGCTGAACCTACAGCCGGGCGATGAGGTGATCATGCCCTCTTATACATTCGTTTCCACAGCGACAGCATTTGTGCTGCGCGGTGCCAATATTATTTTTTGCGACAGCCGGAAGGATCATCCCGGGATGGACGAAGACCAGATAGAATCACTGATCACGGAAAAAACAAAGGCTATAGTGCCCGTGCACTATGGTGGCGTGGCATGTGATATGGATAAGATCATGGACGTTGCTACTAAATATAATCTGTTCGTGGTAGAAGATGCCGCGCAATCAATAGAAGCATATTATACAGGGCGGGATGGGGTGAAGAAGCCTTTGGGTTCTATAGGGCATATGTCTGCTTTTTCTTTTCATGAAACTAAGAATATCATGTCGGGCGAAGGAGGAATGCTGGTGATCAATGATGACAGGTTTATAGAAAGAGCTGAAATAATCAGGGAAAAAGGTACGAACAGGAGCAAATTTTTCAGGGGCGAGCTGGATAAATATGGCTGGGTAGATATAGGAAGTTCATTCCTGCCATCAGATATTATTGCCGCATTCCTTTATGCGCAATTAGAAAACATTGATGATATTCAGAAGAAACGCATTTCGATATGGAATAATTATATGAGCCAGTTATCCGGCTGTACGGATAAATTCTCTATGCCGTATATTCCGCCATATGCTACTAATAATGCGCATATGTTTTACATTGTCTTTAAGAATTTAGAGGAAAGGACGAAGATGATAACGCGCCTTAAGGAAAATGGATTTAACGCTGTATACCACTACCTGAGTTTGCACAAAAGTCCATTTTACGAAGGTAAATATGCCGGAAAAGAACTACCGGAAACAGATAGATATACTGATTGCCTGCTAAGGCTGCCTTTATTTTATGAACTTACTGATGAGGAGATAAACGGCATCACCAAAACGCTAAGAGGGGAACTGTAAATAATTAAAATGAGATTAGCCCACCTCATACTTGCCCATAACAACCCACAGCAATTGGAGCGACTTGTAAAACGCCTCAACCACCCGGATGCTGATGTTTATGTGCACCTGGATGCAAAAGCCCCAATAGCTGAATACGAAGCGATCAAAGACCTGCCCAATACGTTTTTCGTAAAGGAAAGAGTAAATGTTGTGTGGGGGGAGTATAGTATCATGCAGGCCACTCTAAACGGGATGGAGGAAATATTGGGAAACGGCAAGACATATACCCACATCAACCTGCTGAGCGGGAACGATTATCCACTGCAAAATAATGAAACCATACACCGTTTTTTCTTTGCAAATACCGGCAAAACTTTTATGTGGTATGAGCCGATCTTTGATGACTGGATACATGGGCAGGCAAGGATGAATAATTATTATTTAGGAGAATATGGTTTTCCCGGCAGGCATCACCTGGCTAACCTGGTGAATAAGATACTGCCAAAGCGGAAATTACCTGGAAATTTAACTGCCTACGGCCGCGCGCAATGGCTCACCATCACGCCCGAAAGTGCTGCCTACGTGATCAAATACATAAAAGACAACCCTGCTTTAAAACGTTATTTCAGAATGACATGGGCCGTTGATGAGGTCTTTTTTCAAACTATTCTCTGCAATTCCCCATTGCGAGATACACTGATAAATGATTTTTTGAGGTATGTGGTACTACAGCCTGATTTCAGGCCGGCTACGCTTACTATGGCTGATGGAGCGACACTGACGTCTTCAGGCAAATTTTATGCCCGCAAATTTGACAGCAATGTGGATTCAAAGATCTTTGATTACCTGGATGGAGCTGTTGTTAATAAATGAATTTATGGTATTTTAGCTCTGAGTACTATATAATTTGAAATGAATTTAATACTTTTAATGTCAACTACTTAATACCAAACAAGAAAGTGAAGTTTGCTATTCTTATAATTACTTATTCTTCCCCTAAACAAACAAAAAGGCTTATAGAAAGTCTTAATAATGGCGACTTCGATTTCTATATACATCTTGATAAAAAGGTAGACATACAAACCCATGTTGAACTATTCGATATCCCGAATGTGTATTTTGTAAAAGACCGTATTGACATCAGGTGGGCAGGATATACAACAGCTGAGGCTGCGCTGAGTGGCATAAGATGTATAGCAGCATCGGGCAAAAAATATGATTTTGTAAACCTGATCACCGGCCAGGACTACCCTATAAAGTCGGCCGCTTACATTTCCGATTTTCTTCGAAAAAATGTTGGCAAGGAATTCATGTTTTATAAACATTTTGACACCGAATGGGCTGAGGCGAACGCCAGGGTGGAAAAATATCATTTTACAGACTTTAAGTTCTTAGGGCAACACAAGCTGGAAAAGTTTGTAAATTCGATAGCCCCAAAACGAAAATTCCCGGCAGATATGGAACTGTATGGGAAAGAAACCTTCTGGACACTGAGCCTTGAATGTGCAGTATATGTTGTGAATTATATTGATTCCAACCCAAAATTGAGAAGATTTTTAAGGTACACCTGGGGCAGTGATGAGTTTATCTTCCAGACCATAATCATGGGCTCACCATATAGGAGCAAAGTTGTCAACAACAATTACCGATACATCAACTGGCCCGAAGTGGGGAGCCGGCCTAACATATTTGTAGCGGCTGATTATGATAGAATCATGGCAGCTGAAGGGCTTTTTGGCAGAAAATTTGATATCAACACTGATGAAAAAATATTTGATCTACTAGATAAGGCAAATAAATAAAAACTTGTTCTATGGCATACATGATGTATCTAAAATCCTTTACTGACCAACGCGGCAGGCTGACCCCGATCGATGGCATACTGCCATTTGAGATCAAACGGCTGTATTATATCAGTAGCATTACTGAATCTTCTGAACGCGGAGGGCATGCGCACTATCTGACAACTGAAGCTGTGTTTTGTGTGAACGGCAGCTTTACCGTTGTGATCAATAATGGCAAGACAAGGGAAGAATTCTTCCTGAACGACCATAACCAATGCCTGATCATAGAACCACATGACTGGCATATGATGTGCAAATTCAGCCACGGAGCTATTTTAATGGGAGTATCATCTACACACTATGATCACTCTGATTACATTCATGAAGAACCAAAACTGCCATAATGATCCCCTACGAAGACCTAAAACGTTTAAACAAGCCATTCAAAGAAGAATTTACTGCGGCATTTGATGAGGTGCTTGAAAAAGGGTACTTTATCCTGGGCCCTCAAGTGGAGCTTTTTGAAAAAGAATTTGCTGAATTTCATTCATCTAAATATTGCGTAGGCATTTCAAATGGCCTTGACGCGATCATCCTGGCGCTCAAGGCGCTCAACTTGCCTGAAGGAAGCGAGGTAATTGTACCATCCAATACATACATTGCGAGTATACTGGCGATAATTGCGGCTAACTTAAAACCGGTATTGGTAGAGCCTGATATCCGCACCTATAATATAGACCCGGATAAAATTGAAGCGGCCATAACGCCCAAAACCAAGGCGCTGCTGATCGTTCATCTGTATGGCAAAGTGTGCGACATGGATAAGATCATGCCTATAAAGCAAAAACATAATTTATTCCTTGTGGAAGACTGTGCGCAAGCACACGGCGCTACGTATAAGAACAAACTCGCTGGCACATTTGGAGAGTTGGGTGCGTTTAGCTTCTACCCTACCAAGAACCTGGGTGCGCTTGGTGATGCCGGTGGTGTAATCTGCAATGACGAAAGCTACAAAAACGCACTGATGCGCCTGCGCAATTATGGCTCTGACCGCAAGTATTATAATGATGTGATCGGCTACAACAACAGACTGGATGAAATGCAAGCTGCATTTTTAAGAGTGAAGCTAAGGCGCCTGAAAGACATGAATGCCCACAGAAACAAACTGGCGGCTTTGTATCATAAAAACCTGTGTGACAAATTTATATTGCCCGTCAATGACAGCAATTATTATGATGTGTTTCATATTTTCAATATCCGGCATCCAAAACGCGATGAATTACAACAATACCTACAGAAAAAAGAGATAGGCACTGTGATACATTATCCTGTACCACCTCACAGGCAAAAAGCAATGGCAGATATTTTCGGCGGAAAAGACTACCCTATTGCCGATGAGATCCATAACACCACGCTCAGTATACCATGTTCATTTTGCCATACCGAGAGTGAAATACTTGAGGTCATTGATGCCTTAAATAATTATTAAACGATAAAAACATGAATATCGCAGATATTACGTTCGTGGGCACAGGTGCAGCCGCTTCTGTGACTTTGGCAGAGCTTTTTGAACGACTGCTGAAACGAGGGCCGGCAGCGCATAAATTATCTATAGCCATCATTGAGAGAAGGCAAGAGTTATGGAAAGGCGTGCCTTATGGCTCACGATCGTCTGTAAATGCGCTTACCATCACGAGTATTCATGATTTTTTGCATGAAAATGAGAAAACGCCATTCTACACATGGTTAAAAGCCAATAAAGAAGACTGGGCAGCATATTATAGCGAACATGGCGGCATAACAGCAGCACGGTGGCTGGAAAATAACCTACCACTGATAGACAAAGAAGATTGGAAAACGGTTTATGTGCCCCGGTTTTTATTTGGGAATTACCTGCAACAAAAACTGAACAAATTAATAAACGAAGCGGAAGAAAAACAGCTGGTTGATATTAAAATAATAAATGCCGAGGCAATTGACGTAAAGGTTTTACCAAATGGGCTTCACGAAGTTATTTATGAGCTACCCGACAAAACATCATCTTCGATAACAACACACAAAGTGGTGATTGCTACGGGGTCGGCACCGGTAAAAACGATGTGCGAGACAGCCGGGGATAAAGTACTTTACATAAATGATGTGTATGAGCCATCCACCAATGAAAACCTGGGTGAATTACATACCGCTTTAAGCAAAATGAATGACCATGAGAGCAGGAATGTACTGATCGTAGGGTCTAATGCAAGCAGTATTGAGCTCCTCTACTTGCTGGAGGGTATGCCCGAATTAGGGAAAATGATAAATAAAATTGTCATTATCTCCCCAAGCGGCATACTACCACATCATACCAATAACAACACACTCCCAAGCCACCCAATGCCGCACCTTGATAAAGTAGCGGCATCCGGCAATTACAATATCCAAATATTATCAGACGCAGCTGCCGCTGATGTGAAGCTGGCTTTGCAAGATGGCGCCCATATGGATTATATTGCCACGATCATTGGCAATACGCTGAAGCTTATGGAAGTGCTGGGCGAAGATGCCAAGAAGGAATTTTATGCCATCCACGCCATCCGCCTGCGCAATATGTTCAGGCGCGCAGGATCAGAATATAAGTCTGTGGCTCAGGCTTTCCTGGATATGGGCAAAGTAACCATGCTGAAGGGCGGCTTCTCCGGAATTGAACCTTCGGATAAAGGAGTTAGGCTAAACTATACGGATACTGCCACGGGGGCAAAGCAAACTTACCCATTAGAGTTCAGCGCCATCATCAACTGTACAGGATCTGGCGACCTTAACGAATCTTCCTCACGGCTTTTATATAACCTGACCAACAATGGCATCTGCAAGATGAACTTGTCCAGAAAAGGTTTTATAGCTAATGAAAAATTTGAAGCGGGGCCAAATTTTTACATCATGGGGCCATTGCTGGGCGGCAATGTGAACAAACTGATCCATTTCTGGCAATTGGAAAATGTGATACGCCTTACCTATCTCGCACCTTACCTGGTAGATGAACTGGTTAAGGCGTAAATGAATCGTTGTTTTTATTTGATCAGGCCAGCCGTACAATATAAGCCTCATAAGTATATTTTTGGAAACGACAGTACGGATTACATAGCTATATAAAACGACATGCAACCAAATAGGATACATTAAGTAAAGTTCAAAATAAAATCGGAACCTATCTAATCTGCTAAAGCCTTCATTGGATATGCAATTTATATTCATTTTTACAGCACGATAATTTTGCTCACTTTGAAAAAAAAATCGTAAACTTGACGATGGGAAACAACTTATTTAATAAACTCGCCAACCTTGTTAACTGCACGATAGAAGGAAAAAAATACGAAAGGCTGGTAACGGAGAAAGATGTTGTAGATGCATCAGATATGTGTCCCACCTGTGGAAGTACGGCTGCGAGAAAACCTGTTTGCCTGATACAAGAGAAAGATCCTCTGGTACAATACCTACATTGTGACGTATGTAAAGGTAATTCGGTTTCAAAAATGCCCACTACCCAATACCTCATTTCATATTATAACAATTATTATTCCGGATCAGATAAACAAGTTACCTTCCCTGGCAAAATTGAAAGGTTTGCTCAACACATTGATAAGTATATAAAGGTTGACGCCTCGAAAACCAGTTTGAAAATCATGGATTATGGCGGAGGAGATGGTTCCATTGCAGTAGCCCTCGCTAATCTGCTTCTATCAAAACACTCTAACCTGAAAAAGATCCAGGTCCTCTTGGTCGATTATCAACCACAGAAAGATTATGATACCCCAACTATAGAATTCAGGAGTGTTGAAACCCTTGATGATGTAAAGGGACAGGTAGATGTGATTATAGCAAGTGCTATTCTGGAGCATATCCCAGATCTACATACAGACCTGAAAAAGATATTCCCGCTGATCGCACCGGGCGGTTATTTTTACGCAAGGGTGCCTTATATGATGCCTTTTAAAAAAATATTTAAAGGCTTGCCAATGTTGTATCCCATGCATGTAAATGATCTGGGGCCATCATATTGGAACCGTATAATACCTCGTTATAAACTTAATGCGCGCGTCGTCGCTTCCCGTCCGCCACTTTCAGAGACAGAATTTAGTACGAGCTTCATACATACCCTGGTAGGATACATGTTTAAAATACCGGCCTATTTAGATATTGCGATACGCAATCCTAAAGACCTGATTTGGAATTACGTAGCGGGTTGGGAATACATGATCAGGATGAATGACCAATAAGCTTTGCCAGGCACTGTAAATTTATTATTTTCAAAGAGCACCGGGCATTGTGAACATCCATCATGTGTATTCATATCCATTTTTGCAATTAAGGTAGCTGAAGCAATTTTATTTATTATTTTTGATGTGGCAAGGGTATAAATGCCCATAGTATCTGCATTTAAGAACACGGCGAAAAAATTATCAGATTGTCTACGTTGAAAAAATACTTATTTCCGCAATTACCTGCCACTTACATAAAAGTGTTTTCATGGGTGATAGTGCTAATAATTATGCTGGTTTCATTAAAGCAGCATCCGCTGAATGCCCCCATGTTAGGTGATGAGCCGGGCTACTATGCAGAACTGAATTATCTTTTCCACTATGGATTTTACATGTCATTATCGCAGGGTACATCTTTTGGCTACAGCGGGCTCCTTTATATTTTAGCCCATATTATCCCAATCGACGCATTTCTGGTAATGAAATTTTTTTCAGCAATTTCTTTTATTGCGTGCTGTTTTATTATTTTAAAAATCTTCGATCGCTTGAACAATGTCAGTTACGAAACCAAGTATCTGGCTATGGTATTTTTCGCATATTACAGCATTGCCCATATTTGGAGGGCACTACCGGATATACCCTGCACATTGTCACTGTTTACCGGAGTCTTGATATTGCTAAAAAACAGAAGTTATAGGTCGGTTGTAATTACTTCCCTCTTTGTTTTTCTGGCTTTCATTATCAAGCCGAATATTCTTTTTTATATACCCGGTATTCTGTTATTCATTGTGGCGAGCAAAAACATTCAATTAAAACAGAAGGTAGCAGAAGTTATCCTTTTCGTTGGTGTGTTTTTTTCGTGCTTTATTGTTTATCATATTCCGGGTTACCAGGCATACGGGAAACTAATGCTGGAGTCTAAGAACCATATGTATGTGGGTAGCCAAAGAATAGAATCGACACTTACATGGCCTGAAATAAACATATACTATGAAGTATACAACCCCAATAAAAGGATTAATAAATGGGCGGTGAACCCAGACGAGGTCAACGAGTTTAAAAAAAACAATCCGGGCAAGCTCGACCTTAGTTACACTCAATTCTTACGGCAGCATTTTAATATCTGGGCAAAAAATGAAGTAACGAAAATATTCCTCGATGTCCCTTATCTTGTTGATTGCGGCATGTTTTATCATAAATGGACGACTGTGAACAAATGGATAAAAAACACTTACATCATTGAATTCGTTTCTCTTGTTTTTCTTATTTTTTGCTGCTATAAGGAAAGAAGAATGATTACCGGTAATCCTTTTCTCTTAGTGCCATTTACATACGCACTCCTTTTATGTCTTATAGCGATACCGCAGTTAGAATATAACTGGATGATCGGGTGCACTCCATTTTTTGCATTGCCCATATTGGAATACTTACAAAAAAGGATAAGCCCCTATATTATATTGGCGGCCCAACTCCTGGTGGTACTATTTTAATATTGATTTCCAGCGGCTTGATTATTGCAGACAAATAATACAAAATTGAAAGTCATGAGCGACAAGGAAAAAAGACAACTACCCGACCAAACAGGCGATGATGGCTCGGAAGGCGATGCCCGTGAAGAAGGCCGCATGGACAAAGATGAAGACTTAAAAAGTGGCATTGATGAAGATGCGCCAATAGCTAAACCTTTTACGGAAAAAGCACATCATGTTACGCCTCATTCGCTATCGATACCAGATACCAATCACGGGCACCCAAAGGGCAAAATGGGCGAAGAGGAAGAACCAGATCCAACATCTGATGATGCCCCGGACCTTCAACCATAAATAACTCACCCCTATTTTTTCGTTGCCTTTTTAAGTTTAGCGGCAGCACTGCCCAAATTTTCGTTTACCCTGAACTTAACAATTTTAGTGATCAAGGCTCGGGGCAATGGTTCATCTATGGGAAATTGAACTGAGCCTTTTGCATTTTTATATGCAGAGATCTCCTTCCTAAATGCGGCTATACCAGACGCCCTGGGATAAAACCCAATATGCTTTGAGTGACCTCCAAACCAAACCAGCATACCATTTTGCTTGAAAGCGGGCATACTGTAACTGATCACTTCTGTGGCTCCCGGTGCAGCCTTCCTTATTATTTCTCTCACTCGGGTCAACATAACCTGCACATCATCCGGAAAACCTGCTATATATTCTTCAAAATTAGTTGGCTCAGATACTGGCATTGACACAACGGTTATGTATCAAATTTAAGAAATAAAATCAAACGCATTAAATACCAATAATTACTATTTTTACTTCGGAAAAACCATCAATTCAAGTCATGACACCGGAAGAAATAATAAAACAACTTGAGTCTTTAGGCCAGCCGTCCATAAAAAAAGTACTGCTGAAACATGGCATCAAGGAGCCGCTGTATGGCGTTAAAATAGAAGAACTGCAAAAGATAAAGAAAAAGATAAAAAGTGACTACGCTCTTTCCCTACAGCTTTATAAGACCGGCATTTATGATGCCATGTACCTTGCCGGCCTTATAGCTGAACCTGAAAAAATGACCGTAAAAGATCTACAGGAATGGGTGAAACTGGCGAACGCACCCATATTGTATGAGACTGTAGTGTCCGGCATAGCAGCAGAGGGCAAGCATGGAATGGACCTGGCGAACAAGTGGATAGAAAGTAAAGATGCGGGCATAGCCAGTGCAGGATGGGCTACCCTATCACATCTTGTTTCTGTAAAAGAAGATGCCGAACTGGATATGCCAAAGTTGAAAGAACTGCTGAAAAAAGTGCCGCAATTGATAGTCATTAGCCCCAACCGGGTAAAAAGCACCATGAACGGTTTTGTAATTTCAGCGGGAAGCTATGTTCAAGAGCTAAACGAACTGGCCAAACAAACCGCAAAAAAAATGGGCAAAGTAGTAGTAGACATGGGCGATACAGCCTGCAAAGTACCCGATGCACTCACATATATAGAAAAGGTAGAAAACAAAAATGGTATTGGGAAAAAGCGGAAATCAGCCATATGCTGATGCGTTGGCACAAAAAAATTCAATATCAGGGTATTTAGTCAGATCTTCTTATTAATACAACGATCAAAAAGAGAAGATCACAGGTCATCTTTTTTGTAAATATTTCCCTTATAGCTACCTGACGAGCCGCCGGTTCCGTTTGTTGATTCTTTACCAAAAATTATTTGGTAGGTGTCAAATTGATCTTGATCTTTTAGAGCTGCTTTTAAAGCTTTGGCGATTTTTTTCCCGGCATCATAAATCTGGCCATCGGTTTCGGGGGCATGTAGGCAGTTTATCAGTTTGGCGTTCAACTGGGACGTCACAACTTTATTAGTTGTTTTTTCGACACCATCTATATTTATCTTTTCAAAGTTGGCAATGCTCCTGATATTACCGGAAAGTGTGGAGAGGTTGGCTGAGAAGTCCGGATTTTTCACTTTTGTGGTAGTAAAAGCGCAGCTGCAAAGTAAAAATGACATTACCAGGCAAAAAAACAGGGCTGTTATAGCAGATTGAGAGCGGACCATCTTATTATATACTTTACTAAAGAAGCAACAAAAATATACAATTTAAACATAAAGCCAGCACCAAATATAATGCCCCCTGGGGTTAAGGAATTTGACAACAAAGTTTTTAAAATCCGGTCGTTTCTGAAAGTGCAAAATCGACTATTGTGAAGATTACGCTAAATAATGAATATTGCCGATGGGTAGGCTATTAAACCCATACATTTGTTGCCAAATCGTTAGACCATGTCTAAAACAGCGTTAATAACAGGCAGCACAAGTGGCATAGGCCTTGGCATTGCAAAAGCATTTGCCGCACAGGGATATAATATTGCATTTAACGGTCTCGAAACCAATGGTGCTGAAATAGCTCAACAGGTAGCCGATGAATTCAAGATACAGCATACTTTTTCGCCAGCCAACCTTATGCAGCCAGATGCCATTCGTGAAATGGTGGCCGATGCCATAAAAACCTTCGGGGCGATAGATGTGCTGGTGAATAATGCTGGCATACAGTATGTAGCCCCGATAGACGAATTTCCTGAGGCAAAATGGGATGCAATAATCGCCGTAAACTTAACAGCGGCTTTTCATGTCACTAAGGCTGCGTGGAGCAGCATGAAGGCCCAGAATTTCGGGCGCATCATTAACATTGCTTCGGCTCATGGTTTGCGGGCGTCTGAATTTAAAAGCGCTTATGTGGCCGCCAAGCATGGCCTGGTGGGTTTCACCAAAACCATTGCGCTGGAAGGTGCGCCATACGGTATCACCTGCAATGCCATATGCCCCGGATATGTAGATACCCCGCTGGTGGAGCAACAAATACCACAACAGGCTAAAGCGCACAATATGACAGAGAAAGAGGTGATAGCAAATGTATTCCTGGAAAGGCATGCAGTAAAAGAATTTATTGCTGTGGAGCTGCTGGCACAGACAGCCCTGTTCCTGGCATCGCCTGATGCAAAAACCATTACAGGCATTGCTATGCCGGTAGATGCTGGCTGGACGGCACAATAGGTTATACTTTATCAAACAAAATTTTCAATGAGCGAAGTCCAAACGAAGAGCGACCATTTTATAAAGGCAAATAATATTAACCTTCACTACGTAGACCATAATTCTGACGGGCCTGTATTGATATTATTGCACGGGCTTACTGCCAATGCACATGCATTTGATGCGCTTGTGGCCGGGCTTCAACCGGATTACCGCATCATATGCCCGGACCTCAGGGGCAATGGCCTGAGCGATAGGCCAGCCTTCTGCTATACCATGGACGAGCATGCGCAAGATATACTTGACCTCATCAGCCACCTTGGGGAAAAGAAGGTATACCTGGGTGGGCATTCCTTTGGTGGTTACCTGGCGTTTTATATAGCAGCCAATCATCCACATCTGGTAAAAAAGCTAGTGATACTGGACGCAGCAAAAGCTTTGAACCCAAATGCAGCGAATATGCTGGCAGGTGCAATATCAAGGCTGGATAAAACTTATGCCGGGTTTGAAGAGTATATTGAACATGTTAAGAAAGCGCCTTACCTCAACTTCTGGGATCATTCTATGCTCAGTTATTACCGTGCCGATGTGGAAGATCTGCCACATGGCAAAGTAAAACCACGGTGCAATATTATGGACATCACTGAGAAATCTGTGAACCTCGGCGCCATAGCCTGGCCAGAAGTGATAGATTCTGTATCGACACCCACCATACTTGTTAACGGCCTTGACATCTACACGCTAGGTGAGCCATTGCTACCAGATGTTATAGCCAAAGAAACAGTGGAATCTATGAAAAATGCAAAATACGTGGGCGTAGATGGCAACCATCAAACCATGCTATATGGAGCTGGTGCTAAACAAATAGTGGAGCATTTAACCCGATATCTGGGAGACTAATACAGCTTTACCCTAACCGGAAATATATTAACTACAAAAGCCCCGCCGAAACGGGGCTTTTAAATTCATACCACACAGTCAATTATTTACACCATTCGTCTACCGTAGTAATATCGGCACGCTTCGAGAATATCTTGTCGACCAGCACACGGTGCAATTCTTCATCACCATCAGCGCAACAATCTTCTATTACTGTCATGCTGTAATCTTTATCGGCAGCTTCAATGAGTGTAGATAAAACCACACCACTTGTAGCAATGCCGGTAAGCACCAGATGCTGAGTTTCGTAAGCCCTTAAGATCACTTCAAGGTCACTGCCTGTAAATGCGCTTACACGGCGTTTGGTCACTATCACCTCATCATCCTTTGCCCCGAGGCCTGGATGTACGGTCATAAATGCAGTCATATCCATCTTGGCAAATCTTTCCTTGCCTGCGCCAAAGCTTTTATTGCGGGCACTAACTTCCGGGGCACCCGGGCGGAAACCTACGACTACATAAATAACCGGAATGTTTTTTTCACGGGCATGGGCAATTGCCTTAGTGACCTTACCAACGAGGGCTTCGGCAGCCGGCAGCATACTTACAATACCTGCCTGCATATCCATTACCAGGAGAGCTGAATTTTTATTCTGTTGTTCCATTTTTTACTTTGTTTTTTATGATGATTATTAATTAATTTCTTCCACTATAGTCTCTTCAATCTCTTCGGCTTCTTTTATCTGCTCTGCATTCTGTTTGTTGATCCTGTCCCGCATGAGGTATTTAGAAAATACCACTGCAATGAAAATCGCCACAATGCCCTGGCAAAGGATAGCATTGGGAGCACCTATTTGCTGCGACACTACACCTATCAGCAATGCACCAAGCGGCAACATGCCAAAATACGCCATCGCCACATAACTCATTACCCTACCCCTCATTTGTTTATCAGAATTAACCTGTATTATCGTCATTGTAATTGTGGTCTGCGACATCATTCCAAAACCTGTAATTGTGGCAAACAACATAGCCAAAGGGAAAAAACTGATATGCGAAAAGAGAATGAGAAAGGTTCCAAAAATGATGGTATTGACCAACAGCACGATTTTAAGGTCAGTGCCCGGCTTTAAGGACGCAAGGAAAACTGACCCGCAAATTGCACCCAAACCAATAAAGCTATTGATGTACCCAAAAGTTGCTGCGTTTCCTTTAAAGATCACTTTGGCAAATACAGGCAGGAGCGTGTTGTACGGTAGCACCAGCAACCCTGTACATGCGAGCATCAGCATTATTATACTTATTGAAGGCGTGCTCCTCAAATAAACAAAACCTTCAACCAACTCGCGCAAAACCTTCTTTTTTACCGGATTTGGCACATATACCGATACCTTCATTAATAGTAATGAAGTGATAACTGCTACGAAGCTCAATGCGTTTAAGCTAAAACAAACACCTGCACCAAACCTTACAAGAATGAGGCCAGAAAGTGCCGGGCCAACCAAACGGGCAATGTTCACCATAGATGAGTTGAGCGCAAGAGCATTGGGCAGATCTTCTTTGTCTGTGATCATTTCATGCACCATGGGTTGCCTTGCAGGTACGTCGAAAGCATTAATGATTCCCAGTATAACGCTGAGTGAGAGTATCTCCCACACGACATAATGATGTGTAAAAATAAGTATGGCCATCAATACAGCCTGCACCATAGACGCAGCCTGGGTGAACAACAGCACTTTATACCGGTTATATCTGTCAGAAGCTATACCCCCGAGTAAGGAAAAAAGAAACGAAGGGAACTGTGATGCAAACACGGTAAGGCCCAGCATGAAAGCCGAATGCGTCATGGTGTAGACCACCCAGCTCACCGCCGTACGTTGCATCCATGTACCGATCTGGGAAATAGACTGGCCAGTGAAAAATAATCTGTAGTTACGGTTTTTGAATGCCCTGAACGTGCTGATACTCATCTTTATATCCCTCAAGTAACTATTCCTTATCCTTATGCTGAAAATGATTGCCAAGCATAAGCCCCATCGCTACAACGCCAACAAAAAATACAATTAAATTAACCGGGTGAACCCTGTCTATCGGAGCTACAGTGTATAGCAAATAGCCGATAACTATATTAAATAATCCCCAAATTACGTTTACAGGAGCCGAAGAAAGCCCTTTGCCCGGAGGCTTGGCAAATGGCGTTGGAAATTTATTGCCGCAGATACCCGCTACAAAATGCGGCACTGCATTGCATAGGAAAAGACCGGAAAATAAAACAGCTATATACTGATACCATTGCATGATTTGATGCTTTAAAAGATGATTGAAAGTGCAAAGATGAGACGATAATTTCAATGAGACCTGAGACAAAAGTCACAATCTAATATATCACTGCTTTTTTGCACGGATACGGCTTAAGGTTTCGCGGGTAACACCCAGATAAGATGCTATCTGTGAAAGAGATATGCGCTGTAGTAACCCTGGGTTATTTTTCTCAATATAGCGATAACGTTCGGTGGGGGTATACATCTTGAACAATTTACTATGCTCTTCAGATGCCAAATACAGGTGCACTGCTAACCTCCTGATAAAGAGGATGATTTGTTTGTGCGAGTCAAACTCCTTTCTTATCACATCCAGATCGAAAATCCAAATAGATGTATCTTCTCCCGCCTCAATTGTGAATTCTGACCCATCCCTGGAATTAAAGCTTTTGATGTTAGTGGTAAACTCACCCTCCAGCGTAAAATTCAAATTGATGGCTACACCACCTTTATCGTACCATGAGCGTAGATAGCCTTGATCAACAAGGTAAAAACCACGGCATACTTCGCCTTCTTTCAGTAATGCTTCCCTTTTTTTTAAATGCCTGCTCCTTGCACAGCTAACCAGCAGGGGAATATCCTCATCCGGTATCCTTGCCGACACTTTCTTAATACTGGCTATGAGCGTATTTTGGTCCATTTGTGGAATGCTATGCAAATATCTTCTTTTTGCATCAAACAAATACCTGATCAGCGATCGCAGTTTTTCTTCTGATCTGCACCAGAAATGCAGAAACAAAAGCTATGGGCACACCCACGGGTAAAGGTTCAATAAAAGTAAAGAGAAGCATCATGACCGGATTCTTATACACCTCCTTATACTGTTGCATTTGCATCAGCTGTTTGTCTATCTCAGACGCCGGTGCACCCTTTGCTTTCATTTTAGCAATAGTATAAGTAGTATATTTTTCAATAAAGTCAGGGAACAATGTGTGGTAAACAACCGCCCATGTTATAGCATAACAAATGCATGAGATAACCACAATGAGCAAACCGATAGAAAGCGCCCTGCTATATGATACCCTGCCGCCACTAACGTTATTTCTATAAGATAAGATGCCGAAATACACAAATGAGAAAGCCACAACCATAGATATGTACCCAATGACCGCTCCATTATCAAACCCTATTTTATCGGCCTGTAAGCCCGTCACCACCATTGCCGCCGCCGAGATTGCGCCCGATATGAGGCCATAAGTAATTACTGTTTTCTTCATGAGTTTGCGTATTTAAAATTGAAACGGCAGGTTTCTTTTTATAACAATGTATGATTTTTGCCTTTAGTTTCATAATTCTATAGACCTTGAAAGAATGGCAAAAAACGGTATTAGCACAAAAATAATAAAGCCCCGCTTTCGCGAGGCTTTCAAGTGACCCGGATTGGATTCGAACCAATGACCCCCAGCTTAGAAGGCTGTGGGTTTTTATATTTATATGAACTTACGTAGTGCTGAAACCCTCTATTTACAGGTGTTTTGCTTTTCTAAAGTTCACGTGAGTACAACTAAAACCAATATTCCTGTGCAAATCCTGTGCAAATTTTTCGTACCTTTGCAAGGCTATGAATACAAACGTCATTGTCGCTTTAGACCAGCGGCGCAAGAAAAAGGATGGCACTTATCCGATTATTTTGAGGCTCTCACGGGATGAGCGTACACTTCCCATTCCTACGAACTACAGCATCCCTTCTAAAGATTGGGACGATAAAAAACGCGAAGTCAAAAATAGCTATCAGGGTGTCACTTCCGTTACGAGGCTCAACAATATTTTGGATGCTAAAAGAAAGGCTGCCAGAGACATTATCCTGCGCTTGGAAGAAGATGGCAAAGCGGATGCCCTATCCCTTGCGGAGATTAAAACCCGGATTGTTCAACAAGACGTTTCCGGCTCGTTTTTCAACTATGCGGATGAACTCATAGATGATTTAAGAAAGGCGGAACGCTTCGGTACTGGCAGATGGTACGAGGTAACATCCAACGTCCTAAAAGACTTTATCAATGGCACGGACAAACATGCCAACAACGGAAAAACAAAAAACTATAAAAAGGAGTTGTATAAGGGCAAGGATTTAAAGTTCAAGGACATTACCTACAATTTCCTCATGAAATTTGAAACCAAGCATTATGCCGATGGCAATGCAGTAAACGGCCTGTCGATGTACATGCGTGCAATTAGGGCAATCTACAACAAAGCCATTAAGGCTGGATTAGCAGAAGATGAAGCTAACCCATTTAAAAGCTATGCAATCAGTACAGAACCAACGAGAAAACTTGCTTTAGATTGGCCTTGGTTGAATAAAATTGTAACCCATAAAATTGATCCCGGTGAACTATATTTCGATGCACGTAACTATTTCGTTGCCGCGTATATGATGTACGGAATGAGCTTTGCGGACATGGCTTTTCTAAAGAAAGAAGATATAGTCGATGGACGCATTCATTATCGCAGACAAAAGACCAGTAGGCTTTATGATATCAAGGTGACCCCTGCCTTGCAGGAAATCCTCTCTTATTATATTGCGAAGTCGCCACAGTCACATTTTGTCTTCCCAATCATTAGGAGATTGACGGCAGAGCAGCAAGACCGGGACATGATTTATGGGCGAAAAAAATATAACAAGCACCTGAAACGGTTAGCTGTAGCTTGCGAGATACCGTCGGAGCTTGCGGCCACTATGACAACGAAAGTAATACGCCATTCTTTTGCGACTCAGGCACGGCTTGCCGGAGCGCCAATAGACGTTATCAAGGAAATGCTTGGACATTCCAGCGTGAAGGTCACGGAAATTTATATGAATAGTCTGCCAAGCAACACCCTCGATGACTTTAACGAGAAAGTGCTAAAAGGCCTAAAACCGACTAAAGAATAAAAAACATTGGTAGAGAAATCTTGAAATGTTATAGCGCAGTAAATTAACAGCATGGAGACACTTTTTTCTTTCACGCCTCAATTGTACTTCTTTCCAAAGTTTAGGAAGGGTGTCGATTTGCAGACTCTCAAACCTGAACCCATTGCTTCAGGTATAAACTATCTCCGGCGACACCGGCCCTATCCAGATGCTCCAAAAGCTTTATCGCCATTCATCAATAACAACGACAATCGGCTATCAGGCAAATTTTATTCATAAGGATGCAGATGAAGCTTTGGAGGCTGTTATCGGAACTTAAACTATTCCCATTTATTGCGAGTTATCACGAAACGCAAATAAAAACGCTCCAATAATTATGTGTGCATCAGAGCGTTTTTATCTGTTTTTTACCATTCGGTAAACTGTCTTACAAACCTGCCAAGTTTTTGCCATACACATTTCAGACCTTTCTTTTTCCTATCCGGGTCATTACACGTTTGCTGTCCGGGCGTTCCAGACGTTAATGTTGTCTTCCCGCAATATTGGCATTGATACGTAACCTGCGCCATATAAAGAAACTTAATCGTACTCTAAATAGGTTTTCCGATTTCCCCTGAATAGAAAGAATATCTATTCGTATCAAATGTAACAATAATACTGGTAATCTGTATTTCTGAAATCAATTGTGCGCCTACAGACATTACGTT
>Ga0302185_10000499_pt1 | contig 30331 bp, 22 predicted proteins | sample II_Bog_E1_1_FD_200231 | JGI IMG/M metagenome (GOLD analysis project Ga0302185, IMG submission 200231) | Peat permafrost microbial communities from Stordalen Mire near Abisko, Sweden - II_Bog_E1_2 | ecosystem: Environmental > Terrestrial > Soil > Wetlands > Peat | place: Sweden: Abisko... | reverse complement strand
CCCCTTGCCGGTTGTTACAGGTGGGTTATATGGCTTTACACAGGCTGCAGCTGCTATTATTAATAATGATACGTAGGCAAATTTTTTCATATATTCTTATTTTAAGGCCAAAAAGTTGGTGGAGTTTTCGACCCTCTTATCGTGCAATCTACGCATTCTAAGGTTGATGCCATGTATCCCTTGGGCGGAACGCGGGGATCCGGATAAGGTTGAAACGCAGTAGTTGGGATCAACGAACTTGATAAAGGGATTAAGTATGCAGCAACATCATTGTGGCCGGAAGGATCGCCATGCGGGTTCGAATAATATTCAGAATCCAGATTGCAGTTATATGGATAATTTGGCACCCATAAAGGCAATTGGCTGTAGTTTATAAATATTCTTTTTGATGAAACTTTACAAGCACTTAAATAACCGATAACCAGCTCCAACGGGTGAGTTACACAATGAATATTCCCGGTGATCTGTGAAGGCTGGGCATCAAAAATACTGCCTAACTGTTCGGTGTTCGTTCTCAGGCTCACCCAAAAGTTATAGGCATCGGCTGTCAAAGCATATTGATGGAACAAAACACTGTACCGGTCTTCTATTTTCTCCGATGTGGAGGGTATGAATAGTATCGGGCTTTGATAAAGCACATCCTGCTGTAACTTTGCTGTTGAGCCTAAAACAATATCACTCGAAACTTCGCCCGTGTAGCAGGTGCTTAAATCCTGAGCCTGTGTCCGGGGCAAAATAGTAGTGCCGTTGGATATATAATACGAAGTATACTTTGGGTGAAACTCCCAGTTTTCGCTATAATCCCAGCGATAATATTTTATATTTGTGGGATCGTGCGCATTAGCATAGATTTGAATTCCTGGTATAGGATCGTTTACTATATTGAAACCAATGCTGTCAATCGGTGGAGTGACAACAACCGGCACCAAATCAGACTGATATTGCTCATTATTGGTTTTTATGTTTAAACGATATTGCCGGGTTCCATCGAGACTTAAGCCCGGCGAAATATAATTTCCGTTGCTGGTTTCAGTTAATGGGAACGAAACATTCGCGTCGCTTACAACGGATACAATAGCATTCAATACCGGGTTTGCCGTATTTAAACTCGAAATATTAACTGTTCTGCTCAGGGTAATAGTAGTAGAATCCGGGCCGGCTTTGATCACACCTTCCACAATAAGATAGCTGCCCTTGCCGGTTATAGCTGGCGGGCTGTATAGTTTTACACAACCAACAACTACAAGTAAAAATATGTAAACTAATCTTTTCATATTTTTATTTTATTGCCAAAATGGCGGTCGTGCTCTGGTGCCCCTTAGTGTACAATCCGCACATTGCCGATCTGAAGTTGCAACTGAAACCGGCACCACATTCCCTTTTGGGACAGGGCCGGTAGCAATGGTTGAACCGCCCTGGAAAATAAGGAAGGGTGAATATGAATTCATAGTATCCTGCATACAACTGTAGGGATAGGCTGGCAACCAAAATGGCAATTGCTGGCTTATAATAAATATTCGTTTTGAGGTAACTGTACAAGCGCTTACATAGCCGATAACCGGCTCGGTAGGGTTATTTATACAATGAATATTACCGATGATTTCCGAGGGCTGGGCGTCAAAAATACTGCCTAATTCTTCCGTATTCGTTTTCAGTTTTAACCAAAAGTTATAAGCGCCCGCAGTTAAAGCATACTGGCGCAGCAGAATGCTATATTCGTCCTCTATTTTCTCCGATGTGGACGGAATGAATGTAATGGGGCTTTGATAGAGCACGTCCTGCTGCAGGTTAGCTGTCGAGCCTAAAACTATATCGCTCGAAACATCGTTGGCAAAACATTCATATATTTGCTGATTAGCAGGCCGGATTCCCAGTGCGATGCCATTTCCCACATAATAGGAAACATAATATGAACGAAACTCCCATGTTTCCGTATAGTCCCACCGGTAATATTTAACGGTATTCCTGGCATCGTGCGTATTGGCGTAAATCTGAACTCCCGGGGACGGAATGTTTGCTATCTTGAAACCGATACTGTCGATGGGTGGAGCAATAGTAACCGGCACTAAGTCAGACTGGTATTGCTCGCTATTGGTGGCTATGCTTAAACGGTATTGCCGGTTAACATCCAGATTCAAACCCGGCGACACATAATTGCCGTTAGTGGTCTCGGTTAACGGGAAAGAAATATTTTGGTCGCTCAAAACGGCTACCGTAGCATTTAACACTGGGTTTCCAGCATTGGCGCTCGAAACATTAACCGTTCTGCTCAGCGTAATGATCGTGGAATCCGTGCCGGCATTAATTACCCCATCTACAACGAGGTAATTCCCATTGCCTGTTATCGGGGGCGGATTATATGGCTTTACACAACCAACAACCACAATTAACAATATGTACACTAATCTTTTCATATCACTTATTTTATGGCCATGGCCAAAAAGGCGGTGGTGTTGCGGATCCCCTTACCGTACAGTCCGAGCAGTAACGGGGTACAACAAAAATATATAGCGGTATCAAATCCCCCCGGACAGGTGTTGGGCCGTCATCGGTATTAGTATTCGATTGATCGATTAATTCCACATAAAAATTTGGCGAGCCAAAATTCACGGTATCAACACAACTCTTGCCAATAATACAGTACGGTTCGGGGCAAGTATAGGGGTAAGCCGGCACCCATGCAGGCAGCAGGGAATTTGATATATATACACGTTTTGACGAAACCGTGCAGGCGCTTACATAACCAATAACCTGTTCCGACGGATTGGTTATACAATGAATATTCCCCGTGATTTGTGACGGCTGTGCGTCAAAAATGCTGCCTAATTGTTCCGTGTTCGTTCTCAGGCTTACCCAAAAGTTATAGGCATCAGCAGTCAGCGCATATTGGTGGAGCAGGATACTGTATTCATTCTCTATTTTCTCAGATGTGGATGCTATAAATGTTATCGGGCTTTGATAAAGCACATTCTGGCTCAGTTTAGCGGTTGAGCCTAAAACGATATCGCTCGAAACGTCACCGGTATAGCAGGTGCTCACATCCTGGCCTTGTTGCCGGATCACAAGCGTTGTGCCATTGGATACATAATAGGATATATACTTCGGATGAAACTCCCAGGCTTCCGTGTAATCCCAGCGGTAATATTTTGCCGTATTGGTAGCGTCATGCGCGTTGGCGTAAATCTGGATTCCAGTATCCGGTACGGTTACTATATTAAAGCCGATGCTGTCAATAGGAGGTGTAACAACTACCGGCACCGGGTCAGACTGATATTGCTCATTATTGGATGTTTTTATTCTCAAGCGGTATTGCCGGGTAACGTCAAGGTTTAAGCCGGACGAAACATAATTGCCATTGGTAGTTTCAGTTAACGGAAAAGAAACATTTTGGTCGCTTACAATCGTTACAATGGCTTGCAACACCGGGTTTACCGTATGAGCGCTTGCAACATTCACCGTTCTGCTCAGGGTAATGGTCGTAGAATCCTGACCGGCGTTAATTACACCTTCCACGACAAGATAGCTCCCGTTTGCGCTTACGGCAGGCGGGTTATATGGCTTTTTACAAGCCATAAATGCTATTGTTAGAAATGATATGCAAGCAAATCTTTTCATAGGTGTTTAATTTATGGCCAAAAGGGTGGTGGTGTTTTCGAACCTCTTATCGTACAATCTACACATTCAAGCGTAGACGCCATGTAGCCATAAGGATTATGGGTATCGCCTAATGCACTTGTTGGTATCAATGTGCTGGATAACGGTACTAAGTTTATTTTAACATCATTCTGGCCATCGTGAGGATCTACATAATATTCTGTATCTTGCTGACAAGTATAAGGATAAGTTGGCGCCCACGCCGGTACCTGGGAGTTTGATATGAATATTCTTTTTGATGAAACTGCACAAGCGCTAACGTAACCGATAACAGGCTCAGACGGATGGGTGATACAGTGAATATTCCCGGCGAGTTGTGATGGCTGGGCATCGAATATGCTGCCCAATTGTTCGGTGTTTGTCTTCAGGCCTACCCAAAAGTTATAGGCGCCAGCGGTCAGCGCGTACTGATGGAGCAAGATACTGTATCCGGCCTCTATTTTTTCGGAGGTGGATGCTATAAAAGTTATCGGGGTTTGATAAAGCACATCCTGGCTCAGTTTAGCCGTTGAACCTAATACGATGTTGCTCGAAACATCACTGGCGTAGCAGGTGCCTACATCCTGGGCATAGGTCCGCTGTAAAATAGTATCCCCGTTAGTTATATAACCCGAACCATATTTCGAGTGAAACTCCCAGGTTTCACTATAATCCCAACGGTAATATTTTAACGTATTGGTAGCATCGTGCGCGCTCGCATAAATTTGTATCCCCGTGGCTGCCGGCGTATTTACGATATTGAAGCCAACGCTGTCAATGGGCGGTGTAATAACTACCGGGACCGGGTCAGACTGATATTGCTCATTATTGGATGTTTTTATACTTAAATGGTATTGCCGGGTAACATCAAGGTTTAAGCCCGGTGAAACGTAATTACCATTGGTAGTTTCAGTTAAAGGGAACGAAACATTCTGGTCGCTCACGATGGCCACGCTTGCTTGCAGTACAGCATTTGCGGTAGTAGTACCTGAAACATTAACTGTCCTGCTCAGGGTAATGGTAGTAGAATCCAGGCCGGCGTTAACCACTCCTTCCACAACAAGATAGCTCCCGTTGGCGGTAATTGCCGGCGGGTTATATGGTTTTACACAGGCCATTGCTGCTGTTATTAATAGTGATATATAAGCAAATCTTTTCATATGTATTTATTTTATTGCCAAAAACGCGGTGGTGTTGTACTGCCCCGCATAGTACAATCCATACATTCCAGGGTTGTTGCATAATATCCAATTGGGGTACCAATGCTAACGGGAGCGGCACCGTATGCAACCGTTGGTTTCAAAGGGCTTGTTAGCGGAATTAATAAGGTAGCAACGTCATCTATGCCGCAGGGCACCGGGCACGGGGGCACGTAATACACCAAACGCAGATTACAGGCATACGGGTAGTCGGGCACCCATAATGGCAATTTGTAATTTGGTATGAATACTCTCTTTGATGAAACTGTGCAGGCGCTTACATAACCGATAACCGGCTCAGGCGGATTTGTTAAACAATGGATATTCCTGGTGATTTGAGACGGCTGGGCATCAAAAATACTGCCCAGCTGTTCGGTGTTGGTTCTCAGGCTTACCCAAAAGTTGTAGGCATCAGCGGTCAGCGCGTATTGATGCAGCAGGATACTGTAGTCGTCCTCTATTTTCTCCGATGTGGATGCTATGAATATTATAGGGCTTTGATAAAGCACATCCTGCTGTAGTTTTGCCGTTGAGCCTAAAACAATATCGCTCGAAACGTCACTGTTAAAGCAGGTGCTTACATCCTGGGCTTGCGTGCGGAGTACAATGGCAGAACCGTTGGATATATAATACGAAACATATTTTGGATGAAACTCCCACGTTTCGCTATAGTCCCAACGAAAATATTTTACCCTATTTGTAGCGTCATGAGAGTTGGCATAGATTTGTATTCCAGGTATAGGATCATTTACGATATTGTAACCAACACTGTCAATGGGCGGAGTAACAACAATGGGGACCAGGTCCGATTGATATTGTTCATTATTGGTAGTCTTTATGCTTAAACGGTATTGTCGGGTGATATCCAGGTTTAAACCGGGCGAAATATAATTGCCTTCGGTAGTTTCGGTTAATGGAAAAGAAACGCCCTGGTCGCTCACAACGGCCACAATGGCTTGCAATACAGGGTCCGCCGTATTAGTACCCGAAACATTAACCGTTCTGCTCAGCGTAATGGTAGTAGAGTCTGACCCGGCGTGAATCTCCCCTTCCACAACAAGGTAGCTCCCCTTGCCGGTAATAGCCGGCGGGTTATATGGCTTTACACAAGCTGAACCTGCTGTTATTAGTAATAATATATAAGCAAACCTTTTCATATGTATAAACTATTTTAAGGCCAAAAAGGAGGCGGTATTTTGGAACCTCTTATCGTACAATCTACACAGGTATAAAACGCAAACGTTTGCCCTCCCTTGGCCAATGGTATTTCAACAGGCGGATGACCGTAAAAGAATGATTGGAAGGTGCCAATCTCCGCTGTGTCAATCTGGCAGACATAAGGGTAGGTAGCCGCCCATTGGGGTAAAGAGGGTAATTGGTACTTTGATATAAATACCCTTTTTGATGGTACCGTAGATGCGCTGACATAACCAATAACCGGCTCCGACGGATTGGTTACGCAGTGGATATTCCCTGTGACCTGGGACGGTTGGGCGTCAAAAATACTGCCTAACTGTTCGGTGTTTGTTCTGAGGCTTACCCAAAAATTATAAGCGTCGGCCGTTAAAGCATACTGGCGCAGCAAAATGCTGTATTCCACTTCAATTTTTTCTGATGTGGACGGAATAAAAGCTATAGGGCTTTGATAAAGCACGTCCTGCTGCAATTTGGCTGTGGAGCCTAAAACGATATTGCCCGAAACAGCACCGGTATAACAAAAATATATCAGATCTGTCGAAGGCCGCTCCTTGAGCGTATCGCCGCTGATCTCTTCTGCCGAATAATAGTCAGCATGAAATTCCCAGGCTTCAGTATAGTCCCACCTATAATATTTTGTCGTATTGGTAGGGTCGTGCGCACTGGCGTAAATTTGAATCCCGGAGTCAGCCGGTAAATTTACAATGTTAAATCCAATGCTGTCGATGGGCGGTGTAACAAGCACCGGCGCCAGGTCAGACTGATACTGTTCATTATTGGACGTTTTTATGCTTAAACGGTACTGATGTGTTATATCAAGGTTTAATGCCGGCGAAACGTATTTGCCATTGGTAGTTTCAGTTAGTGGAAACGAAACATTCTGGTCGCTTACAACAGTTACAATAGCATTCAATACCGGGTTAACCGTTTTGGCGCTAGAAACATTAACGGTCCTGCTAAGGGTAAAGATAGTTGAATCCGGGCCGGCATTGATCACCCCTTCCACAACCAGGTAGCTCCCGTTGCCAGTTATAGCAGGCGGGTTGTACGGCTTTTTACAAGCCAGTGCTGAAATTACCAAAATCAAAAAACAGCTTCCTTTTTTCATACGCCATGTATTACTTCCAAAAATTTGGTTCTACATTTGTGCCCCTTAAAGTGCAGTCAACACATATTGGGGTCGCAGCACTAAAACCTGCAATGGGCTGATAGAGGCTCCCACCTATAGCCCCAACTGGTATTAAGGGGCCACCGAGATTTTTACTGAAATCACCACTATTATAGTTAATAGTAATATTTACCTCATTAATCACATAAGTTGAATCATTCCGGTAAGGATATACAGCATACAGCTCCGTGTCCAGCGCACATTCGGAATAAGGATCTGCAGCCGCCCAACCGGGCAATTGCTGGCTGCGGATAAATATTCTCTGGCTTGAAACACTGCCAACACTAATATAACCTATTACAGGTTCCGCAGGATTAGTTTGACAGTAAATGTTGCCGTTGATTTGCGAAGGCTGGGCGTCAAAAATGCTCCCCAACTGCTCTGTGTTCTTTTTTAAGTTTAGCCAAAAATTATAAGCATCGCTTGTTAAGGCATATTGCTTCACTAGGATGCTGTATTCAATTTCCAATTTATAGGATGTTGAAGCAACAAACGCAATCGGGTTATTATCTGCAACGTCATTTGTGAGGTTAAAAGTTGAGGCTAACAGAACGTTACTCGAAGTATCGCTTCCCCAGCAGGTGTAAACCTGGTTATTTGCCGGCCTTATCAATACCGTATCACCGTTGGAATAAAAATAGGAGTTGAAAGCTGAATGGTATATCCAGGTCTCCTGGTAATCCCAGCGATAGTATTTTACCGTATTGGCAGGGTCATGTGTGTTAGTATAAATATTTATTCCGTTAGTTGCGATAGTATAATATAAACTGTCAATCGGCGGTGAGTTTAAAACTGATTCATAATTTGAATAATACTGTTCATTATTGGTCGTTTTTATACTTAAGCGGTACTTACGGGTATTATCCAGGTCCAGTCCGGCCGCGACATATCGCCCTTTTGCAGTTTCGTTTAAAGGATAAACAGCATTCTGGTCGCTTTCAACCGTTACAATAGCGTGCTGCACCGGGTTTGCAGCGGAAGTTGAAGAAAGTTTAACTGTACGGCTTATTGTTATAATGGTTGAATCTGAACCGGCATCAATTGCCCCTTCTACAACAAGGTAAGTGCCGGGCGCAGTGATAGCGGGCGGGTTGTATGGTTTTTTACAACCTGAAAATATTATAATGCTTAATAATATCGCCTCCCATTTTTTCATAGCTTCAATATATCCAATAACTTGGTTGTATGTTTGTTCCCCTTAACGTACACTCTACACATTGAGTGCTTGACGCAGTATAGCCGGTTGGAGGCACGAGCGGTGGCCCAACTGGCGCTATCGGTATTAAAGCTCCCGGCCCGGCCCCCTTGTCATAATTTATATATTCATTTACCTGGTTAACCGGGATTTGACCACCGGGAGGTATGTATTTATAATAAAAAGTGTCAAGCACGCAATTATAATTTGGAAGTATAGCCAACCATCCGGGTAATTGCTGGTTTTTTATAAATATTCTTATACTTGAGGTGCTGCCAACACTGATATAGCCTATTACAGGCTCTGTTGGATTTGTCGCCGAATGTATGTTACCATTGATTTGTGAGGGCTGGGCATCAAAGATGCTTCCTAAATTTTCAGTGTTATTTCTCAAATTTACCCAAAAGTTATAGGCGTCACCAGTTAATGCATACTGCCTGACAAGGATACTATACTCCGACGACAATTTTTCTGATGTAGATACTATGGAAGTAATTGGGTTGCCCGAAATCACATCTCTTGCCAGGGCCGCTGTCGACCCTAAAACAATATTACTTGAAGTATCGCTTGACCAGCAAATTGTAACCTGCTGGGCAGGCGTCCTTTCTAATACAGTATCACCATTTGAAATAAAACCAGAATCATAGTTTGAATGAATTATCCAGGTTTCCTGGTAGTCCCATCGGTAATATTTTACCCTATTTGTCGCATCGTGGGTGTTTGAATAAATATTTACTCCATTATTTGTTATCGTAAAATTAACGCTATCGATAGGCGGTGAGTTTAACGCGGTGACATAATCGGAATAGTATTGTTCATTGTTGGATGTTTTTATATTTAAACGATAGGTGTGCGAATTACTTAGGTTTAAGCCAGCCGAAACATAACGGCCGTTGCCTGCTTCTGTTAAAGGGAAAACGAGGTTTTGGTCGCTTTGTACAGCTACTATAGCATGCAACTCAGGCTTTAATGAGGAGTGCGAAGATAGATTTACTGTGCGGTTTAATGTAATGGTGGTGGGATCGGAACCACTGTTTATTGCTCCTTCTACAACTAAATAACTACCGTTAGATGTAATCGCCGGTGGATTATATGGTTTTACACATCCGGCCAAAATCGTACTTGCTAATAAAATCACTTTCCACTTTTTCATAATTTCAATATTTCCAATAACCTGGTTGTACATTTGTCCCTTGTAAAGTACAATCTGCACACAAACGGGTTGATGCCGAATATCCAATCGGCGGCTGCCCGGGCTGTCCTGAAATCGGGCCAATAGGTATTAGCGGATTTATTCTGTTTTTAACAAAATCATTGGAATTGTAGTTAATTGTCTGGTCTACCTGGTTAATGGGGTAATTATCGCCCTTATAGTAATAAACATAATATTCTGTATCGAGCGCACAGTCGGCATAAGGGTTATCCTGCTGCCAGCCGGGTAACTGCTGGTTTCTGATAAATATCCTTTGACTTGAAACGCTGCCGACGCTAATATAACCAACAACCTGTTCAGCCGGGTTTGTGGACGAATGTATATTTCCGTTGATCTGCGACGGCTCGGCATCGAAAATACTACCCAGCTGTTCCGTATTTGTTTTTAAGTTAGACCAAAAAGTATATGCACCGGCTGTCAGGGCATATTGCCTTACCAGGATACTATATTCATTCCCTATTTTGTCTGATGTAGACGGTATGGAAGTGATCGGTTTGTTATAAATCACATCTTTTACCAAAGCAGCTGTCGATCCTAAAATTAGGGTGCTCGAAACATCAGCTGGCGAGCAAAGAAAAACTTGCTGGCTTAACGCCCTCAATAAAACAGTATCCCCGTTAGAAATGAACCCGGAATAATACATCGGGTGGATCATCCAGATCTCCAGGTAATCCCAGCGATAGTATTTTACTGTATTGGCAGGGTCATGTGTGTTAGTATAAATATTTATTCCGTTAGTTGCGATTGTATAATATAAACTGTCAATTGGCGGTGAGTTTAATACTGGCTCAAAATCAGAGTAGTATTGTTCGTTATTTATTTTTATACTTAAACGATATTTGTGAGAATTATCAAGATTTAAGTCTGCCGAAACATAATTACCGCTTGTAGTTTCTGCTAAAGGAAAGACAAAATTCTGGTCGCTTTCAACCGTTACGATTGCATTGAATACCGGATTTAGGGTGGAACCTGAAGAAAGTTTAACGGTGTGGCTCAATTTAATAATGGTAGAATCCGCACCTGCATTGATCACGCCTTCCACAACGAGGTAAAGCCCGGGCGCAACAATAGCCGGCGGATTGTATGGTTTTTTACAAGCTGCGAAAAGTATAGTGCTTATTAATATCCCCTCCCATCTTTTCATTATTTCAATATATCCAATAGCTTGGTTGTATATTACTTCCCCTTAAAGTGCAATCCACACACTGTGGGGTTGATGCAGTATAGCCAAGTATGGGGCCACCCGGCCGCTCAATTGGTTGCACAGGAATTAACGCGCCCGCACCGGCGCCTTTGCTGTAATTAATATATTCATTTACCTGGTTAACCGGAAGTTTTGCTCCCGCCGGATAATAAACATATAATTCACTATCAAGTTCGCAATTGGGATAAACCGGTGTGGCCAGCCAAGCAGGCAGTTGCTGGGACCTGATAAATATCCGCCGGGTTGATGTACTGCCAACACTTAAATAACCGATAACCGGCTCATTTGGATTGGTGGCAGAATGTATATTTCCATCGATCTGCGATGGCTGCGCATCAAAAATGCTTCCTAAATTTTCAGTGTTTTTTTTCAAATTGGCCCAAAAGTTATAGGCATCTCCTGTTAAGGCGTATTGCCTTACCAGTATACTGTACTCCGACGCAAGTTTGTCTGACGTGGATACCATCGATGTGATCGGATTGCCCGCAATCAAATCGTTTGATAAAGCTGCCGATGACCCTAAAATAATATTGCTTGACGTATCACTGCTCCAGCACCTAAAAATTTGCTGGCTTTGCGTACGCTCTAATACGGTATCGCCGTTTGAGATAAAACCCGATTCAAAATTTGCATGGATTATCCAGGTTTCCCCATAATCCCATCTATAATATTTTACTGTGTTAGTCGGGTCGTGGGTAGCAGAATATATATTTATTCCATTACTTGTAATCGTATAATAAACACTGTCAATGGGAGGTGAATTTAATACAGGAACATAATCAGAATAATACTGCTCATTGCCGGTATTAATACTTAAACGGTATTTATGAGCGCTGCTAAGGTTTAAGCCAGCCGAAACATACCTGCCATTTGCAGCGGGGGTTAATGGAAATACAACGTTTTGGTCATTTTGTACGGACACTACAGCGTTAAGCACCGGATTTACTGCTGTGCCTGATGAAAGGCTAACGGTATGGCTCAGCGTAATAAAAGTAGAATCGGAACCGCTGTTTATTACGCCTTCGACAACCAGATAAGTGCCGGGCGCTGTAATTGCAGGCGGGTTATATGGTTTTACACAGCTAATAAAGCTTTCCATAAATGCAAGAAACATGATGTACCTAAAAAAATATCTCATAGAGCTAGAAGCGGATGTTATAATTAATAAATGGAATAGGCGTCGCGAATATGGATAATTTGTACCCGCTGATTACACCACCTTGTTCTGTAAAGAAGGTAGAATAAGCATTTGCCCGACCGGTTAAATTATAAACGCCTATTGTCCATGAATTATGTGTTTTTTGGTGTACCCTGTGGTTACCCTCAATATTTATTGAAAAATCTGATCTGAAATAGTCCGGAATCCGGTATTCATTTCTGTCCGAATAAAACACGCGCTCAGATCCTGCATATTCATACTGGGCAATTGGTAAAGTAATAGGCCGGCCTGTGCTGTAAGCAACATCTAATGATATACTATATCTGTGTGTAAAACGATAATTACCAGTAAAGTTGAAAGAGTTTGGCTTATCCCAGCTTGAAGGGTACCAGTTACCCTGGTTTATTAATTCCCCGGCATTAGGGTCATCTTGTTTTAGCAAAGTGCGGGAGTAGGTATAACTCAACCATCCGTTTAATTTTCCGGCGGTTTTCTTTATCAAAAACTCCGCGCCGTATGCTTTACCTTTATCTGTAATTACAGATTGTTCAATATGCTCATTTAACAATAAAACGGCGCCGCTCTTATAATCCAGGTAATTATTTATGTGTTTATAATATACTTCAAAAGACAACTCAATGGTATTATTTGCAGTATTTTTAAAAAGCCCCAATGATTCCTGGTCCCCATATTCAGGTTTGATATTAGGGTCGCTTAGTTTATAAACGTCCGTTGGCGATATCGCGGTTGAGTTTGTTAACAAATGGATAAACTGGTGCATGGTATTATACGATGCCTTTAACGACAGGTCATCATTTAGTAAATAACGCAGGGCTACCCTGATATCCGGCGATGTATAGGTATTGATGACCTTATTTTTGCTGTAACTTACGCTATCAACAACATTTGAAGATTCAACCGGCAGATTTGGCGCATAATAATCCACGGTTTGTGGGCCCAGGTAATTATAAATATTGAACCTAACCCCCGCGTTTATTGAAAAATTAGGGCTTACATCATATTTATCGCCTAGATATAACGCGCTCTCCAGGGCCTGTTCTGGTTCTACAACCTGGGGCAAAACCAATGACTGGGTTCCATCAGGTTCAAAAGTACCGGGGTTTATGTTATATAGAATTGAGCTAAAGCCAAAATCAATAGTGTGTTTATTGCTTAAATAATAAGTAAAGTCTGCCCTGAAATTAGTTTGCCTGATCTTAAACGCAAGATCAAAAGCATTTATCGGGTTTGCCTGGCTTGAAATAGAATATTGATAATCATCAATACCGGTAGAGATCACGCTGAATAGCTTAGTGTTAAAGTTATGTTTCCACTTTAAAATAATATTTTTATTACTATAGGCATAAGTAGTATCGCTATTGAGCTTAAAATTATCATTACTGAGATAACCCGACAAATAAATATTGTTTTTGTCATCTATTTGGTGACTTATGCCCAGGTTAAAATCATTAAACGAAGCAGAGCTATTTTTATAGGCTTGCGGCAATAGCTTCAGCAACCAGTCTGAATACGTAGTACGCGCCCCAAAAATAAATGAGGTTTTATCTTTCACAATGGGGCCTTCTATATTAAAATTGCTGGTTAATAAACCAATCCCCGCCGTACCGGTAAATTTTTTCTTATTCCCTTCACGATCAGTTACTTCTAAAACTGAAGCCAGGCGGCCTCCGTATTTCTCCGGCATGCTGCTTTTATAAAGCTCAATATCTTTAACTATATCCGGATTAAAGGCAGAGAAGAAACCAAAAAAGTGTGCCGGGTTATAAACGGTGGATCCGTCAAGCAAGATTAAATTTTCATCTGCCGAACCTCCTCTTACATTAAAACCTGTTGTGGCTTCCCCTACAGATGTTACCCCAGGGAGTGTTAATACGACCCTTAAAATATCAGGTTCGCCAAATAATGCGGGAATCTCCTTAATAGTCTTAACATCAACACGGGTTATGCCCATTTCAACACCACGGACATTAGCTACTTTATCTGCCGAAATTTTAACTTCCTTTAAACTATTAACCTGCTCGGTCATTTCGATAGTCAATTTCCCGTCGGCGTACAATATGATCTGGCGCCTCGTATCACGCATGCCGAGCCCACGGATATTTAGTATATGCCTGCCCCTGGGCAACGAAATTGTGAAATATCCAAACTGATCGGTAGCCACACCTGTTTTTGTTGCTGCCACATAAATACTGGCACCCACCACAGCCTCCCCTGATTTAATATCACGGATATACCCCGTTAATATCGAATTTCCGGGTTTAATAGTGTTCGTTTTTATCCCTATTTCGTAAACTTTGTTCTCCGTAGTTGCATCGGGTATCTTTTTATCTTTTTCATCAGTATAGTCCGCCACCGTTGATATCTGTTTGCCCTGAGCAGCAGCATTGATATTTTCAGCATATCCGGGAGCTAAATCCGTTTTTACCTGCCGTCCCTTTGTAAGAAACACTTGTTGCTGGGTTATTGCATAATGAAAGTCAGTATTTTTGAAAGCCATTTCCAAAATAGTTTCCAGTGGTTTATCATTTACCTCCAGTGTAATTTTCAAGCTATCAAATTGCATTGGGTCATAATAAAAATGATAACTGCTTTTTGATTCCAGGTCGTTAACAAATTGTAAAATCGTTGCCTGCTGGAAATTAACACTGATCAGTTTGACACTGGTTTGTTGCGCCCCGGCCATTTGTAAAAAAAACAAAAAGCAGAAACTTATAAGGTAAATTTTTCTCATACTAGTTTGTTAAATGGTCATAATAGGTTGCAATTTTCACCATGGCGTCTTCGGGGTCTTTGTGGAATTTTATGTTGCTTGACCTTATATATTGCTGAAGCTCTTTTTTTCTATCTTTTAAAATGTCAAGCAGCGAACCCTGGCCAGAAATGGTGTAGTAATTATGGCCTTTTCTGAAATAATAATCAGTTACGGGATTAAAATAGCTTTCGGGGCCGGAAAGCCCACTGGTATTTGTTTGGATGTTTTTTGATCTTTTTACTAATACCTGAGTTTTTCCACTGTACAACTCATCATAAAAGCCAGATTTTATGACTGAATTATTGCTAATTGTATCGGCGTCGATATTTATAAAATGATGGTTTAAAAAATCAAAACTTTTTACTTTGTCTTTCACGAGGGTGTACTTAGAAAAATGATTATATAAAAGGACAACTACCTCATCTTTGTACAAATCATATAATAGCTGTATACCACTGTAAAAAACTCCATTATAATAAACGGAGCCTGGATTAAACGCGTTTACGTCTGAAAAATAGGCGTTGCCTTTAATAAGTGGATCGTAAAAATAGTATTCAGGGCCATTGTACAATTGTGATTGGTTCCCTAGTGATACATTAAATAAATTTATTGCATTATTCAAAGCGTTTTGCTGTGAACTGCTGTCGGAATGGGCAGCCTGCGCACAAGAATTTTTACTGGTGATTATACTTATAAAGCATAATATTGAAGACAAGTAGGCAAATTTTCTCATTAATTCAGGTTAAAATAGAAATATACGAAGGTTCTGGTAAAAATATAACATTACTTTAATTTAAAGAATTTAATTCCCTTACCGGGGCGTTTTTTTTGTAACATTATTAAGATAAAATTTTATCTGTTTTCAATGATGCAAGAAATATTCAGAAGTTGCTTAAATTGGTTTATTATAAAATTACAGGCCTAAAAGAAATTTTGGCTTTTGAAGGGCCCGGCAAAAATTTAAATTTTAATGCGATATATGCTTTCTTTTAGGTATTCTGCCATTGCCCGGAACCTTCTCACAATGCCCCATGGGTATCAATTTAAATTTTTATAATAGTCGGATGAGAAAGGAAATAGTACTATGAAAAATTAAATATTTGTGAAGAAATCCTCTTTGGATTAAATTATAAATTTTATAGCATAATTTATTAAAAAACAAGATGTCCGAAAGGCAAAACGCCATCAATACAAAAGAAACTATATTGAATTCACTTGCTGATATGCTGGAAAAGATGCTCACCAATACCCTTAATTTATCCAAACAAAAGAAAGTTGAGATTATTCATTTGCCGAACAAACTAAAGGCGAACCAAGAATACATGCACATGGTTAAAGGAAATTTGATAACCGACCAGCAGGCGATTGCAGATATGCAGGTGGCATCTGAGCGGATGGCGAAAAAATCTCTGCCGGCATTTGAGATGGGTTGATGGGATCGTCAGCTTAAAAAGTAACTTCCAGCCTCTTTTTAACATGCGCCTTTTGGGCTCAAACTGCTAATTTGAAAGCCTAAGCAATTCAACATCAGCAAAAAGTTGTGGGATTTTCTCCTGCTCTAATCTGTTATTTTCTTTGGTTTTCAGCAATTTAAACAACTCGGCTTCTTCTTGATTCAGTTGGTGAAGTTGAACGGCATTGTTACGTTCACCCTTTATTGCAAAGTTTTGAAATGTGTCGAATGTCAATCTATCCATCATTACACTTTGAATTTGCTGAAAATAACTTCGTATCTGATGCAGTATTTGAAATCCGTGTTCATCAATATCACCCCAATAATATATACTTTTTGTTTTAAGCCAAACAGCATTTCTCAAATAACTCACGTTAAAACCGCCGCCGCTCCAAACCGCTATTGCAGAAGGAAGCAAAGGGAGGGTTAAAAAGTTCATTTTATTTTCAGTAATCAATACAATTTTACAGTTCAGATCAATTTTTTCAAAATCCGACAGGCGGAAACTTATGTCCATTATATTATTATAAACCGCCAGTTTTTCATCCAATATTCTAATACGAATTAACGGCTCATCGTGGTTCAGAAAATATCGTTCCGCAAATTTTTTTTGCTCTTTATTACGAATATGATCCGGGATGAGAAAATTCAACAATGACTGCAATAACGCCGAATGTTCCTCGATAAATTTAGTGTGTATCTGAATGGGTAATTGACGTAAATAGAGATTGGGTCTTGGTGTGATAATGAAGTATTGACATACTTTTATAATATCATTCCAATTAGTTTCCGATAAGGTTAACAAATGTGCGTTACTAACTACCCATTCTTTCAATTCAGGAAGTAGCGTTATGATTATTTCGTAGTTTTTTTGAAATAATTTCCATTCTCTTTTCTTACCTGTGAATAGTAAGTAATCTTCTATCGTTTCAAATTCAATAGCATCAGGTAATTCATGTGCGCCTGTCCTTCTAAAACTATGTCCCGCTGTTTTTATTAAATAACCCGTTCCAGTCTCATTTTTTGAATATTTGTATAATTCCTCAATTTCATTTTGAAGGGCATCAAACCGATGCGTGATATGAGAAGATTGTATTTTCCCAATTCTGTCAATTTGTTTAGGAAAAAATGAAATATGGCTTGCGTAGCTTTGAAGCAATGGTTTCCACCACTTTAATGCTTGTTGTCGTACTTCTTCGGGATTAATCATAGCCTCAATTCGGTTGCATTGATATCTTCAAACATACTATTATGCCTGGCCTTTTCCACTTCGTATTCCTCTTTACTAAAATTACTTACCTGTGAATTGTTGCCATCTTTATTACTCACAAAATGAAAAGAGTTAGCGTGACTTTCTATAATATGTATTTTTTGTAACGGCGTCACAATAAGTAATTGCAGGTTCAATTTTTTGAAAAGCTCCAGCCCATAACGCGTACTCTCATCACTACCCCTCCCAAATGCTTCATCTATAACGACAAATCTAAAGCTGCGGCTTTTAACTTCTCCGAACTGTAATCCGAATTGATAGGCCAACGCGCTTGCCAATATGGTATATGCTAACTTTTCTTTTTGTCCCCCACTTTTACCGCCAGACCCCTCGTAGAATTCCTTTTCCGAATCGTCTGCGATATAACGCTCACTGGCATTAAACTCAAACCATTGCCGCACATCAGTAACGGTACTGGTCCATTCTTTATCAATACTTTCAGCACTGGCAAAGCGGTCTAATATTTTTTTAACCTGTTCATATTTATCTTCTGTATATAAATTCGAGTTGCTGCTAAAGGAATTTGTATAGCATTTTTTTAATTCTTCTTTAAATAACCGCACTTCTTTGTTGGGGGTAACATCCATCTGAATAGTAATATAAGTGCCCTTTGCTGAATTGTAAACTATTTCGTGCAAGTGTTGATTGATCGTCTTTATTTTTAGATTGATCTCTTTTTCGTGACGCTCGAGTTGAGTATCAAAAACAGCTATGCTATTAATAGTATTCTTATTCAATTCTTCTTTGAACCGTTCCTCATGCCGTTTTAAATCTTCGGAAACCAATTTTTCAAACTTCCCAATATATTCAGTTCTTGCCTCAATACTATCAGCAATCTCGCTGTATTCAGCTTTGGAGTGTTCCTTTATTTCCCTCATTTTCTTTTCAATCGCCGAGCGTAAGGTGCTTGACTTTGAGCGAAGCTTCTTTAGTTCACCATTATCTCCCTCAAATAATTTCCTGAACTGTTCTTGCTGTCTATCTATAGATGAAAGACGTAAGTTCTTATCTATTAGCTTATCTTCAATTATAGGGAAGTACTTTTCTTGTTTTCTTTTGTCAACTTGTTCAATGATCTCATCAATATCTGCCAGTAGCTGTTTATATGATTCAATGGTGCCATTGAGTTTTCCGATTTCTTGATTTTTTTCGCTCTCATTTTGATTGGCATCTCTAATTTCAGCTTCTACCGCATCTTTCTTTTGGTTAAGTAGAGCCAGGACGTTATTGTTATGAAGCAACTCGTGTCGCTCCTGTTCCAAAAGGTGTATTTTTGTTACATGATATTGCCAATTAATGCGATCAAAATCTTTGATAGTTAATAAAATAGCTAATTGTTGCTTTAACGTGTCATTATCTCTTTGCTGCTTCTCAATATCGGTTCGCGCTTTTTTAAGTTGATAAATTTCTTGTTCGAGCAAAGTTATTACGTCTTCTAAAGCCCTGATTTTTTCTGTGTTGCTCCATCCTAAAACATAATTCCTGCGGTCATCAATTCTTTTACGGTCATCCTTAGTATGTCGAATTCTTCCACTTTTAATTAATCCCTGCTTTGTGATGCCGAATGGTACATGCTGTAGCTGATTTATATCGACACAGATAAAGTCGCCAAAACTGCGCTGCAGATAATTTTCCAACCAAATATCAAATACCGTGTCACGTTTTATATCAATCTTATATATAATACTCTCATTATCCAACTGACGTGTTACTTTAATTGGATTTTCTATATCGGCCTCAAGATAGGTTAATTTAATACCGCGGCCATCAGGCCCTTTAAGTATATTGTCATTAACATATTTGCTCACACTCCTATAGTGTTGTTTTGGCACAAGCAAACTGATGCCAACGTCACGTAGCAATTTTTCTATTGCGCCCTCCCATTCCAAATAATTTTCATTTACTTGCAACAACTCCCCTGCAAATGGCAGGTCTTCTTCATCAATGCGCAGATCGACACATAATTCGGTTCTAAAACTAACTAACCAACCCGGTATCTGTGTTTTTCGCTCTTTAAGCGACTGAAGTTCTTTTTGTTCGAGCGTTAATTCGTTTTCACTCTTACGAAGTTCGCTCATCAAATTGTCCCTATGCTGCCTAAGCTCAATTTCTTTTTTTAGCGAGTTTTCATTAGTAGTCTTTGCCTTACCTATATTATCAAGGAAGTCGTTTTCATTTAGTACCTTATGTAGTCCACATTGATTTGCTAAGTTCTCGTAATCAGAATGGCCAGATTTTTTAATTTCTTTATCCTTTTCATTTTGTTTAATTTCAGATGCTATCTGCTCAAGTCTTTTACCCCCATTATTATCAATATCCTGAAGTATTCCTAACTTTTTATCTTCTAATTCTTGCTTCTCGTCAGCTAGCCTTTTTTGACTATGTACGGCTAAATTAAGCTCATGATTAGTTTTTTCTATTGCTTCATTTAGTAATTGTCTTTTTTGAACAGCAAACCATGCCGGTATTATCTCCAGCATTGATTCGATATTTTCTATTTCCTTGCCAATTGTCCCATATTCTATTGAATTTTCAGTCAATGGTTTTAGTATCAAGTATTGTTCTCTCGAATTGACAACTGCTGCATGTGATTTATTCAGGTCATCGAAACGTTTAAGTAATGATGTAATTTGTTCCTTTACATCTGTACGTTCCAGCATTTGTTCCCTTACAAAATCCGTCAGGCTACTGACAGACTTCATAGAAACAGTTTGATAAAAAAGATCAATAGCCTTATCGCTGTTCATGCCAAACTGCCGTCTAAAATGTTCGCTATATTGGCTAAAGTTGTCATTAAATAGCTGGACCCTATCTGTATTTCTTAGCAGCCTGCGCAAATCATTGATGTCAGCAAATCCACTAAAATGTTGGGCGATGTTAAGCGGAATGCTACTTATGATAAGCAGCTTTTCCACTTTCCCTTCTTTACCTATCCAAAAAACTTGTGAAAGACAAATATTTTCGTCGTACCCCGTATTGTAAAAATTTCCAATAATTACCGAATAAGTATCATCATTAGGACGTATATAGACCTTTTTGGCGATTTTGGTTACTTCCTCTTTTTCCTTTTTGTATTCACCTTTTACATAGCTTAATAAATTTCGCTCCTTACCTTCTGCACCTGCTGCTTTATTGAATACTATTTTGTTGTGCGGTACGAGCAAGCAAGTTAATGCATCTACCAATGTGGATTTCCCGGAACCAATATCACCGGTCAATAAAGAATTGAAGCCATTTGGCTCAATTTTCCAGCGAACTTTATTAAACGTTCCCCAATTGAGTACCTCCAGGTATTGAAGCCTAAAGCCGGCGTTGGCCACAGGAATGTTATCAAACAAAGTTTCTTCCATAGGTCATAGTTGGTTTGTCATTCTGTTATATTTTTCTCTGCTGCGTAATCTTGCAGCCTTTTCAAAGTATCGCCAATTACATCTGCATTTATAAAACCTTTAATAATACGGTGTATTTCATAATTGTTGTTACTATCTTCCAGTTTTCTTAAAAACCCTATTTCGATTACTCTATTGATGGTGGTAATTATTTTATCTTGTTGCCTTGCCTCATCTGACGCTGAAGGCAGAAACAATTTGGTGCGGTTAATTATTTCCTGCTGTGTAATAATTGCTCTTACAGTTCCACCCTGAGCATCTTGTTCCAAAAGAAATTTACGGAGCACAATACATAGTAAAGATATAAAGAAATTAAGTTGCCTTCTTTCGCCCAACCTCGGTATCTCCATTTCTTCGTCAAGTTCTTTTTGCTGCAAATAGGCGTAGCCCTCGCTTTTGTCAATATAAACTTCCAATCCGATAGCCGAAAAATATTTTTTTACTTCTGATTCATAGCGCAGCAAATTCTCCCAAGCCTCTTTTTGGTGATTATAAAGGATGCCTTTGAGTAATGTGATTAAGCTAATAGAAAATTCTTGAATCATAACTATTTTATCTATTGAATATAATTAGGGGCGCCTGTAATTTATAACTTTCACCGGTATCAATATTTTGTACTGTTAAGCTCTCTTTTTGTTTGTCATTTACATAATGCCTGCTATCTCCTGTTGCAATTTGCATGTAGCCCAGTATCTCCGCAATACCTTTTGTTGGCGTATAATGTTGCACTAACTCGGAAAGCGATACTTGCGATTTAGTTCGTAAAAGTATTTTAATGTTATTACGCAGTAATTCAATATCGACATAAAATTGCTCAAATAAAACTTGTGTGTCAGCATCCGGCAAGCCATTCTCAATAACGGTTTGTTCAAACACAACTTTTTGCGGAGGGCTAAAAAGGGGGCGTCCCATCAGTAGGGACGGACGGAACAATCCATCTATTTCCATTAAAGTTTGCTGTGGGTTAAGATTATCCTTATGTTCTATTAACAAATTCTCAATTTCCTCGATACTTCGTAGTATTTGCCTGCTCTCGGACAGATTTTTTTGCTCAACGTATTTACGTAGTTGCTCAATCAAGCCATCATTACTTCTATTTACTTTATCCCCTGCATCTACCAGATTTGTTTTGATCCTATCAACAATCTGTTCTTGCTTTACCTGTTTTATTACGGGGATATTATTTAACTTTTCAATAAGCTCCTCCAATTCCAATTGCATGCTTTCGCTCATCAGAAATTCCCAAAAAGCCTTAAAACTCTTGCCCTGATCTGTATTCCACAAGTAATCCTGCTGTTCAAAAATATTATCTAACAAAGCGCCTTTGGCTAAATTACTTTTAATAATGGTTTGCCTGGTCTGCGTATCCAGTTGCCTAAAGTTTTCTTCCACTTGTCTGAAATCGGCCAACAATCTTCTGGCTGTTTCTTCGGCAAGAAAATATTCTTCTTTTAGTTGTGTGTCGTCAGCTTGGGTGTAATTGCCCTTTTTTATTCTGTCAATCTCTTGATCTATTTTTTTTCGATCTTCCTGTAATTGCAAAATTCGTTCGTACGGCCCGGCGGTTTTGTTAACAATCTGCTGTAACAGGGAGAAAAATTGAAGCAGCCGGCTATGTGTTCCTATAAACTGTTGTTTATTTAAATCTTCTAACCATTTTAAAGCGTTTTCAGTGGCCGGTGACAATTCATATACCGGTTCATCCGCTATTTCATAATATCGACGCAGAAACCCTTGTTGAGACCAATTTTGCAAATATTCCAGCGGCTCTTTAGGGTAATCCATTATTCCCTGGCGTACTAATGAAAACAAAAAATCACCTAACAAGCCAACAATATTGGATTGTAAATATGAAATCTTGTCCTGTTGTTTGAATGCCAAATGGAAAAAACTAATCAATAACGGAAAATGGTCGGCTCGAAGGATTTGCAATGTTTTATCGTTGCGAAATAATGAAAAAGCTTTCTCGTAGTTCATATTATGATTCTATAACGATTACTGTAATAATGGTTTTGGCACTATTTAAGAATAACTATGTCAGGTAAACATATGTTATTTTATATAAACATACTGAAAATTTTTGCTTAATCCATGACTCTGGCATTTTTCCAATTAAGTTTCTACTTCGTGCTATTAAAAGTATACTACTTCGATCTATCATGTTCCAGCGTTGTACAAACCCGGCGTAATTCTTTAAATAGTAAATCAACCAAAAAAGCCCCCAACTTTTCGCTGAAGGCTTTTTATTTTATAACATTAAGGAAATATGCTTTAACCCTACAACTTCCTCTTCACCTCCACATTTTCATACGCCTCCACAATATCCCCTACTTCAATATTATTAAAATTATTGATGTTCAGGCCGCATTCGTAGCCCGCATTAACTTCTTTAACATCGTCTTTAAAGCGTTTTAACGAGGCCAGCTCTCCGGTATAGATCACCACGCCTTCGCGCACGATGCGTATTTTGCTGTTGCGGGTAATTTTACCATCGAGCACCATACAGCCGGCGATAGTGCCCACTTTGCTGATTTTAAATGTTTCGCGGATTTCCACGTTCGCAACAATCTTCTCTTCGAAAGTTGGCGCGAGCATACCTTCCATCGCGGCCTTTATTTCATTTATGGCATCGTAAATAATTGAATAAAGCCTGATGTCGATCTGTTCATGCTCTGCCAGCTTACGCGCGCCGCTCGACGGGCGTACCTGGAAACCAATGATAATAGCATCAGAAGCAGAAGCAAGCAACACGTCTGATTCTGATATCTGCCCTACCGCCTTCGAAATAATATTTACCTGTATCTGTTCTGTCGATAACTTTAACAAAGAGTCTGACAATGCTTCTATTGAACCGTCCACGTCACCTTTAACAATAATGTTAAGCTCCTTAAAGTTACCTACTGCCAAACGGCGGCCAATTTCGTCGAGTGTAATGTGTTTTTGCGTACGTAAACCCTGTTCGCGCTGTAGTTGCAAACGTTTATTGGCAATTTCACGGGCCTCAACTTCACTCTCGAGCACATTGAATTTATCCCCGGCAGTAGGCGCACCCTGCATACCAAGTACCTGCACCGGCGTTGACGGACCTGCAGTTTCAACCCTTTGACCACGTTCATTGGTTAACGCTTTTACACGTCCGCTATAACACCCGGCCAATATAGGGTCTCCAACTTTAAGGCTTCCCGCCTGAACTAAGATTGTGGTTACGATACCGCGGCCTTTATCTAATGCTGCCTCTAATACAGTACCAACAGCCCGTTTGTTGGGATTCGCCTTTAGTTCAAGCAACTCTGCTTCGAGTAATACTTTTTCCAAAAGCAGTTCAACGTTTTGGCCGGTTTTTGCTGATATTTCCTGTGTCTGGTATTTACCTCCCCATTCTTCAACCAGTATATTCATCGCTGATAACTGTTCACGTATCCTGTCGGCATTTGCACCGGGCCTGTCCATCTTGTTAAAAGCGAATATAATAGGTGCTCCAGCCGCCTGAGCGTGGTTAATTGCCTCACGGGTTTGCGGCATCACACTGTCGTCGGCAGCTATTACTATAATTACTATATCCGTTACCTGGGCACCCCTTGCACGCATCGCGGTAAATGCCTCGTGACCCGGAGTATCTAAAAAGGTAATCTTTCGGTTATCTTCCAGTGTTACTTCGTAGGCACCAATATGCTGTGTAATACCGCCGGCCTCGCCTCCGATAACGTTTGTTTTACGGATAAAATCGAGCAATGATGTTTTACCATGATCCACATGGCCCATTATGGTTACAATAGGCGCACGGGGTACCAGATCAGCCGGATCATCAGGCTGGTCGAGGTTGGCCTCTTCATCCTGAGGTTTCACAAATTCTATCTGGTAGCCAAATTCATCTGCGACGATACTTAAGGTTTCAGCATCAAGTCTTTGGTTAATGGAAACGAACATGCCGAGGCTCATACAAGTAGAAATGATCTGTGTTACAGAAACATCCATCATCGAGGCCAATTCATTCGCTGTAACAAACTCTGTTACTTTTAAAACTTTAGACTGCAGCTCCTGCTCCATTGCCAGTTCTTCGGCAGATGCAGCCACGTCATCTCTTTTCTGACGGCGAAACTTAGCGCGCTGGGCAAATTTACCCGATTTACCGGCACCGCTCAAGCGGGCCAGTGTCGCTTTTATTTGATCCTGAATATCCTTTTCTGAAGGTTCTTCTTTTGGTACCTGGCTTTGCGGAGCATTTCGGTTTCGGAAATCAGGGCGGTTACCACCACCTGTATTATGCCCTCCACCTCCCGGGGCCTGCGGATTATTTCCCCGGTTCCGGAAATCCGGACGGTTACCACCATGTGGTTGTTGTTGTCCCGGAGGATTTGCCTGCTGCTGCGCTGCGTGACCACCCGGATGCTGACTGTTCCCCGGGTGCTGGTTGCCGCCAGGGTGCTGGTTTTGGCCTGGTCCCTGGTGATCTTTACGCTTTCTTTTACGTTTATGATCTGCCGAATTATTGGTGTTTGAAGATGACGCAACCGGGTTGCGTTTTGGTGCGTTTACAGGTAACTGTATTTTCCCAACCACGTTAGGACCAGTTAAACGTTCAGCCTTAGCCCTGATTACTTCAGGTTCCGGTACCTCATCAATTACTTCTTCCGGCGGCGGTGCAACTTCGTTTTTTTGCTCGATAACAGGTTCAACCAGCTTTTGCGTTTCCGCAGCAATTTCCGGTTTTACTTCGGCTTTTGGGGTTTCAACTATAATTTCTTTTGGAATTTCCACAACCGGCTCGGGAACCGGCGGTTTCGGTAAAACCACTTCTGGTTTACTTACCTCTTTTTCTACTTCTTTTTCAGCGGGTTTTTCAACAACCGGCGGTTTTGCATTAAGATTGTTGAGGTCAATTTTGCCCACTACTTTTACGCCACGCAAAACTTCGCCGTGTTCTTCAAGCTTTTCCGGTTCATGAACCGCTGGCTTTGGTTTTTCAGCTACCGGCGCAGTATAGTGATGACCAATATTTTTTATAAGGATCTCTTCGTTCTCAAAATCTCTCTGGCGCCTGTGCTCAACTGGTTTTTCGGGAGTCTGAACAGGTTCTTCTTTCCTGATCTTTCCGATACTGATCTGCTTGGCTTCCTCCTTAATAATCTTATCCACAGCAAACTCTTTCAAAAGAGCATTATACATGTCACTATCAAGCCGGGTTGTAGGATGTTTATCTACCTTAAAACCCTTTGACGCTAAAAAGTCAACAATAGTGCCCGTACCGATATTAAGCTCTTTTGCCGCTGTAAATAATTTTATGGATTTGTCTTCTGACATTTATTAATATTCTTTCTCTGTATTTTGTGCAAAAATACGATTTTAATTTTGGTTATTCCCATTATTCAAACTCAGCTTGCAGAATTGATAATACTTCTTTTACAGTTTCTTCTTCAAGGTCGGTACGTTTCACCAATTCGTTAACCGTTAGCGCCAGTACTGATTTTGCGGTATCCAAGCCAATGCGTTTAAATTCATCAATTATCCAGCTATCAATTTCATCTGAAAATTCTTCAATATCCACATCTTCGTCTGTTTCATCGGCTTCCCGGTAAACATCTATTTCATAGCCGGTAAGTTTTCCTGCCAGTTTAATATTGTGCCCTCCCCTTCCAATCGCAAGAGAAACCTGGTCGGGCTTTAAATAAACCGCCGCTGTTTTTTTCTCGTCATCTAATTTAATGGATGTTATTTTGGCCGGCGATAAAGCACGCTGAATATAAAGCTGCAAATTGTGCGTAAAATTTATTACGTCGATATTTTCATTTTTCAACTCGCGTACAATTCCATGTATGCGCGATCCTTTCATCCCCACGCAGGCGCCTACCGGGTCAATACGGTCATCATATGATTCAACAGCGACTTTTGCCCTTTCGCCCGGTTCACGCACTATCTTTTTAATGGTGATCAACCCGTCAAATATTTCAGGGACTTCCATTTCAAACAGGCGCTGTAAAAACTCCGGCGCGGTACGCGATATAATAATCTTCGGATTGCTGTTCAGCATATCAACTTTATAAACAACCGCTTTTACGCTATCGCCCTTTTTAAAATAATCGGCAGGTATCTGTTCAGATTTTGGCAGCAATAATTCATTGCCTTCGTCATCGAGTACGAGTGTTTCTTTTTTCCACACCTGGTAAACCTCGCCGGTTACAATTTCGCCGACGCGGTCTTTATATTTTTTGAATATTTCGTCTTTCTCCAGTTCCAGAATTTTTGAAACCAATGTTTGGCGCGCAGCCAGTATGGCCCGGCGCCCAAAGCTTTCCAGTGTGATCTGCTCAATGTGTTCATCGCCAACTTCAAGATCGGGGTCAAGCTTTTTTGCCTCGGTAAGTTCTATTTCCAGGTCATCGTCTTCACTAAACCCATCCTCCATCACTACCCGGGTACGCCAAATCTCTAAGTCGCCGTTGTCCGTATTTACAATTACGTCGCAATTTTCGTCGGTCCCGAATTTTTTTCTGATCATACTTCTGAACACGTCTTCCAGTACGCTCATCATTGTAGGGCGGTCGATATTCTTGAAATCTTTAAATTCCTGAAAAGAATCAATTAAATTAATATTGCTCATTTTCTTACTTGAATGATATTAAAACCTTTGTTTCTGTTATTTGCTCAATCGGGATAACGCTTTCAATAATTCCAGCTCTTTTCCCTTTTTCTTTTATTTTTTCTTCAATTAAAATGGCATCTTCTGTAATGCCGTTAAGTTTACCTTCTCTTTTGGAGCCGTCGGCCATTTTAATGGCTAAATTACGTCCAATATTTTTCAAATATTGCCTTATTTCTTTAAGCGGTGCATCCAACCCAGGTGACGAAACTTCAAGGTTATAGGCAGTCTCAATAACATTTTCCTCTTCGAGGCGAAAACCTACATGCCTGCTTATTGCCACAATATCATCAATCCCAATGCCTTTATCCCCATCAACCAATACTATAAGATTGCCGTTGGATTGCATTTTTATATCCACAATAAAAAGATCATCACGGCCCATGGCTGAGATCTTTTCTTCAACAAGCTCTCTTACTTTTTTTTCAATATTCATTATCGTTCTGTCCCGATAGCTTCCGATAATTATTTAGTCCGGATTAAATTGATAAAATAAAAGAGGGGACAATCGCCCCCTCCATTTTTAATTTATGCGCAAATATAGTGTTTATTTTCGTAGTTTCAAAATGCTTTTTTTGGTGAATGGTGAATGGTGAATGGTGAATGGTGAATGGTGAATGGTGAATGGTGAGTAGTGAGTAGTGAGTAGTGAGTAGTTGTTTAAATGGTCACTCACCGCTCACTACTCACTGCTCACTCTGCTTATTTCCCCGCTGCCGCTTTTTGAATTATTGACAATTTTGGCTGTACCTGTATAACGTATATCGCCCGATCCGCGTACCGCCGCATTAACCTTGTCGCTTGCATTCACTTCGGCTTTGCCCGAACCGGATACATGTGCAGCAGAGCTTACTGTAACAAGCTTACCCGCAGTGAAATTCCCGGAGCCTAATACCCTTACAACCGATGTTTCGGCGCTCCCGGATAATTTCATATTTCCTGAACCTGAAATCCGGCTTGTTAATTTCTTTACATCTACTTTTCCCTGTAGGTTTCCTGAACCCCGGACCCTTAACTTTAATGAATTGGTTGTAAACCCTCCGTCAAAAATTACATCGCCCGAGCCTGATATACTAATTCTATCCAGGTCTTTGGCCGTTATATAAACAACTATTTTTTTATGGTTATGCCATACGCTTTTGTCGCTGTACCAGCTATTATAGCCCTGGCTCCAGTTATCGTGGCGGTTGTGTATTTTTAGTACATGGCCATCTACTTCCGTAACAATCCTTTCTAAAGGAATATCTCCCGGCGCTTCAAATTTTACTGATTCTACCGGGCCCTGCGTTAAATGCACATCAAAAGGGCCCCCGATTTTTATTCTCGTAAAGCCCGATAGATTGCGGTCGACAATTTTGGAAGTATCCGCTGTGACAGTTAAATGAGGTTTTGCAACAGCATAGCCGGTACCTGCCATAAGTACAGCAGCCAATAAAAATTTAGTTAGTGATCCCATGGTTAATTTGTTTTACGGGCAAGACGATGGGAAAAACAATTAGGTTACAGGGAAATAAAAAATAAACCTGGAATTCACCAATCCCAACTAGCTACTCACTATCCCGCTTAAAAATCAAATCAATATATTTTGTACCGCCTAATTTTTTATGGTGTTCAAAGTAATCCATTACACTTTTACCTTCACCAAACTCATAATACCGCATAAAATAGGCTTTTCCCTTTATAAACGCGGTATCGGGCGTAAACACAACCGCGCTATCAATTAATTGATAAACACCGGGCTGCGCGGCCTGATAGTTTTTAAGGTCTGTATCCGCAGGCATACGGTAAACCGCGATCAGGCTTTGCCATATACCCGGTATAGCATCGCGGTTTATTTCGCTGATGATGGCATAATCCAAACCTGTAAATCTTATTGAACGGTTATTGTTGACGAGATTGATATGAACAGCAGGTGCCGATGGTTGATGGGTGCAACCAACACAAAGCATAGGGAAAAGCCATACTATTATTTTTTTCATAGTCGAAAGCATTAACTATTTGATGAAAATAAAATCAATTAGTTATATTTCATGATGAAAATAAAATCAGGAAGCAATACTAGTTGATTATTCCTTAAGCATTAAAGTATAAAAAAGGTGGAAATGTTTATTGATTTTAACCCGCCGCTTATCTGGCCGTAAGTCATACATTTACTTACCTACACTTCCACGCCTTACCCTACTCCGCCTTAATGCTCTTAACCGGGTTCGCCATTGCGGCCGTAACCGACTGTGCGCTTACTGTTAATACCGCGATAATGATAGCTGCAAAACCGGCAATAACAAACGTTAGCCAGCCAATATTTATGCGGTAGGTAAAATCCTGCAGCCATTTATTCATTACCCACCAGGCTATCGGGCTGGCTATAACAATGGCAACCACTACCAGGGCAACAAACTCCTTAGTCAGCATTTGGGCTATCCCGGCAACACTTGCCCCCAGCACTTTGCGGATGCCGATTTCTTTCGACCGGTTTTCGGCCATATAAGATGCCAGGCCGAATAAACCAAGGCAGGAGATGAATATAGTTAAGCCTGCGAATACAAAAGCCAATGTGCCTGTTTGTTGCTGGTCACTGAATTTCTGCTGGTATTCCCTGTCTATAAACTGGTAAGTAAAAGGATAGGCCGGATTATATTTTTTAAATACCTGCCCTGCAACCTGCAGGTTTTTGGATAGGTCATTCGCCGAATTTAACCTGATCACCATATTGTATGCCCAGTTTTTTGAGCCTAACACAATCATCGGGTCTACATTGGCATAAGGCGACTGGATGATAAAATCTTTAAAAACCCCAACAATTTTAATGGAGCCATTAATTAATTTACCAATTGGGTTTTT
>Ga0302185_10000493_pt1 | contig 30517 bp, 27 predicted proteins | sample II_Bog_E1_1_FD_200231 | JGI IMG/M metagenome (GOLD analysis project Ga0302185, IMG submission 200231) | Peat permafrost microbial communities from Stordalen Mire near Abisko, Sweden - II_Bog_E1_2 | ecosystem: Environmental > Terrestrial > Soil > Wetlands > Peat | place: Sweden: Abisko... | reverse complement strand
CTGAAATTTACAGATTATTTGTTATAAAAATATGAAAATTTATGATAGATGTTAGCCAAACTGAATGATTGTTTAAGTTAATTAAAAATAGAACCTATTTTAATTCAAATGTAAAAAAACATCAACCCTTGGACTGGCAAAGCCAAAACCACCAAAACAACTGGTCTATGGAATTAAATTCTGTTCAAACATTATCCTCAAATGGAAGGCAGCATGTCAAAAAATATTTACCTTGAAATGATTCCTTTAATAGAAAGTCAAACAACACAGAAAAGCATATAAGAATACAGATAAGCTTTTGACTTAAAATCAAAAACTAACAAAATGATAGAAATTCTTGATTGGATTAATAAAGTAGAAGGAAGATCTATTAGAAAATAGGAGGAAGAAACACCAATTAACTCTTCATTTGTGTATGTCCCCATTCACAGCTACAATTCATTTTGTGAAATTTTGAAAGATTGCAGTGGCATTTCCCGAGAACCTCTAATCAAAGAGTAAATATTAGCACTAGTAAACACATAAATTCGAGAATTGTAATAAATTTTAGGCTATAACTAATTACTAATGAGCAATATTCTATGATTTCACTAATCTATGATTGCAATGAAAGAGACTGTACAATATCAATTCATTTGCTGATGACATGAATATATATACTAAGTAATTGAGGAGATTATATTATTATTAATTGTTATTCCTTAAGTTTATTCACAAATGAAAAATGTTGAGTGATTTGGCTTAAGAGGACAATAAATATAATTTGGCAATATTTCTATTATGGAACATGTAAAATTGTTCTAAATTTAATTAACTTCCATTATTCAATTAAAACAGCAATTCTTGATACAATCAATGAATAGTCTTCAAAACCTTAACAGAAAACTACATCTATTAGAAAGCAAGCACGAATAGATGGAGGAAAACCTGAAAGAATAAATCTAGTTTCTCCACATGAACCTCAACATTCTCAGAGAATCTGCTCAATTCAGCCTTGATGTTTCGAATCAATCACTGATCGATTTTCTGCTTGCTTCTCAGGTCTAAATAACCTCCTCATTTACTGAGCAACTTCTCAATAATCAAGTTCAAGTCCAATAATAATGCGAAATGATGGAAATAATAAAAAATTACTAAAGAAGAATATCGGATTTGAGAGCACACTTAATAAACAAAGAAGCAGAAATCAGTTACTGGACGTATGATGTCACAATTGAATCAATCCTGAAAAGACAAAATATTCAGCAATTGAATATAGAAGGACTAGAGAAGTAAACTATCAGAAAAAATTTAATGGATTATAAAAAAATATGCGTTGAAGTAGAAGCTCTCGAGCATACCCTTCAAATTTACAGTTCTCAAAAGAGGAAAAGCCTAAATTAACAGAGTGAGGTTAATAAAAACAAAATATTTTCTCAACCTTTTCATTAGAAACAAATTATAATGACAAAAGTCGTTGTTACAGCTCAGCAAAAATCAAATAACACTCGAAAATAGCTACTCAATCAAGTGATAAATTTGTTTAAAGAGTAAGTTTAAAGAGAATCAAACCAAAAGAAAGAATTAGCCAAATTAAAATGTGAATGGTAAAAAATTAACAGTTCTCATAAGCAGCTTACTAAACAATATCAAAATGCAAACATATCAAAATCTCGAGTAACTCGCTTTGAGAATAATAGCCCTAATATCAAATAAAACGGCAAAAAGTAAATGAGCTTTTTATCTTTTTTGGAGAGCAATAATGGAGACGACCAAATTGTTTGCAATGAACCCTTTGCCAAAAAAAATGCTAATATTTAATAGATTTCTCCAAACAAAGCAGAAAAACCCAGAAAGACATATCTGAGGCGTCAAAATAAAACAAATGCAAAATAAAACTGATGATATTTGCTTATATATATTGTTTTATATTATCCCATATCACAAAGGAGATCACGAATCAACAATAAGTTCATCGACATTATACTCCAAATGAGCTGACCAGTAGCTTGGCAATGTAAGAACTTCGGCTTCACTAGTCGGGTGATCGGTGTGAGTTGTATTTTCACCCCTAGAATCATTATTCTTCTCACTGCTTTATTCCTGATTTTTAAAAGTTAAATTTTATTCCAGTTGTTTTTGGAGTTATTACACGAGATCTGGATGTTCAATGTTGATAACATCTTATTCTTGAGGTTTTTAGAAAACAGGACTGGGACATTTTTGCAAAAAGTTCACATAGGCAGCAATAATTTCCTATATTATTAAAGAAAATTACCTCCTTTTGAAACATGATCTCATGTTTTAAATCTTTTCTTACCGAAAAACCTGCCAGAGATTTTCTATTGTTGAATACTTCTTTTTCAATAAAATGTTCAAAGACATCCGTGAATTCAGGGCCTGAATTATAATATAAATTACTCTAAATAGATTTTCTGATATTTTAATTGTTTTCAGCGAGCTACTTCAGTCTCATCGCAAGATTAATGATATGTGCAATAAATCCTTTTCTGTGTAAATAAGTCGACTCTCCAGTTTTAATTTTTTTATCTTCGGCCGCCTCCTCTACAATGAAGCTCACCAAAATGTTGTCTTTGAGAATTGCATTGTTGATGGCTGAATTTTATGGTTAAGTGAGGGCAATTTCAATGATCTTCATAATCTAATTATGAAGCATGTTATTCATTTGATATTCCTTCATCAAATTGATGATTATTTTGAAGAAATCTTATGTATTTGCAATTATCTCTTTTGAGTTGAGCACATTTTCTTTTAGGATAAATCTGAGAATCTCAATTATTTTTATTCTGCCCGTCCCCAATTTAGGACGACTGCTTGCCTCCACTCTTAGCTTTTAGCAGCTCTTTTAAATAAAACTACCGAGAAGAGTTTTAAAATCTTATATAATGGCTTATTCTTCTGGCAATACAAAAGGCACATTGGTCAAATAGGTAAACAAAATGGGAGCATTGTAGACTGATACATTTTCGTCATCACTCATAACATTTTGAATCACTTGCTGTATAATATCAAGAGAGAAAAATACACTATTAAATTAAAGAATTTTATTGTTTCCTTTAAGATTGATGGATATTTTTTCAATAATTTCACAGACATAGGCAGAGATATTACTCAAAATCTAAATAATAGAAACAATACGTATATTTATGAAGGACTGGACATTCTCTTGAGAATGGATTTGAAACAATCTCTTCTTTTCTACAAACTATTTGTGGTCTCATTAGTTAATATTTTAATCAGTAATTCTCCAACCGAACGAGACTAAGCATGGTTTAATATCCTTTCAACATTATTTTATTCAAGCATATACTTCATCACCTGAGTTGCATTATACTTACATCAGCCGGTTTTTTGCCAAAGAAAACTGATAGGATCTTGCCTACATATCCTGCGAGTGTATAGTTCACCTCCTCATCAAAATAAGACATCAATTTTGTTATTAAAGGCTCAATCTATTTTGTTAAAGTTTTTTCAATTATCTTCTTTTCCTTCGTGATCACTTTTTTCATCTTCTTTTAGGGGGCTACAGATTAAGGCTTTTATTATTATCCTTCTTTTTTTTAAGGAATTTAGGCTGGTACCTAAACTTCCTTTTCAACTGCTGTTGGAATCTATTCAGAAGGGGTGCCTGAAGGCTCCGCTTATTAAGTATTTACAGGTTCTTCAATCTTAACTGGCACTTATAAAACTTCAACTTTGACTGCTTAAGGTTATTACTCAACATCAATTTAAACTTAAACCTCAACTTCCTCTTTTACCTTCTCTTCGATGGTCAGCGGCTTCTCAGGGAAGAAATATTCGATAGCAGTATTGTTATCGACACTTAGGATGTCACAAGCAGAAAGTGGGTATCTACGGATATTTAAAAAGATTTGTACTTATAGCTTCTCTTTTTATCATCAGCCGGTCCAACCACAGTCACAAAATCTACTAACTCTTAGAACCGGTCGTATTTCATGCTAAATAGTATGAAACCTTACAATTAAATCACCCGAGCATTTGAGGATTTATATTAATTGAGGAAAGAGTCTTCGTCTAAAAGTCTTCCCATCTTGATGGCAGACTGATCTAGCAACTCCGAGATTCCATTATTGGACTGAGAACGAAACTGATTAAATAAGGTGGCAAAGTTAAGCATGTTTCAATGGATCAGTCAATATATAATTTAAGTTTTTATTTCTTAAATTATTTTATTTACATCATAAAATATTTTCCCCCGATACTCTAAAATAATCACAATATTGAATCGGTGTATTTAACTTGGATTTATCAGTTATAGTTATTTTCTGCACTCGTTTGAATGGTAAAAATTAGCCATTATATGAAGGGATTAGATATATTTAGCATGAATTCATCAATCATTCTTCAACATCTTCTGGGAGATTTTACAGATCTAGGGCTTTGCCAGTGATAGCAGTATACATCCTCAAAACATTTTCAGTTTCGTTTTCAAAGTGTGAAGTGGCATCAAAGCTCTCTGAAATAAATAATCCATCTGTGGATTTTGTTGTTGGAACAAATCGTTCAGAAATGGTCACAAATTTCTCCTTAATCTTTCCAATCATATCCAAGGCCACTTCAATTTCCTAATGAGGGTTGTTGGTTTCGACCGTCGTACTAACAATGGCAACGTAATAATCTTTCTTGCTGATGCAATGCACAGAGGAAACCATCATAATATAGATGTCTGTATAATTTAAATTTTACCATTTTTTCTCTTCAATTGCCTTTGAGGCAAAATTATTTGGACTGAAGGTAAGTTTTCAGTTCCAGGGATCGGGTGATCAAGTATGCAGATACATCTAATAATTTTTTCGACCAGCTTTACTCGATCTTTCAAACCGCAACGTATGGCATAAGTGGGATCAACAATAAGAGTATTGCATTTAGCAATACCCTCAGGACCTTTCACTCCCACAACCTTACCATCCTCGAATAGCACTTCATTAATATCAGTGTTGAGCATAAAAGTACCTCCGTTCACTGCGCTTATTCTTGAAAATCCTTCTGGAATTCCTCCCAAACCAAAAATTGGGTAAATAAAAGGACTAGGATTCTTTCCCATTGAGTCCATATAAAGTTGAATTTTTCTGATGAGATCAATTGCAGGTCTTTCCATGAAGCTATCATTTGTATAAAGAGCCACTGCATGTCCAATGAAATCAATAGTGTTATCCTCAAGACTGTACTTAGACAGCATTTCCTTTGCAGGTTTGTCAATTTTTATTCCTTAGTAAGTCTTAGGATTTCCTTCTTAAAAGTTTTGAATTGCCTCTAAAAATTTTTGACATCTTCTTTTTTCGAGAAGGCCCATTAAATCTGAGCCGAGAGCCTCTTTTGGAGTAACTGGAACTTTATAGATTTTCATTCCTCCCTTCGAAAAAAATCCTGCTTCTTTATTCTGTAAAACATAAGTCCCATCAATAGCTAAGTAAAAGTAGGCTTACGCTTCCACTAGAGGTATTTAGAGACTCTAGTTTTCAACAGAATTTTAACAAGTTTGCCGCCATACATAATATATTTAGGAATTAAGTCGATGTTCCAATCTCTGTTGTGGCCCAACTCTTTATTTGGTTCTTCTTTGTCTCGATAAATTTTCCAAAGGTTCGTCAGATTTACGGAGGCACCCTCTCCTCCATAATAAGGATTACGATCGATGTGCAAAACCTTTTTTCCTGTAATAAAAGCTGAAATACCTTCCTGAGAGAGAAGTCCAGACAAGATGCACTCAATGAGTCCAGTGCCGCAGACAACGACGTCATAAGTTTCGTTCATGTGAATAAGTAATAAGATATTTAAAATGATAGATTTAATTGATATTTTGTTATTTATCATGTTATTTATCAACCAATAATCCTTAAATTTGATACACATGATGCAAAATTATCATTCAAAGATTGTGATGAGCTTATCTTTAATTAAGAAGGAAAACACCAAATATACATTTATAATTAATCAGTGCATCGGCAAATATGGCAATTTTTAATATTTTAATTTTAATATTCTGTTAATTTGGAAATCTGTATATAAATCGGCAGCATTGCCAACAACTTCGAGCCTGATTAAAGTACATTAATATTTCATTGAAAATAAATAAATATAAATCTTATGGCTTGGTGGAGCAAAATAACTAAAGGACAACTAGCCGCTGCCAGCTTGATCGCTGCGGGATTGGGAGGATTCGTCTATTGGTAAGTAATTTCCGATGCAGGGCCTACCAGAAATATCAATTTAATTCACGTGAGCTCAAATAAGAAAAAAAGTAAGAAGAATAGTCACTTATAAGTGCATCAAAATAATTCAGCATCCAAGATTAAATTCATAAATTAAAGCAATCAATCGATATCAAAAACCCCTCCCTCCAAGATATCAAGAAGATATTACTTGTACTGGCAAATTATGTCAAGAATAAAACCCTAGCATTGTCCAACGAATTTAAAATGGAAAGAAGAAGTAGATTTCCTCATGAATAAAGACTGGAAAATATTGGGGAGTATCTGAAATACTCAAGCGATGGACTAATGAAATTGCAGCAGACGATAATGGATCTACAAAATGAACAAACTCAACTGATGGGTAGCTTAGGAATTGATCAAAATAAATTTAAGCAGTACGAAGCGTAAATAAGCCCTTTTATGCAAGGACTTCTCTATGATAGCAGCATTACCCTGTAAGAAGTAAAGTTATCAATTAACATCAAAACTGAGTACCTCTAAATTCATGGATAAAAAATCATTGGTACTCTCATTTAGCTTTCTTCTGCACTAAGTCTGCAAGAAAAACAATTTATCCCTTTGTTCCTCAACATTATAATCAGTGATGAAGCATTTTAAAATTAACCTGAGCTTGATAAGGAGGAATTTGACATGGCCTATGGTAAAAGTTTATTTATTTAGAAAAATATCAAGCTTAAGCCAACGCTGAATTGATTAAATTAGAAAGAGTTCTTATTCCTCTCATGGGAAAGTTACAGACTGCACTTATGGGAGACTAAATGGGAGGTTTGGGTGGATTTGGAGGCGTGGGAAGCTACCCCTCGGAGTATGAGCAACTAGGATAAATAGGCGACTACGGAGGTATGATAAGAAATGAAGAGATGATGAAACAATAACTCTAGATGATGCGGTAGGCAGATCCGTAAGGCTATAGTCAAATGATGGCGATGGTACAGGCTCAAAATCATTGATTTCCTGAATATAAATTTGTTATTTAAAGTTTCTATCTTCCAACAAAAATAAATTTTTAGGAACTTTTATCGATAAGATATGTATCACTCTCTAAAACAAGGAAATAGAAGATGCTTTATATAAAGGAAATTGCTTCAGATAAGTTAATGGAATCATATTTCACCAATCGCTGCCAATTGTCATCACATACTCGAACTGGCAATGCACAATGCCATCATTATCCAAAAACTGAATCAAAGTAATCATACCAAGGCTTTTCCTTTATAATCTCCGCGTGCTAAAAATCCAGAAGGTGTTTAAACCCAAGGAAGGTCAAACGCATGAGTTTTTTCTTATGGGGCAAAACTGCCCATTTTATCTTCATCTTTATCAACTTCATTATAAAAGAATTACCTTTTGCCAACAATTTATATACGTTGTTGACAAATTTAAGTCCGAAAACGATATCGTTTCTGACGTTGAAATGAATTCTCATGCAATAGAGGGATCCCTATTTAATGGTAAACTTTCTCACAACCTTTGGGTTATGATGTTTAAAATCGAGAATGATGTTGCCATTCGGTCTGTTGGGACACACTAGCTAGATATTTACGATCTCCACTTCTGCTGGCTCATCCTCTTTGAGGTTCTCTTCATTTACGTTTCCAAGCAAGGTGAGCTTGTATTTTTAAAGAGACTCATCTTGTTTGTCCTATCTCATAATAAAGGTACAAGACTCAGCATATCAGACAGGCTCACTCTAAAGTTTTCAACTACAGGCTTAGTATGAGCTGGGAGCTGAATAAATATTGAAGTTACTAGATCTTTATCGACTTCATGAATCATACAGCTTTGCTGCCTTGCTCTGGTATCTGTCTGTTTAAGCTTTTTATCTTCTTGCGGTTTGGAAGGTACTGGCTTAACATCCTTGCCTGTCAAGATATCGTCAAAGTTCAACTCCATTTCTAATTTTAATTTATGATTTAACAAGGCTTAAGATATAACAAGCTACAATAAAATACTCTAAATTTAGAAAATACAAAAACAGAAATATAAATTTATGATTTACATTATGATAATATTTCTGCTGTCTATTTTGATGCAAGATGATTTAAATAATATATAGAGTGACTATTCCATCATATTTTAGATCTTTTGGCCCTTTGAATCTGGAAAACTTTCTTCTTGGCATGAATATAGGCGAGCGCATCTTCGTCAACGTCGTCATTTTTACGCACTTCTTCTCTCTCCTCTCTCTCATCCTCTTGATCATTTTGATTTATAAGAGGATTCTACAGATCAGCAACGGATATACCATATCTCCTGAAGAACCACTCTTAAAACTTTTGTATCATGGTGGTCTTGAGGGAAGTGATATTCTTGTCCAACTCAATTATCTCATTTCTGAGGAGTTTAATCTTTTAGAGATCCAGTTTGTAATCTCGTTTGTAGACTTTCTTTTGCTTAATGAGTTAGAACTCTTCCTCATCGATGATATTCTTTGCAAGTTACTCTTGGGTTTTGTTGTCCTCTTTTTGATGTAATTTTGTGGTGATTGCTTCTAACTTCTATTTTTTCTTCTGGATGTCTTCAGTCTTAAGGCGAATGTCTTCCTTCTTCTGCTTGAGCTCCTCGATGTTTTTAAGAATGCTGCTATTTACGTCTTGCCCCGCAGTTGATTTAAACTACTGATATGCTTAGTTTTTATCAACATTAACTATCTTTTTTTATAACTTGCTTTCCTTTTTGGCGCTGACAGGGGTTTATCCTTCTTCCTCAAACTCATCTTTGGGGATGTTTACTAAGTTAGAAATATTTCTGGTTGGCTTGGAATCTTTCACAGCCTTTCCTGCTCCAAAACCATAGCTCTGCTCCTCTTCACCCACTTTATTGGTCACATTTTTTTTTTCAGCTCCCTCATTCTTTTTTTCTTCTTCTCTCTTCTCCTGTCTTGGGTGGTTGTTATTAGCAAGATCTCTGATAGCTGACTTGTAAATATTTCTAAATTGGACAAAGAGTTCCCGCACCTGCCGCAAAGAATCAAATTGAATATCATCAATCTTGCTGTCTAAATAATCCTGAGCCAGTTGCTGCTGCTTATATTGCTGTTCGGGAGTGTAAGGCTAATAGCTAATTCGACCCCTACTTGCAAGAGTATCATGCATCGCCAGTTATTGTTTTAACTCTCTTATGTCCTTCTCATATTTTTTCAGCAATAGCTTGGGATCAAGATTGACATCTATCGAAATCTCATTACTCACTTTCATCATTCGGGATGCAAACTTTAGAGTCGAAATTGTCTATTCAAGGTGAGCAGCTTCAGGCCAAATGTTTGCTATCATACATGTCTTTGAATTTCCGCCAATTGAATCCTTGAGGAGATAGGTCAGTTTATTCTGTCGATAGGGAATGTGATCTCTCTGTTGGTCACTGAGTGCCACCACTACCTGCTCTAAAAAAGATAAAGACTTATTGATAAATTGAGCCTCAATGAGAGTAATTCCCTCAGATCCAGTCTTTTTGGTTCTCTCTGATCCTGCCAGATCCACTAAGTTAATTTTAGACATCACTACTTTTTCACTACTCTCCACTTTGCTTCTAATTTCAAGATGAATAGTAAAAACCGAGTGGGCTCTAGAACTGGCGTTATTAAGTTTGTGCGAGGCTACAGTTTTATTATTTTCTCCCTCAAATAAAACCTGCAAAGCATCTTCCTCATTATCTGCCTGTCTAAGAGTCTGTCCTTTTACAAGTACATAGCCCTTCTGATCCTCTTGAATACTAAGCTGCGCAGTGCTTTCTGCGTCCAGCAAGTCAATCAAAGTTTCATTGTAGAGTTAGATATAAGAGATGGACACTTTAATTTGATGTTCATAGCGCGAATTGATCTCCTGATAGAGTGAAGATAACAGTCTAGGAGCAATTCCTCTGTATTTGTAGTCGGTTTGAGCTCCAGTCATCGTAAAAGTTTTTCCGGCGCCCGTCTGTCCATAGCACAGAATACATCCATTGTATCCTTCCAAAGCGCTAATTAAAATATCTTTAGAGCTGTAATTGTAGACTATTTCTTGAGAAGCATTTGACAGTAATTTTTAAAATTGAAATCCCCACTGATTTTGTTGATGGTTCACAATTCCAGATTAGAGAGGTCTCTCAACATGAATGGAGATTTGCCTGTTTTAATTGAAAGGTACCCACTCTGCTCGTCCACAGTCATCTGTTGATGCGCGAAATTGGAAGTTGGTCTCAGTCTAACTATGACTTTGATTGGTGATTTCTTCATTGTAAGTTGTATTTATTATGATTAGCTTTAAAATAATATAAGATCAGGCTTGACTATTGATGTGTTTTTACTTGATCAGACGACACCGATATTTCTCCTCCTCTTTGCAATAAAGTCGATGCACGATTTTACCGTTCTACCATAAAAATTTACCTATTTTTCCACTTGGATGTTTGTATGTCCCTTATCCTTATCTGTTGTCATTTTTAAAATAACCTTCATATATCTATCCATTCACCCATTTAAATTTGCCCCAACCGTGCTTTACATCCTGAAAATACTATCCTTCGAACTAATCACCATTAAATGATTTCCAATATCCTTTTCCCTCACGCAAACCGTTGACAAACTCTCCCTCGTATGAACTACCATTTTTCCACTTGTAAACACCCTTACCATTAATTTTTCCTTAATAAAATTGCCCATTGTAAGAGTCTCCGTTCGCTAACCTTTACATTCCTGTGCCTTGCTTTAAACCTTTATAGACTTATCCCTCATAATATATTCCTTCTTTAGATAGTATAATTGCATGACCAGTCTTCTCACCAGAATCAAAATCCCCAATATATTTTGTATTTAGTTAATCTATTTGCTTACCATACCCATGCGGCTTTCCATTAAGCCATTAACCGTCATATCCCATAAATTAATTCTATTGTTCTTTATTAGAGGGAAAGACTTTAATGACACCATGACCATGCCTTGTTCCCGATTTAAAATAGCCCAAATAAATATATTTATTGGGCACATACTAAAATCCGAATCCATTTTTTTATCCCTCACTCGGGAGATCTGTTTGCCAATTGCCAAAATAAAACACTCCAGAGAAATACCAAACCACATTTCTATCGGGTTCGAGTTGAAAATAAATGCCGTTCTTGAATTTTCTTATAATAGGTGGATTTTCAATATTGTATAGCTATACGCCAAACATTTCGTAGACTTTTTATGATAATGTTTGATACTCTTCAATAGAACATTATGGAGATGGTGGGCCAAGAGGAAATGAGGAGGGTATTTGCAGTTTTTTCAGAATTTTGTATCGAAAATTATCGGAAATGTTTTTTATTTACCAATCTGCTACATTCAACTTGAAAGCAGATACCATAGTAAATTTACCCTGTTATTTGATTTGATTTGACTATTGAACATTGCTATTCTAATTAAATTGAATGGTTGTTAAATTTTTTAGTATCCTCTGCTTCGCACGATAACTCGATATTGATTTTTTTGCTTTTTATAAAGGATTCTATCTCTTCAAGCTGGGACCATTTAAATATACAGGCTTTTCTTGATTTTATTCTACTAATGGGCACCACTTAAAATAGGTTGATTCTTTTGGTTCTCTGTTGTTAAAAATTATCTATTATCTTTTAAAGATTTTACCGCATCTTTATCTTATTCTCTCTACTGTCGGACTTTTGCCTTTTCTGGAATGTTGCTCGCTCATAGTTCGATAATTTGTTTGGTACTCATCTAAATGATTCTGCTGAGTATTATTTTCTGAATGTTAGAACGTTCGTATTTTATATTTGAGCCTTGTAATTTCCAAATCTAAGTTTTGCAAATAGCTTTATTTATTCTGGATTTATTTGTTCATATTCTTATCATTTTTCTTATCTGATGCAGACTCTTTATCTTTTGATTTGGCTCGATCAAGATCCAAACTTCGTTGAATGCTCGAAATTTTATTATTATTGGTCTTATGATGAACAAAGGTAGCTGAGCTTTGTAATTATTAAATAATATCAGAACGCAGACTCTGTTATTTAACGCTTTGATTTATCTGGGATGGATTGATGTGAGATTAAATTTCTTACAAGATAGATTATTTTTGTTGCTTTGAGTGTTGCTAATTTTGAAATTAGGGTGCATATTAAATATCATTTTGCTATTACTCCTCTTTTTTTACTTTTATTTTATTAAAACTTTACATTTTATTATTGCTGATCAGTTTTATTAAATTTAGAATCGGTACAAAAGGAAGCAAATTAAAATTAAAGAGATTCGTTTATTTATATGATTGAAACTGTTCATAATTAGTTCACTTGCGTTCTCGGATAAATTAAAAAGATAAAAATTGCATCATTCCTTTTATAACAGTTGCTCCAATATACATAAAGACGATCTTTTGCCGATCTTAAGAAGGTTTCCAGCTTATAATAGAAATTACAATCGCCTAAAATTTAATAATTTATTATAGCGAATTGGTAATGATTCTAAGCAAAATAAACATTGCTCCCTTCGCCCCTCCCACTCACGTCAGCGTCAACCGATAAATACATACGGTTTCCTTTTTACGCATCAAAACTAAAAAATGTACTAAGGATAAAAGAGAAAAAGAGCCTAATTTAGTAGAAGCTGGTGAAGAAGAAAGTGGACATTTCGACGATAGCTCATATTTTCAACAAAATCACCCTTTTGAAGGCCAAAAGGAATATAAATTTAATAAAGAAATCAAGTGCCCTCACCAAATTATCAGCATTAGAATGTGTCATAAAGGAGAAGAGGGAAATAAAAGAGCCTTTAATATTGTGGGGAAAGCTGCATGTAAAAAGTTAACCTCAATTAAAAGATAAATTGGATAAATTGAGGAGGATCCTAATCAGTTTTGTTCCTAAAGACAACAGTAAAATTAAAAATACATTCATTCTAGCCTGAATAAGGCACAGTCTAATTTCGAGGTTTCATCAATCAATAAAATTCTTAAGATGGATGATATGCATCTCACTTTTTATAGGTAACATCATTTCTATCTTAGTCATAGCCCCAATAATACGAGGAGAAGGGATGTCTCGGGAGATAACAGTTACGGAAGGATTAATCCTTATACAAAAAGATAATATCTCCACAATCTAGTTAAAAAACATGAATTTTTGTTAAAAAATAAATAATAGTCCCTTGGCTCATTTAGTATGTACTCTTGAGATTATCAAAGAATTAAACCAAATTAAATTAAATCTCTATCTCTAATGTCACGACGACAGTCCAACGATAGTTTGGAAAAAAAGACAAAGGCAGACAAAAGAGATTACTTGGAGATGCTTGCTGCTATACATTAAAAATAATAGTTTTTGAAAAAATAAATGGATCTTCACAAGCAGAAAGAGATTATGTTCAGATAGCAGCGGCAGGTAGACATCCGATAAAAGATACATACGAGTTATATGACTCAACGAAAGAAGATGGCAAACATTATTGAGTAAAAGAATTAGCTACAGCCTTGGTAAGTCGAGGGAAATACCAATTTGGCAGATATTATTTGATATTAATATTTTAAATCTCAGTACATGAACGAAGCACGCTAAAATATTAACCTCTAGGTATTTTTTGATATGCTTAATAGCACTGACTCTAACTATTCATATTTTGCAGCATCGAGAGCTGCCTCCTTGATTCATTTACTTTTACTCAATGGCTCAGAATTATAATTAAAGATAATGATGGATCGTTTGGTCGAGTTACGCCAACTGAACAAGTTGGAAGATGATTCTAATGAGCTACTCGATCGGTGCATAAAGAATTATACCAGAAATGACTGATGAATCTATTGCACTTAGGATATGAATAATATCTATTATTTCAGAATTAAAATATCAGCTTATTGAACAAGCAAAACCATTTTTAAATATAAGCAATGATTCTTTTAATTTTACCGTTCCCTTTAATATTGTTGTTACCTAATATTTATAAGTTCATAATGTATAAATAGCGAAATTATTATTTGTTTTCCATTAATTTATAGAATTTGCTATGAACTCCAGAATAAACAACTTTTCCAACTATTACGAAAACAATAATCCAAGATTTGGTTATAGCAATGTTTCCAAAGGATTTGGTCTTTCTACAAGAAGTAACAGTATCACCATTTAGATCCCCTGACACCCGAAGACCAAAATGTAGGTTAACTATAATTCATGCTCTAAAATTAAAGGAAAAAATTCAGGGAGGAAAAAGACAGACTCGAAAATGAATTAGACAGCGAGCGCAAAGTGCGAATCTAATTTTAGAATAAACTGATAAAAGTAAAGGATCAATTCAGCAGAAGAGATATCTCCACATCCGAGTTGGAATTTAAAATTAATAATCTCCTCCATTAAAATCAAGATGTTGTTATCGAAAATGATCGATTGAAGCATTAAATTGCCAGAATGGAAGAAGTGTATGGATCCAAAATTTAGTAATTGTAGGCGTAACTAAAAATGTAAAATCAAAATTTCGAGGAGACGACTTTCCAATACAACTCTGAATTTTAAAAATTCAAAAAGGAAGGACAATAATATGTGGAGCAGCTGACTTTTTAATTTTAAAGGAAGATAAAAAGTATTGAAGAAAAGAACAAATCCCTCTAAATTATTAAAAAGGATCTATCAATGGAAAACAAGAAATTAAACGAGATAATCATCAGTAACAAGATATCGTTTGAGGAGGAAATCAGGGATATTAAAAACAGGGCAAGAGATTAAGATGTAAAGAGGTTGCAACAGATCAATAGATCATTTGAGCAAAAGATTAAGATGATTGAAGACAGCAAGGAAATACTTGTGAGAAAAAATCAATAGCTTTTGAGAACACTTCAGGAGAAATAAAGAGCTGTTAGCGATTTACAGGGATAGAAATAAGCTTAGATTGAAAGGCTAAGGCAAGATTGTACTGATTTGAGCGAACAAAACAATCATCTTAACTATCTTTTCAACAAAGTAAAACAATAACTAGCTGAAAAAGAATGCATAGTTGGCCGATCTTTCAATGAAAATGATACTGAAGTTAAGACTTTGAAACAGCAGCTATAGCTAAAGAAGCAGGAAAATGCCCAATAAGCCTCCAACGTAAGAGAGGTTAGATCCAACTGGAAATAAGCAGAAAATGATTGGGAGCGCAAAAAGAGGGAATTATTAGAACGTCAAAGTGCTCTCGAGAATGAAGCTCGTAAATATAAAGATGAATACCTTCGTATCTGCGAAATCCTGAAATCGAAGATAAATAGTGCGATAGACAATGTTTCCTTCAAAAAATGATGAATAATTTACTTTCTATCGAAATCTAACAAATTTAGTTATCGAGCCAACTTGCTACTAATTTAGGTTTAGATTTGAATTGACATAATAATTACACCTAAAGGTATGAGACTATCCAAAGAAGCAGCTGAAAATAAGCCCAAGAAACCTCTCAATGTGTACTTCAAATTCAGATCTGAAAAGCTTGCCCTCTACAAGGACGAGGAGGGGAAAGTAAAGAAGGCTAACAAAGACTGGGAGAACATTGACCCTAAACTGAAGGAACAAATGGAATCAAAATTCCATGAATAACTGGAAAAATTCAAAGCGGACCATGAAGCTTGGGCCAAGAAATACAATGTTCCCTTGAACGACAGCAAAGACTCTAAGAGTGCTCCAAGAGAGAGCAAAGTGGAAAAATAAAAGGGCGCACAAGTTGGCAACAAAAACGACAAGCAATAAGAAAAAAAGAAAGAAGAGAAAAAGGAGGAGAGGGCTAAGAGTGGTGACAAAGAGAAGAAATCAATGGGAAGGAAATGCGGAAGAAAATGTTGATACCTCACCATTTACATTTAAATCATTTTTAATTAAATTGGATTGAAATGAGTTTAATTCAGGATTATAATAACGTTAACTACAAATGCCGAAATTGCGCAAACTTTCACAACTGAAGGAATCACGGGAACTAACTGAGGACGGAGATTCTAATTTTGCAAGAGACAAGTAAAATAATAGCTTATCAAACACCGAAGAGAAAGAAAAACCCAATATAGCGGGAAAATTAAAATACAAAGATAGACTGTCACTCATTAAAGCATATGAAAAACATTCACTGAATGATTAAAATTAGCATCCTAGTAATGCAGTCTCTGAAAAGCCAAATCCGATCAGTGACAATGATGTTGCCCAATATTTAAATACATTGCCTGACGATGATTTCAGTTAAAATATCAGTGGACAAATCCCTTCCTAAAAAACGAAGAAGTTAAAAATTAAAAGAGCAAGCAAGTTTTTTACTGATTTGTAGCTATAAAACGGGTGTGTATAATAAAAATAATAATTAGAAGATAATGAGATCAGAATTGAGAGAAAATAAAATAGAGGAGCTGACCACTTGATGGAGAAAGTTTTATAAAAAGCCCACACCTTTAAGAACAGACTTTGCTTCAAGGATTTAAATAAAGATGATAAATTTAAAAACAATATTAAAGATAAACTCAAATCCCTATAATTATTCCAAGAAATAGAGATTGTAGTTGAAGTCCCTAAGGTCTTAGGCGGCAGAAAATGTCACGCGGAGGCAGCTCTCTTTCTCAAAAACAACAGAGATAGCGGATAAAATAAAATGAATAGTAATAATGCATCTCAACTGGAAGAAATTAAATAATAAAGTTCGCTACCAAAAGACAGAAAGTATTATTATGAAGATCTTCAGAAGCAGATAAATTTAAAGCGAGCCTAGTCATTAACTGAAAGTGCGATGAAAGAATGCTTTAAAAAAAGTTATCTTGATGAAACAGACTTTATCTATGATTTATAACAAAAGAAAACTAATTAGAGTAAATAGGATTATGAAAAATATTCTGAAATTAGCAACAAGGAGATTTCAAAAGATAAAAGTGTTAGCAAGTCTAGCTTTTTATACAATAAATAAGAAGTGAAAAAAGAAGAGATAAAATAAACTAAAGTGGAGGACAGGTGTGAAGGATAAGGTTTACATGCTTCGCAAGAATCCAGTGTTGATAAATAATAGAAATAATTGAAAAAAGATGATCATTAGGATGATTAACAATTACCTGCAAAAAGTACAAAATTGACAAAACCTGCTCTAACTAAACCAAAAAAGACAAAGAAAAGAAAAGGAGCATTTAACATATACGATTATATCGAGGTAGAGGCATAAGACTCATAATCCTAAAATTAACATCATACAAAATTAAAATAGTAAGAGGAAACGGAAGGAGAAGATGAGAGCAATATTTCTTCACTCATAGGCGAAGATGTAACTCTCACCGAAGAAGATGAGATCCAGGCACATAAAAAATTTGTATCAGACATGATTCTGTAAGAGTAAAGGAGATTTTAATAAATGAGGAAAAAGATCTAAAAATAGTATCTATAGTAAGAGAAAAGAGAATCAGACCTCAAGGAAAGAATGAGGCAGGCAAAAATAGCCCTGCGAAAGAAAGAAGCAGAAGAAAATTATCCTTAAAAGGAGGAATTTCGTTAAGAACAGGCTGATTCTCAAAACAGCACATAAAAAAAGAGGAACATCCAAAAATTACAACAACTTGGAATCGAATTAGGGTTTGGCATTCACTAATCAGAAGAAAAGAAGGCAACTCAACCTCATGATTCCAACAGATTGAAATAACTGGAGAGTTGTGCTCTTAATGTACCATGCGGCATGTAAAAACTAAAAAGATAGGGTTTAAAAGGTATTAACTTAAAAAAGAATGTGATTAAAGATGATAGAAAGAGATGTTTAAAATGATTCTGCTCGTAGCTTTTTAGTACAATCAAAAATGATTATAGATATTAATTTTTAATTAGCGTATAGCGGGAATGCTACGTATGAGTTTAATCACTCGCTTTTTCTCCAACAGCGCACCAGTCTACAAGGGGTACACTATTAGGAAATTGGCCTATTTGATTGAAGCACCACCTACTCAACCCGCCAATGGGTATATTCGATTTGCTTCACAATAAACAAGCGGCAAATAGGAATTAGACATCGCCAAAAACAGCACTGTCTTAGCTGAAAAATGGAAAAAATCACCAGAGATTCACTAAAAGTTTAACAAATAATATGAAGCAGATAAATAAAAATTCAAATCAATCAAGAAAGCATATGAAGATAAGTTTTCTGTTCCTTTCAAGAGAGTCACTTCTACCACTCTCTTTGTCTCCAATCTCTATAAAGAAAACAAAATTAAAGTGCAAAGTAAAGATATCAGATAATATGCTAAGGCTGTGACTTAGTAGATTAAAAAAATGACTGTGCAAGAAAAGGAAAAATTAACTGAGGAAGCTAATAAGATTAATTCAAAAAGAAGAAAAATTCAAGAAAAAATGAAATTTCCCGTGAGATAGTACTTCACGTAAGAAGAGTACAGTAGGACACACAGGGTGAGCAAAACTGAGGGGATCAGAGAAAAAAGGCGACAATAGAGGGAGCAGTATCAAGAATATTTGGAGAAATGGGAGGGCAAAGTTGCAGAATGGCTCGAGTAAAATAACTACGATATTTCCATTTAGGACTTTACCCAATTGTATAACAAGACCTATCGGCAGGCGAAAAAGGCCAAAGAGGAGAAAGAAGTGTAAGATGAAGATGATTGAACCTGATCCCTCAAAAATAAACCCTTATAATTTGAGCTTATATGAATAAGAATTTATTTTTAACTTGATTAAACATTTTCTACCAAATGCCAATAGTAATTAAATCAAAGTATTTTATTAGCAATTAGCTTCCATTGAGAAATCAAAGTATCTCTTCAGAAATGATCATAGAAAGAAACATTTCTATTTTTAAATATCAACTACAACCAATAAATTATGGTGATTTGACGAAATTTGTTATCATATTATTAGCTGAGCCCTTCCTTAAAAATTAGATTATTGCTATGCTATTAGAATCAAATAAAAGGAGTAAATATAATAGCTTTAAGAATTAATTAGAATTTTAAGCCAACATAGTATTGATAAATTTTTAGATTATTTTAGGCAAAGTAACAAAATAAGGCAGGCTGAATGGTACAGCGATAAATCAAACAAAATGAGATGACTACTAGATTTATAATCAAATAACCTTCCCAAACAACTAAAGTTGCAAGTCAATTATAAGCAAAGAATAAAATGGATCGAGAGATATGCACGTCATGGATGCCAGTCGATGCTGATAAGAGCATGCCAAGCAGGATTATTGCAGAGGGTAACATGGGTGGTTCCAACAGTTGTCTTCAGGTCTGGTTGTGTCCATCCTCCGAAACCTCCATAGGCCGTAAAATCAGAAAATGATTCAGTCGGATCTACTTTGCCATTGGCTTGATAATCAGCATACCAAAGATAGGCAATGCTACCATATTCAGTGCAAGTTGTACCAAAGACTCTGTTCCATATGTTCTTGGTTGAAAAGAATCCTACTGAATTCTATTTGGAAACCATGTTTACGAGTTCTCCCAAACTTGCACAGTTAGCAGTCGTATTGGTGTAGGTTTACCAAGAGCAGCCCGGAGTATTCTGAATTATTTTAAGCCAAACAATAGAGAATAATCTAAAGGTGGGCATTGAGCTCAAAACTGCAGATAATTAATTAACAAAATTACTTGAAGGGCAAACAACTAAATAAATGTCAGTTTTGATACCAGTAACTAGAGCATTTACCACAGTTTGGATTGCATTAGGATCAATGACTCCAGGGGCATTCGAGCTAGCACGAACAATAGCATGGCTATAACCTTGGTTAAATAAGCACGCAAAGGCAGTTAGTGTCAAGGGACCAACGATATCGAAGGCTTTTTGATTATAAATAATTAATTGGCTATAGCGTTGATTAGTTCCAGAGTCCAAACTGAGGCATCTGCCGGTGCTCCAAGCAGTGTTGAAAGTTTGACAGTCTGCATATTCTGGATTAACAGCAATCCAATCATTGGCAGTGATTTAAATACCTGCTTCAGTTATTCGAATGTTGGAAATTGATATACCAAAGCCATCGCCCTTCTAGGTTCCATCAATTTGTAGAATGTTTTAACGACAAGGGTCATAGTAAAAAGCAAAGGCAGCATCGATATTTACCCCATTGGTGGTGTTATCAGGAACAATACTGCCTATAACGACATTATTAAAGAGAATATTAGCCTGGGAGGTGAGAAGATCATCAGTACCAACTGTATTAGGTGCCCAGTCAAATCGAAGGATAAATTGGGGGGTGGAAAAGAGTTTGGAAGGAAGGCATGGAGCGGGTGGAGAGCTAATCACTTGGAAGTTGCTGTCAAAGGTCAATATTTGGGTAATCTCAAAGTTAGAGTCGGAGTCGAGCTCACAAACTTGAATACCATTAGGCCATGCATTATAAATCTTTCCAAATCCGACTTCTATTTGACTCCCATTCCAACCCAGAATATCATCATAGTTATTGAACGACTTACCTTGACTTGGTTGTGAAAAGTCTCCGTTGACCAAAATGTTGGTGTTTATGGAGTCTCCTTGACGAACAAGTGCAACATTGGTGATTCCTAAGCCCACACTATCAGAAACACCGGCACCTTCAAACTGAAGAATATTTTTTCCAACAACTGCCGTTACTGTAATGGTAGCAGTATGAATGTCATAGTCCGTCGGCACAACTGAGAGAATAATGACATCGTTCCATATGACATCGGCCAAACAGGTCTAAAGTGAAGTCTAAAGTCTGGCTGCGTATTCAAAGGAGAGAGTGAAGGTGCTGCTGGCTGGAGGAGGTGAGGTGACAAGCACAAGAAGAAGAACGGAAAGAAGAATTGCTTTCATCTTTTATTATTATAGACTGTCTAAACCAACTTCGATTTAACATAATTTACGGAAGCTCACAAATCGAAGGTTTATTTTGTATTTCAATCCCTTAAATCTCAAAGGAAATCTATTTTCGAGTCCAGCGAACTCTCTTTCCGCGATTACACTGATATTTGACATTTTTATTTTTATTTTTTTGAATGTGAAATGGAGTTCTTTTTAAACATTTTGCTTTTATTGATAATTTTTCATGAAAAAAGAAGCTGCATACTTGATTAAGCACCAATAGGTCCAGGGACAAAAATCGTTTGTGGAATAAATTTAACTGTCGAAATGGTCATGGAACAAATAAAGCAAACCTCTGATTTTCAAACAGAGACTCAAAATATTGATTTCACTTATGAAAAATAATTTCCAAACATGTTTCCTTGGTGTAAAACAAAACAAACAGCAAATACTGAATTTACAGAGAAGATGGTTTTAAAGTTAATAACGATTAATAATAAAAAAAAATAAAGTTTGGGATTTTAGCAAAAATAGAAACATTCACTCATTTAATACAAACAATGACTCCGCAGAGTTTGAAATATAATAAATAGTGGGTACTGAACTTATGGAAGATAACCTTTTTAATGTTGGCAATATTCAACAGGGAAGTATATAAAATGCAAATCCAAAAGAAGTGAAGGCAACTTGTAAAGACAAATTTTCGCATGGATGAGTCCATTGAATTTTTATTAATTTATCTATTTAAGCCTAAACATTGGTCATTATAATATCATCTAATTAAATTGATTGCTATATTATCTGCTTTAAATAATCATGCAATACATACGAATATTTTTTACTGATTCAAGGAGGCGCCTCACATTATTAACGCTTTATTCCAGTCCCTCAGTTTAGGCATAATGACCAAAAACAAACGAGATGCCGATAGACGACGGGCTTGGCCTTGTTCAGCAGTCTGAGAATCAAGATATTCAAGGGAATATGCTTTATGATTCTTAGACAACAAATCTTCTCGGGCTTGAATAGTTTAATTTTGTCCAGTTATCTGAGAACGTTAATCAAGAAACCAAGAAAATTGAAGAATGCCAATGAAAGGAAATCAACAATACTTATAGAAAAGGAAATTGAGCATCATTGTTCTGAAGGAGCGAGGAAGGATGCCCATTCATTAGATCCGAGAACAATAATAATGATTATCCTTTGCTAATCTGAAATACTTGAAATCATCATCATTATCATCATCACCAACTATACTCCACGGCTAATACATGTGGTGATTATCGCGATAAAATATAAGATGAATTGATGGTATGCATATCATGGATGCCAGTCGATGTTGATAAGAGCATGCCAAGCAGGATTATTGCAGAGGGTAACATGGGTGGTTCCAACAGTTGTCTTCAGGTCTGGTTGTGTCCATCCTCCGAAACCTCCATCGGCCGTAAAATCAGAAAATGATTCAGTCGGGTCGACTATTCCATTGCTTTGATAATCAGAATACCAAAGATAAACAGCTCCAAGCTATCCAATCGGGCAAGTTTACCCAAAGAGGTTGTTCCATATGGCTTTGGTAGTATATATTCCTACTTTAGCTCCTGCCATTCCCATAGATATTTATAAAATCGCCATTATTGATTAACAGTTAGTCGTTGTATTGGTAAAGCCTTACCAAGAGCATTCTGGGGTATTCTCAATGAGTTTAAACCAAATATTAGTATATAAGGTAGGAGGGGTTGTTATCAAAGTGGCATAGAATTAACTATAGTATGTTTATGAAGGGCAAACTATTTAATAAATGGCAGTTTGAAGACCAGCAGCTTGAGCATTTTAAAGAGTTTGAATTGTAGTTGGATCAAGAGCTCCAGGTGTGCTTGAATCAATACGAACACTGACATAAGTATAACCTTGTTATACTAAGCAACCAAAAGCAGTTTTTGTCAAAGGACCAACGATGTCAAAAGCCTTTTGAGGAGTAGTAGGAGCTGGCACAGTAAATGATTGGGTGTAACGTTGGTTGGTTCCAGAGTCCAAACTGAAGCATTGGCCAGTACTCCATGCAGAGTTGAATGTTGAACAGTCTGCAAATTCAGGATTAGCAGCAGTCCAAGCACCGTTAAGAAGATTTGTACTACTAATACTTGATGTTACAGTCAGCTGGACGTTAGAAATTGACATACCGAAACCATCACTCTCATCTGTTCCATCAAATTGTAGATAGTTTTAATCGCAAAGACTTGCGATTACTGTATAGGAAGCGTGGTTGACTCCTTCAGTGGTGTTAGTTGGAACAAGACTATCAAGAACGTTATTATTCCAAAGGATGTTAGCTTGAGAAGTAAGGAGATTATTAGTACCAACTGTATTAGGTGCCCAATCAAATTGAATGGTAAAATTAACTTATTGAAAAAGGGAACTTTTGCATGAGGATGGAGTTGATGGGGTGCTAATCACTTGGAAGTTGCTGTCAAAGGTCAATATTTGAGTGATTTAAAAGTTAGAATAAGCATCAAGTTCTACGAGTTGAGTGGTATTAGACCAAACAGTACCATAGTCCTGCCCATTTCCTATTTCAATATTAAGTCCAGTCCAACCAGGTATGCTATTGTAAAGGCTCCATCCACCATTTAAATTAGGTTGGGAAAAGTCTCCGTTAACCAAAACGTTTGTGTTAGTTAAGTCTCCCTGTTGGATAAGAGCAACATTGGTGAAATCTAAGCCCACTCCATCAGAAGCACCAGCACCTTCAAACTGAAGGATATTGGCTCCAACAATCGCTGTGACATCAACGGTAGCAGTATGAAGGTCATAGTCTGTTGGTACAACTGAAAGGATGATATCGTTGTTCCATACGACATTAGCTAAACTGGTCTCAAAAGGAGATTTTTATCTGGCTGCGTACTCAAAAGTGAGAGTAAATGTGCTGCCGGATGGAGGGGGTGAGGTGACAAGCACAAGAAGAAGAATGGAAATAAAAATAGCTTTCATCTTTTATTATTATACATCTTCTAAATCAACTTTGATTTAACATATAATCTTACTGATACCTTTTGATAAAGGCTTTTAATTTTGTTCAATTAGTTTAAAACATCATCAAAATTTCTAGAGAAGTATCGCTAACTCTATTTCATCGATGAAATAGGTAATAATAGTATTTTTATCGAATTGGTTTTAATAGACATGAACTTTCATATATATTTTTTAATCACAACTCCAAGTATCACTTTTAGAACGAAGACTCATTGATTCTAATCCAAAATAATGAACTATTAACCAGTCTAAAAATATAGTTGGGAAATTTACAACTTCTCAATAATACAGTTTCTAAAATTGGAACTTTTGCATTATTACAAAAATGCAAAATAACCCCAAAAATAGCGAGGCAACCAATAAAGTCAGCCTCTACACAATTAAAATCAAAATTTATTTTTTATATATTCCCTTCATCTGTTATTTCACTGACTATTGTTATATAAACTATATTATTATATTTATATAAAAAATCATGTCAGAGAACTACTTTTGTAATCAGGATTTGTTCGGTATTTGTATCATCTGGTGAGGCAAGGCAAAACTCAGTGAGCCTCCGAAGTTTTAAATGAAGTCGATGAAAATAACCGCAAAGGAAGCCACTCATGGAGAGATGATCGCTTTCTTTGTATTTGATCATAAATAACGAATATATAAGTCAACTAAAAGCATTAATATTTTGAAAATTAAAATCTTTCTCATCTTTTGCTTTAGTTTTCCCAATCAAAACTAATACATTTTGCTGTAATCTATCTCTATCGGCGATGATCTTTTTTTGAATGTTTTTTTTTCGAGCATAATCTTCCTTCTTAGCATTTTTAATGCAATTTCTTTTTATAAATAGCTTCGTACTTGTTTCTCAACTCTTGCTTCTCACTGAGTGACTTTTTTACTGTTATTACCTCATTAAATTATGAATAGATATCGTTCTCTGGGTCTTACTAGATCTTTCTTGACTCTAAAGCTTTTTTTTATCTTGATTTTTTGCTTCTAACATATTGAACTTGCTCGGTAGCTCTAGTAAAGGAATTCTCTTCTTTCTCCGCTTAAACCAGTTTTTTCTTGCTGGGAAGAAACTGGTTGTTTAGCAGTACTTAGTTGATCTTACGAGCAAGGCGAATTTTAATCTATCTGGCTAGGTTAATCTCATAAAATTCAAACTAATACTTACTCCATAGCCAGACATAGGTCTACAACAAATTGAAGTAATACTGTAGCTCAGCTATCTGGTCCATATAGATGAATTTGCTGAAATGATCTCGATCGTACTCCACAATTAATTGAGGCACCCGCACTTTCCGCTCACCAATGAAGCTGTTAATATACTCTTTATGATAAAACTTGATTGTGGCTTTCATTTCTTTTTGGGCTGAGCCAGGCGCTGCAGACAAGGAAAGTCCATTGAGAAAGGTAAACATATCGTCGTTATCATAATATTTGTCCTCAAGCATTTGGATGAGATAGTCGGGATAGTTGTCTTATTGGAGAAAGTATTCATTTCCGAAGATGCAGCAATCCTTCAAGAAATTAAGTGTGGTTTTGAAGGACATGTTAATTCCAAAATTCATTTGTATTTGCATTCGTATTTTGGCTATAAAATCTATATTGTAATAATATCCTGCTTTTTATATCTGACACTATTTCTACTTCAAGTGACGATTAAGAAAGATGTTATAATTGCTGTTGATTTCGCTGGACTTGTCTTCTATCACTTATTCCACCACTGGCTCACTTTTCTCTGATTCATTTTCGGCAATGTTTTAGAGGTTTAGACCATAAGATAAATTTACATGAGAAAGAGCTTTTTTTACTTTATTAAGGATATAGCCATTTACACACTGAACGTAACCTGTTTATTTACCTCTTCCTGCTCTGCCAGCAATTTGCTGGATTTCATGGTCTTATAGTTCATCCTTCTGCCCTTAAACGTTGCTTCGATGGATAGCCATAAACACTATTTTTTTTATATTAAGGTTCAAACCCATTCCAATGGCGTTCGTTGCGACCAAATAAGGTAGATCTTTCTAATTAAAACGTTTAGCTTGATCCTTTCGGCATTCTGGTGGTAGTTTGCCATAAACTATGGCTGTGTGATTATTTTTTATTATTGAGGACACTTCATCTAAATTCCCTTTAGGTGTTGACTCTGAACTTTCCTCTTCTTTGCCCTGCTATTCTTGTTTGGCTATCATCATCTTGTTAATATCATTCCTATGCTCGATTAAAGAATTCATTGAAAAATTAATGAAGCAATCTCCCTCAGAAATGGAGTCAAGTTTAAAATTTTTGTGAACTAGGATAAGTTTACTCAGACGAGAATATTTTCGTTCCTCAAGCACATCACCTGTCATTTATAGAAGCTTTGTTATGATGTTTAAAGCCCTTTCATCTCCACAGAGATGAACTCGCTTTGCCTTAACTGACAAAATAGCTTTAGTCCATGCCCAACCTCGCTAGCTGTTTCCAATCATTTGAATTTAGTCAATTACAGCCACTTCGTATTCTTCATTAAGTGGAGCAGCCTCGATAGTGCAGCTGACCAAATTAGAGTTGCGGTAATCCTTTTCTTGACCTGTAACAAGACTGCAATTTCCTAATTTTTGCTGGTATTCCCAAGCCAATAATCGTAATGGAGCCATATAAATACCATTCTGATCATGTTTCAAATTTTTTAATTCCTCCACCGCAGAAGTAGACTTTCCCGAGTTAGTCGGCCCATGATGATAAATAAAAGTCCTCTGCGGGCAGTAGCTCTTAATTTGGAACCATTTATCAGGCCTTTCCAAATTCAAGGATTCTATAAGATAATTGTTGTAGTGTAAATCAAAAGTTGGGCACTCATTCATGAGCCAGTGCAGATAAGCCTCTAAATAGCGCCGCATCAATCGACCTGTCACAAGTTTTTTGAGCCAAGGGGTCGAGAAAAACTGTGAGAGGTAAACGCTGTCAGTTCCTGATTCTCCGGGTTATTTGACATACTCAAGATATTGTGTATATTGATTAGCCTTTGCAAATTACTCGACCAGTTCTACAGTGAAATAGAAAGGAAGTATTTTTAATGTGCGACATAGCTGTTTTTTATTTTCCTCTTCGCTAAATATTTTAATTAAGTTGAGTTTAAGAGGTTCAGGTATGTGATTAGCTTTATGCGTAGTAAAGAAGCGATTGCGGCAGAGCTTCAAAAAAGAGGAGTACATTGTTGTCAATGTGATGTTGGCACAATTAAAATTAGTTTAACAGAACTATGCAAATTTAATGTTGTTGATTATAATTTTAAGTGCCTCTATAAAATTATCAAAAATTAAGCAGATAAGTATTTAATAATAAAGTTGGACAATATAAATTGCCAAAAGAAAGAGATAAATGTAAATGAAATAAAAACCGAAATAATTTCGTAATTAGGAACCAAAGTTATAATGTGTTTGATTTCATCTTTACGAATTGATATTTAAGAGATCAATTCATTCATTTTTTCATAGAGTTACGGTCTAAATTATTGACCTTATTATTTGTAATTAATGAGTAAAATATATCAGAAAAGTACAAACCTATAAAGTATTATCAGCGTGGTCCATCAATACATGGACTACATGGTCCCTTTAATGGTAATTTGCACTTTCCCAATTTGGGTCATTCCATATCTACTCTTCCTTGCTTTCGAAAAAACTATGAGATTTATCAAATATCTTCAAACAACATGCTGGTGTTTCACCAATCCAACAAGCTCACCACTACTCCACTACGCTATTCTTAAGGGAAATGGCCGTTATCTTCGCTAAGATTGTCAGGAGGTTCTCATTTATCAATTCTATGACTACACAGCTAGAAGTATTTTCACGTTTATATAGGATTTATGAGCGTGGGACAGCTTGAACAAGAAGCACGTATCGCTGAATTGGAATGCGAAAATGAAATTGGTCTTATATATTTGAAGGATAGCAATAGACTCGAAACAGTAAATGGTTTACAAAGTAATGGTGAAGTGTTAAAACAGGCCGAAAATGATTTGGGATTTATCCTCCCTTGCGACTACTCAATAAATGGAGCTTCTATCCATTATGACTGCCTCTTACTTTTTAACTTTAAACACAAAATGAGCTACTACCCTCGTTCCTAAAATTAGAAGATCGATCTAACCACCATTCTCAGCTATTGCTCGTATCATTTGGACCAAACCGGATACTTAGTTTATGGCGATTACTTCTAACAGGGAGAAATCAAAACTTTTTTGGCTTTGTTTGAAGGGTTTAACTTTTGCATAGTCGAGCAAGAGGACATTACTAAGAATATTGACTATGGAGAGAAGCTGATGAAAAGGAGAAATCATAATGAGAAGCCGCTGATTGAGTCATGTCTCCAGCGAATCAGATGGCTTTTGGGAAGGAAAGAGCCGACCAAAGAAGGGAAGAAGTTCATTGTGCTCATCCTATAAAAGACAAAGGTCAAGCTCAATGAGGAGTGATGCTAAACTAAATATACCTTCACAATTATCCATCATAATTAACCCATCACGGCCGAAGCAATAAATCCGAAAGATGGCAAAGACTTATAAAAGACATCACTTCGCAAAGCGCGTAATTACGGTGTTTTTCTGAGTGTCCAGACCGTAGTCTATGCTGGCCTCGAACTTGTTGCGTGTGTAGTTGCGGCGGGTCGAGGAGATACCGGGCTTACAACTGATGCAGTTTGCGCTGACCAATTTTTTGGTGATGAGGGAAGCGTTCTCGATGGGTTCCGTTTTGCTGACTTTCTTCTTTTCTTCGACCTCTCTTCTCAGTTGTTTATAATACTCGAACAATTGTTCTATTTTGCTATCGAGTATCCTTATCTCCTTTCGAGTGTTCTCCTCATTGCACTTCTTCTCGAGTTCCTTCATTATGGCGCCCACGTTCATCTCCTTCGTCAAGGTGTGAATTTTTTTTTAAATTTATGAAAAGTTATCATGGCGTTTCTTTAGGTCTGCGATGTCTCTCTCTGTCCTTTTAGCCCGTCCTTCAAAATCCATGTTGCTCATAAACTCTTTAATAATCTTTTGGATAAGATCACTATTCTGGCCAGTGTTGGCTTATACTTTAGGTTTCTAGAATTTACTTGCTTTCACTTACTATATAATATTTGAACTACATTCTCTAAACCCAATAATTGTTTCTCCAATTTGCCGATTTATTTTTAGTGAAGTTTGATGGCCTCTTAGAGTTCACATATTAAGTGTGGATTGAGACTAGCGAGTAGGTCGCTCATGCCCTATATTTTCTTAAAGTTGGTATTTTGCCGATTAAATTTATTAACCTCGTCATGGAGTCCAATTATATCCTATTTAATTTTTTCATTATTAGCCAGATAAGACTTCCGAAATTAGACAAATTCACTATTTTTACGGCAGAGATCATCGCTTCTATTTTTAAGCTCGGATAATCTGTCATAAATTTTGTGTTTTTCGATGTCAAAGGCAGTGACTTGCAGCGCTTTTGCTACTCTAAATAAAATGGATGATACTTATCAGCTAAATCCTGCATTTTCAGAGCCATAGATTTGTTTTTCAGTTCTTGATCTTTGTCATTTTCCATCTTTAATTGTTTTATTTCATTAACTGCGCTCAATCTCAGCATCTGATCACTCTTAAGCACTCCTTCCAATTATCTTTTAATCTTCAACTCAACTCCTTCCAAATGCGCTTTCAAACTGTTTTCGCTAATCTTTTTACCAAGATCTTGAGAGATATCAGCACACTTACTCTCTGTATTGAGTTTCAATGTGCTCAGATTGAAGCTCAACTCCTCCACCTTTTTATTTGTCTGCGTAAAATAACTGTTAATAGTCTGAGAGAAGGAGTCAATATGCGAGTTAAGTTTTTCCTACAATCTGCGAAAGGAATCATCAATCATTTTTTCATACCGTTTGCCGTCATTTCCGATCTTCTATTGATAATCCTCACTTTTGCCAAGCAGCACTTCAACTATTTAGGCCATTCTATTCATTTTCCAACAATATTGATCAAGCTATGGCAAATCCTTGACTTAATTGCGATGTGCCTTCATCATCTTATTTTATTGTTCGTCAATATAGCTTTGTGAGCGTACGCCAAAGAAGAAACTGCTATTTAACTTTTTTTATGTTTGCTGAAGCTGTATAAATCAATAAGAACAGTGGTTGTGGGCAATTTGGTGATGATTGTTTATTGCAGTTTGCTAATGTTTTGTTAATTACAGTTGGTCTTGAGGTTAACCCCCTAAAGTAAGCTTTTTAATCCTTCGAAATTGATATTATAGTTGAAAAGTGGCATTTCTGCGGGCAGTGTCAAAGTCTACTGCACATATTTGTCCTTGTACATTTTTAGATTAAACCCAAGTTATTATTAATATGTTTTATTGCAACCTCCAATATCAAAGTAGCTGTTATCTACAATCTTCTTGCTTAGTTCATTAATTAATGATGCTTTCAATATTTGATATTCAAATAGAGGGGTTGGGGTTGGGGTTGGGGTTGGGGTTGGGGTTGGGGTTGGGGTTGGGGTTGGGGTTGGGGTTGGGGTTGGGGTTGGG
>Ga0302185_10000492_pt1 | contig 30552 bp, 28 predicted proteins | sample II_Bog_E1_1_FD_200231 | JGI IMG/M metagenome (GOLD analysis project Ga0302185, IMG submission 200231) | Peat permafrost microbial communities from Stordalen Mire near Abisko, Sweden - II_Bog_E1_2 | ecosystem: Environmental > Terrestrial > Soil > Wetlands > Peat | place: Sweden: Abisko... | reverse complement strand
CATTTCCACCGGGTTGCTCTTTAAAAAGTTGCGGCGGGCAGGCGTATTAAAAAAAAGATTTTTAACGCAAATGGAAGTCCCGGTTTTTGTAGAGCAGGCCTGCTGGCTCAGCACCTCCGAGCCTTCGATGATGATGCCGGTGCCCAGCTCGTCCTCGTGCCGGCGGGTTTTTAGTTCAACTTGTGCTATCGCCGCAATGGATGCCAATGCTTCGCCCCTGAAGCCCATGGTCCGGATGGCAAAAAGATCTTCCGCCTTGCGGATCTTCGATGTGGCATGGCGCTCAAAGCTCATGCGGGCATCCGTCAGGCTCATGCCGCCGCCATTGTCGATCACCTGTATCAATGATTTTCCGCCGTCACGAAGGATCAGCTGTATCCGGTCGGCGCCGGCATCCAGCGCGTTCTCCACCAGCTCCTTTACCGCCGAGGCAGGCCGCTGCACTACTTCACCCGCCGCAATCTGGTTGGCAACCGCATCCGGTAAAAGCTGTATAATATCTGGCATCGTGTAAAAATTCCCTTGCAATCTCTTTTCAATGCGAAATTAAATATTTGAAGCCATAACTTTATCGTTTGATGTGTATAGTTAAAAGCTTATGACTTATGGGTGGTTTAAACGATGTTTTTTTGGAGCGCACTTTGAGTGGTGAAAAATATATTTTACCCTCTTTCCCGCTTGCGGGAGAGAGGGTGGTCGAGCGCAGCAACGACCGGGTGAGTCAAACCGCCGTCCACGACCGTCAATGCATTGGCGCCAATGTCCTACGGGTCGACTCACCCCAACTACGCTTCGCTGGTTGACCCTCTCTTCGCCTGCTGCGGAAAGAGGGTAGCTGCAATTAAATTTAAAGCTTATATAAACCAACACATAAAGTGCCAGAGACTACAACAACTTTGCCCGGGAACAGAAAAAGTGGTGACATGATTGTGTCACTGACAAAATTTTGTCAGTAGCTAAGTGATTAATTATCAGTAGTGTAGCGCTTTGTAGCACGGTGTAGCACGTGTAGCGCTACAAAATTGTATGGCTGACATTTATTAATTTCGGTGTTAATCCATGGCTAATATTCCTTTTGTCGAATGAAGTCAATGAGGATGAACTTTGGCAAATTGATCATTATACAGAAAAGTTTTAGACCAGGTTTAAAATTGTTAATGGCTGATATAACATTATGCTCCCGATATTGTATATACTTTTGTAGCTTACGCACTTTTTACAAAATGCCTTATGAAGAGATTTTTGCCCCTGCTTCTGCTGTCGCTTTTATTTGCCGCAGCCTGTAAAAATAAGGACTATAATGCCGACCTGCTGATCAAAAATGCCGTGGTTTATACGGTCGACAGCGCATTCAGTACCGCCGATGCCATTGTGGTGAAAGGGGGTAAGATCATTTCAGTCGGAAAAGGCGATACGATAGAACAAAAATACCATGCAAAAGAAGTGGTCGACGCCGGCGGCAAGCCCGTTTACCCCGGCTTTATCGACGCCCATGCCCATTTTTATGAATACGGCCTCAGCCTGCAGGAAGTAAGGCTGGAAAACACAAAAAGCTGGCAGGAGGTTTTAGATTCGGTGGGCTCTTTTGCCCGAAAAAACCCGGAAGGCTGGATAACCGGCCGCGGATGGGATCAAAACAAGTGGGCCGCCAAACAATTCCCCGATAAGGCGAAGTTAGATTCGATGTTCCCGGTACGGCCGGTGATACTAACGCGTATTGACGGCCATGCCATGATAGCCAACCAGGCGGCGCTGAACATAGCGGGCATTAAGCCCGGCCAATTGATCAGCGGCGGATCCATCGAAACCATAAACGGGAAGCTGACCGGCGTGCTGGTTGATAATGCCAAAGGCCTGGTGCAGAAAAAAATCCCGCCGCCAAATGATACGATTACCGATAATGCCTTGCTGGCCGCGCAAAAAAATTGTTTTGGCGCAGGGCTCACCACCGTTGAAGATTGCGGCCTGCCCTATACCATGGTGAGCACCATTGCCCAATTGCAGCACAAAGGCCTGTTAAAAATAAGGCTGTATGTAATGTTGTCAGACAGCCCGGATGATTTTGCCTACCTGTTCAGACGCGGCGTTTACAAAACCCCCGGCCTTGACGTGCATGCATTCAAAATGTATGCCGACGGCGCTTTAGGCTCGCGCGGCGCGTGCCTGTTACAGCCCTACAGCGATCAGAAGAACTCAAAAGGATTTTTATTGAGCAGCCAGCAGCATTTCCAGGACGTGGCCGAAAAACTGGCGGCAAAAGGTTTCCAGCTGTGCACCCATGCCATCGGCGATTCGGCAAACCGGGTAATTCTGAAAGTTTATGCCAGCGTATTAAAAGGCAAAAACGATCGCCGCTGGCGCATTGAACATGCGCAGGTGCTGGCGCCCGAAGATATCCACCTGTTTGGCGATTACAATATTATTCCTTCCGTTCAACCTACCCATGCCACCTCAGATATGTACTGGGCCGGGGAAAGACTGGGAAAGAAACGCCTGAAAACCTCGTACGCATATAAACAACTCCTGCAGCAAAATGGCTGGCTGCCGCTGGGGACGGATTTCCCGGTTGAAAATATCAGTCCTATTTATACGTTTTATGCTGCGGTGGAACGGAAGGACCTGAAAGGCTTCCCGGCAGGCGGATTTCAGCCCGAAAATGCACTTACCCGCAAAGAAGCCCTTAAAGGCATGACGATATGGGCGGCAAAGGCAAATTTTGAAGAAAAAGAAAAAGGCAGCATCGAGCCGGGCAAATATGCCGACTTTGTGATATTAGACAGCGATATCATGAAAATGGACGGAGCAAACATCCCCAATGTTAAAGTGTTGAAGACTTATGTAAACGGCGAAAAGGTTTATGAGAAAAAATAAGGGCTTAAGTTACACTTTAATTCTATCCGGGTTTATTTTAATCAATTCAGCATGTGCGCAGAACCCGCCATTGGGCAAAGCCTACATAGATGAAGAACGACTGGCCGAACAATCGACCGTTTTGCTGAACAATGGCTCATATATGGTCCCGCTGCAAAACCTTGAGCAATTAAAGATAGCCAGCGTTCATTTTTCCAATACTTACGCCGCCGGCTTTGATAGTTTGCTGAGCAAGTACGATAAGATTACGGTTTTTAACGGCGGCAATTATTTCGCGCCGAAGAGTTTGGATGATCTTTCAAATGACCTGCGATTTTTCAATACTATCATTATCCAGCTAAACGAGGCTGACCTGGACAACCCGCAGCTGGCGCAGTTTATCAGCTATAACCAGCAGATGAAGAATGTAGTGATCGCCCTGTTCGGAAGCAGCAATGCTTTGCTTAAACTTAATAACCTTACCGTCCCGGTCATCTGGTGTACGCGCGTATCGCCGGTTTCGGCGTTTTATAGCGCGCAGGCTATTTTCGGAGGCGTTCCGGTAACACAAAAACTGACCCGTAACCTTTCCGCAGTCTTTAAAAAAAACATGGGCTTTACTACGGAAAAGATCCGCCTGCAATACACCGTACCTGAAGAGGCAGGCATCAACGCCAGTAATCTATTGGGCATTGACAGCGTGGCCAACGAAGCCATGTTGAACCAGGCGACGCCAGGCTGCGTGGTTTTAGTGGTGAAAGACGGCAAAGTAATATTTAATAAAGCCTATGGGTATCATACCTATGATAAAACTGCGCCTGATCAACTGACGGATATTTTCGACCTGGCGTCGATGACCAAAGTTTCGGCCACTACTATGGAAACCATGCAGCTGTACGATCAGCATAAGCTTAACATCGATACTACGCTTGGTTATTATTTGCCGCAGGCGCAAAACACGAATAAAAACGACCTGCATATCCGCGAAGTGTTGGAGCACCAGGCCGGGCTGATTCCCGATATCCCCACAGTTGAGGCCGTTAAACCCACTGACTATACAGTGGATTCATCTGCCGACTTTCCAACCAAGGTGAACGAAAACTATTACTTACGGAAAGACTATTTTAAGGACGTGATGTGGCCGGAAATTCTGAATTCGCCATTGAGAACGAGAGGGCAATATGTGTACAGTGATTTGAGTATGATCATCATGCAGCAGGTGGATGAAATGATCACGGCAACGCCCGAGAATGTTTATGTTCAGAAAGAGCTTTACGCTCCCCTGGGCATGCAAACAGCTGGGTTTTTGCCGCTTTATCGTTTTAAGCCCGAACAGATCATCCCCACCGAAAACGACCAAACTTACCGCCACGCCCTGCTCGACGGCTATGTGCATGACCCGACTGCTGCCTTAATGGGCGGCGTGGCCGGTCACGCAGGCCTGTTTGCCAGCGCCAACGACCTGGCCATATTGTACCAGATGATGCTAAATCGCGGAACCTACGGCGGCGTTCAATATATTCAGCCCGAAACTGTCGACCTGTTTACCGCCAGGCAGTCTGCTGTCAGCCGCCGTGGATTAGGCTTTGACCGGTGGGATCCCATCCCCGAACATCATTACCCATCTCAATTGGCATCACCCCAAACCTACGGGCACACCGGCTTTACCGGCACCTGCGTATGGGTGGACCCTAAATATAACCTGGTTTACATCTTCCTGTCGAACCGCGTAAACCCAACGGTAAGCAATAAATTGTCAAGCTTAAACGTACGCCCGCGCATCCAGGATGTGATTTACCAGGCTATTGCGAAAGGGATGTGAGATTGCGGAATATTTTAATTTCGCATTTCGAATTCAGAAAATGAAGTACTTCACCATTACACCGCCTGATTCCCTGAAGCCTTTTGTAAGGTCCTTTTGGGTGCTGGAACATGATTTTGGCGAGCAAGAAAGCACCTATGTTTACCGGTCCATCGCGGATAGCTGCGTGGAAATGGTATTTCATTATCGTGCGCATTTTGATGAGCTGGATTATACCGGCCAACCGCGCAACTGGCTATCGGGGATTCATTTTCAAACGGACCGTTACACCCGCTTCGAGACCAGCGAAAGTTTCGGGATATTCGGCGTCTACATTTATCCATTTGCGGTGCCCTTGCTTTTTAATGTCCTCTCGGAAAAAACCAGCAATGAACTGCTGGACCTGGATACTTTTTTGGGACTTAACGGGCGGGAGCTTGAAGAGCAAATAATGCTCGCCCCGGATAATGAGGCGCGGGTGAAGATATTAACCAAATTCCTGGAAAATTGCCTGTTAAGGGCACGTTTCAGGGATAATACGATAGCTGCGGCCATCAAACACGTCATCCATTCAAAGCAATTCAGCACCGTGAGTGACCTGGCTGATACATTCAACCTCTCCTTACGCCAATTCGACCGTAAGTTTAAAGAATATGCCGGGTTTAGCCCCAAAACCTTTTTACGCCTGGTGCGCCTAAACAATGCCATAAAAGGGCATAACAACAATAAATCGCTCACCCAAATTGCCTATGAATGCGGCTACTATGATCAATCGCATTTTATTCATGATGTTAAAGCCTTTACCGGGTACCACCCCACATTCTATTTTTCAGGCAAAGCCGAAGGGACAGAATATAAATATGTGTAAGGATCGCAGATTATAGCATGATTTATTTGATTTCATCAATTGCTAATCGGTAAAATCATCATCTTAAACCGGTGTAATCCCGGAACATAAAATCAGTGCAACCTGGATCACAGATTACAGGGATGATTTATATGATACCACAGATTACTAATCTGTAGGACGCTGGCTACAAGGATAAGCCCAAAGGAAATCTGGGCGGTCTGTGATCTAAATCAATATAATCCGTGATAAAAACCGGTGCAACCTGTGATAAAAAACAAGGGAAGGTTTTGGGTAACCTTCCCTGCTCATTGTATTGCTCAAAAATAATTTTAAAGGGGAATAATCAGGCTACATCCGGGAGCCTGCTGCGATTTGGCCCGGCTTCTTCGCAAATTTTGTTTATTTCATCACGGGACAATGGCTTCGTCATGAAAGAATTAACACAGGCATATTTTTTTGAATGAAAAACATCTGCCGAACGGATGGACGAACTCATGATATGCACCTGCACTGTTTTTTTTGACCTCCTGTTAAAAGTTTCCAGTTCGTCCAAAAACTCCCAGCCGGTAAGTTCAGGCATATCCAGGTCTAAAAATATCACGTCGGGCAAAGCGGCGGTTTCTTTGTTTTGCTCCAGGTAGTCTAAAACCAACCGGCCGTCATACGTATAAGTAGCCTGCTCACAGTTATAATTATTATGCAATAACCGCTGCATAATATAGTGATCTGTGGGATTATCGTCAATGATTACAAGTTTGCACATGATCGCTTAAGGTTTAATACTTTCGGGTTGATTAAATTAATCGGGTTAAATATAATATTAAATATTATAAATGTAAAGAACAATAATCCATAGGGCTGTAATTGAATAAAAAAATGCTTGTTTTTCTTAAGTATTGGTTGTCAATAATAGCCTTTATGGTTTAACATTAATTATTACGCAATAGATATGCCATACTTGTTTTTGGCCGTTTTTAACCATTGTGACACCTTTTGGGGAACAAGGCAGTTGCCCGGTGTGGAAAATGAGGAAACATTTGGGGCAAAACAACCGCTGTATAACTATTTAGCAGGTACCCAATTTTGTTATAAAATGTGCGGTGTTTATTAAGCGTAAAAACGGGGAATTTTTGGCTATGCAATTCCCCGTTTTATTGCCCGTCGCAGGCCCCCTCCCTCCATCCGCGCCCACAGATGGATTGAAGGGGCTTTCTTCGCCTAACAAATCATCAACTTTCACATTCAGTACGCGGCGAGGCTGGTTTTCGCCAGCAATTTTGCGCTTCCGGCAAGCCGTATAAACTCCGATCGGTAACCATCCGCATCCTCGCCTTTGGTGGATTTTGCAATGCTGATGGCCTGGTCAAAGGAAGATTGTTCTTTGAATTGCGAGTCGCGCAGGAGCATCCCAAACTCCGCGACGGCGGCAGCGAAGCGGAAGTCGGCCGAAGAACTGCCAAATGTGATTGGCGTATCCTTTACTATCACCTGTTCCATTTTACTGGGCGAAGAATCGGTTGGCTTATAACGGAACTTAATGGTCATCATTTCGTCCGATGCGTTTCCTGCCGGAATCGGCGTCGGTTTTTGGTATTTAAGCGGATCAACACTACCTGCAAAATCATCTTTCATGCCAGCGGGGATGATCTCGTATAAAGCCGTAACGCTATGGCCCGAGCCCATATCGCCGGCGTCTTTCCTGTCGTTATTAAAATCTTCTTTATTCAGCAACCGGTCTTCATAACCCAGTAACCGGTAAGCCTGTACTTTCTCGGGGTTAAACTCAATTTGTATTTTAACGTCTTTTGCCACCGTGTACAGCGTGCCGGCAAATTCAGATACAAAGGCCCTGGTTGCCTCGGTTAAATTGTCGATATACGCGTAGTTGCCATTGCCCTTGTCGGCCATGGTCTCCATTTTGCTGTCTTTTAAATTACCCATACCAAAGCCCATTATGGAAATGGCTACTTTGCTGTCGCGTTCCCGCACGATCAATTGCTCCATGTCCTCGTCGCTGTTCGGGCCCACATTAAAATCGCCGTCGGTAGCCAGGATGATGCGGTTATTGCCTTTGTTAATAAAGTTTTCCCGTGCTATGCGGTAGGCCATCTTTATGCCTTCCCCTCCATTGGTTGAGCCGCTGGCCTCAAGCCCGTCAATAACATTCATAATTTTTTCTTTTTGATTCCCGGGGGTTGATTGCAGCGCGACGCCGGCTTGCCCGGCATAGGTAACAATAGCTACTTTATCCTCCGCACGCAATTGCTCCGCAACAAGCTTCATTGATGCTTTTACCAGGGGAAGCTTGTTGGGCTGGCCCATTGACCCGGAAACGTCTATCAGGAAAACCAGGTTTGATGGCGGCAGTTTGGCCGCGTCAAGCGTTTTGGCTTTAAGCCCGATGCGCAGCAAGCGGTGTTTGGGGTTCCACGGTGCCGAGGAAAGCTCGGTATGGATGGCAACCGGCCCGCCGTTGGTTGGGCCTTTCAGGTCATATTTAAAGTAGTTGATCATTTCTTCGATCCTTACTGCATTGGCCGGCGGCATTTCGCCATTATTAATAAAACGGCGAATGTTACTGTATGAAGCGGCATCCACGTCGACCGAAAAGGTGGAAAGCGGGTTGCTTTTAGCGTCGTTAAATGTATTTTCAGTGATGCCTTTATAGCTTTCATCGCCCGGCGACGGGGGCGGCGTATAATAAGCGGAATTGCCCGACGCTTTCTTTAGCGAATTTTTATCAGCCCTTAATAGAATGTTTTTGTCATAAACCGTCGCGGTGGCATACCCTGATTGGGAGGGTGTCGTTTTGTAATTTAATGGTTCCGTAACAACTACTTCGCCCAAGGTCACCGAAGAGGCCTCAAGGTAAACATCAATGACATCCTTCTCCTTAACGGTTATTTCCTTTGTCGTATAGCCAATATAGCTGTAAACTAATATTGCACCGCCGGGCACATTGATGCCATAGGCGCCGTTTGTATTGGTTTGTACGCCATTGTTGGCGCCCTTTACCCGCACGGACACGCCGGGAATGGGAAGGCCGTCATCTTTTGCAAAAACGTGGCCGGTAATATGGATGCTTTGACCGAACCCGCTAAGGGTGGCAATGACCAAAAAAAATGCTAAAATCTTTTTCATTGTGTTTTGTTTTATATGAATGATGCACCAAACTGCCGATTTCCATAAGCCGCTAAAAAATTTTATTTTAGTCGCCCCGTAAATGAATTTTTTTAACCGGTCGAAAAATCTAAAAGACGCAGACGACAGTGAACTGCTGAGCAGCTACCGCGAGACTGGTGACCTCGCGGTTTTGGGCCGTTTGTTTGAAAAGCAAATGCAGCTGGTGTATGGCGTTTGCCTGAAATACCTTCAGGACGAGGAGCTGGCCAAAGATGCTGTGATGGGCATATTTGAAGAACTGATCGGCAAGGCCAAACAGCACGATATTAAGCAGTTTAGCAGTTGGCTTTACGTGGTGAGCCGCAATTATTGTTTAATGCAGTTGCGTTCGGGCAAAAAGGCGGAAATGATTAGTTTGGACGAGCTTGTGGAATTTTCGCCTTTTTTGCATCATACAGATGAAAACCGCGAAACGGTGATGCAGGCATTGGAATACTGTATGGAAAAACTGCCCGAAAATCAGCGCCAGAGTATCGACCTGTTTTACTTAAAGGAAAAATGCTACAAGGAAATAGCCGATGTAACGGGCTTTAGTTTAAACGAAGTGAAAAGTTATATACAAAACGGGAAGCGCAACCTGAAAATTTGCATGGAGAAGAACAGTGGGTAAACAGGGGACGGACATATCGCTAATACGGAAGTACCTGAACGGGGAGCTTGATGCCCGCGCTATGCACCGGCTGGAACGCCGGGCGCAGGACGATCCCTTTTTGATGGATGCGCTGGAAGGCTATCAAAAAGCCAGAGCTGATCAACGCGCAAACCTGGAGGAACTTGCTTCGCGATTGAATGAGCGCGTGTCCGAAAAAAGACAACGTATTATTCCTTTCAGGGCCATCGGTATCGCCGCCTCGGTATTAATAGTGTGTTCAGCAGGCATTTGGCTATACCAGGGAAGGACACCGGAAAGGCGCCTCGTTAAAAATGAATCGGGACAAACGGAAAAAGTGTCTTTGGGAAAGGCTGCTGCTGACACCCTTAACAAAAAGACGTCGGCCCCGGCACCGTATGCCAAGAATGTACCTGCCGCCCCACGGGCAACAACGGACGCCCGACAGGCTTTAGCTCAGCCGGCTGTTGCTGCGGACAAAACAGTAACGCCGCCCATTGTGAACCAGCCCGCCCCGGCGCAAGCCGTATTGGCAGATACAAAAGCGGCGCAACCAGCAGCGCAAGACTCGACGCCACTGAATGAAGTGATCGTGATGAATTACAAGTCTTCAAAGAAAAAAGACACTGCGGGGCCGATTATGCTGCATGAGACGCGCATCGCATTAAAACGCGATACGGGGCCTCAACAACGGCTACAGGCAAATGTGCCCGGTGTGAAGGTGTATTACAATCGCCAATCGGCTGCCGATCTCAACAAGTTAATGGCGCAGGGAAATTTAGGGACTCTTGGTTTTAACCAGTTGCTCACAAATCGAATTATAGAAGGCAAGGTAATATCCGAAAATAACGGTCTGCCGGTACAGGGTGCACAGGTAAAAGTGTCGGGAACAAACCAGGCGACCAAAACGGACGCACACGGCTTTTTTAGGATCCTGGCAGACACCAACCATGCAAAACTGGAAATAACAAACCCGGGATACAAGGCAAGCCAGGTTAATGCGGGCATAAACACACGCGATTCAGTAAAGACGATCATTTTGGCGCCTGATGAAAGTGATGACCTGGGCGAAACAATTGTTAACGGGTACACTTCGCAGCCCAGGGATGCTAATGAAACTTATATAACTGCGCACCCGCAAAAGGGCTGGAGCGCTTTCAGGCGTTATTTAAAGATCAATGCCATTGCACCGGACGGGGCAGCTGGTATCGTAAAGCTCACGTTCAGCGTCGACAAGTACGGCAGTGTCAGCAATATCAAAGTGGTAAAAGGCTTGAGCGATGCTGCCAATAAAAAAGCGGCCAGCCTGGTTAAGGACGGGCCAGATTGGGTGGGCAATTCAAACAAAAAGCCTGAAACGATAACCCTTCGTATACGGTTCGGAAAGTAGGGCTTCGTCAATGGACAAGCCGCAGCAAAACGAAAACCAGCCCGGCAACTACTGCCGAAATCGGGATGGTGATGATCCAAGCCCAGATGATATTGATGGTAAGTCCCCAGCGCACGGCGGATAAACGCTTGGTTAACCCTACACCAATGATAGACCCGGTGATGGTATGGGTGGTTGATACCGGTATACCGAAGTACTGTGTAAAAAACAAGGTAATGGCCCCTGCCGATTCGGCTGCAACCCCTTCAAGCGGGGTTATTTTGGTGATACGCGATCCCATTGTTTTTACAATTCTCCATCCACCCGACATCGTACCCAATGCAATAGCCGAATAACAGGCTAATGGAATCCAATGCGGCAGCGCGGCATCCGGCTTAACGACGTGGGCCGTTACCACGGCTACGTAGATAATTCCCATTACCTTCTGCGCATCGTTTCCGCCATGTGCATAACTCAACGCCGCTGATGATACCAACTGCAGCCGCTTAAACCACCGTTCGGCATTAGCAGGCCTTGAGTTTCGGCAGATGTACAATATGAGGATGGTTACCAGGTAGCCTAACACCAGCCCCATAACCGGCGCCAGCACAATGTACGCCAGTATGGTGAGTATATATGACATATTAACCGCGCTGAGCGCGGTTGAGCCCATGTACAAAGCGTTGGTGATGGCAGCCCCCGCAAAACTCCCGATCAATGCATGCGAAGAGCTCGAAGGAATGCCAAACCACCAGGTGATCAGGTTCCAGGTGATGGCTGCAATCAGTGCGGCAAGCAGCACGTTCATGGTAATGAAATGCTCGTGGACGATTTTTGAGACGGTGTGGGCTACCTTATACTCTTTTGTAAAAAAGTAGACCATGAAATTGAACGCGGCGGCCCACAAAACCGCCTGGAATGGTGTTAAAACTTTAGTTGAAACAATGGTGGCGATGGAATTAGCCGCATCGTGAAAGCCGTTGGTGTAGTCGAATACCAGGGCCAGGCAAACAACAACAATTAGGATGGGTGTAACCATTAAACTATCAGGCGTTTTTAACTAAAATTGACTCCATAACGTTTGCTGCATCCTCGCACATATCTGTCGCTGTTTCCAGCGATGACAATATCTCTTTATATTTTATAAGCCGTATGGCATCTGTCTCATATAAAAACAGATCGGCAACCGCACGGTCAAAAACGTGATCGGCCTGGTTTTCAACGCTGTTGATACGTATGCAGGAATCAGCAATGGCCCTGACATTTTTCAGGTCTCTCAATTCCTTCACTGCCTTTTCCAGGTCGGTGCTGCACTGCAGGATCAATTCGGAAAGTTTTATTATATGCTCGTTAAAATCATCTATCCTGTATAAACTCATCCGGTTTGCCGCGCCTTGTATGTTATCGGCAACATCGTCAATGGCCGAGGCTAGCTGGTGAATGTCTTCGCGGTCAAATGGCGTTATAAAATTTTTGCCCAGTTCCAGGTAAAGCTGGTGGGTGATCTCATCCCCTTTGCTTTCCAGCTTGTCAATTTGCCTGATCAGCTCTTCACGGGTGGCGGGGTTGGCCGAGTTAACGGTTTCGACGAGCATAGTAGCCATCACAACCACATTATTTGCGGCTTGTTCAAAGAGCGGAAAAAACACTTTTTTGTCCTTTGGGACAAAGTACTGAAAGATGCTGTTTAGCGACATTTTAGGGTGAAATTTGCGCAAAGGTAAATTTGCAATGTTAAGTTAATGTTAATTCTTTAGGCCGGGTAGGTTAGGAAAAGGTAAACTCTGCCTGGATTTTTGCAGGGTGAAGCCAAAAGTAGAGCCCATGCCCTCGGTGCTCCGGACATTGATGGTCTGCTCGTGCGCTTCCACAATGTGCTTAACAATGGCAAGTCCCAAACCCGAGCCGCCGATCTGCCTGGAGCGGCTGCTATCGGTGCGGAAAAACCGCTCAAACAAGCGCGGAAGGTATTTTTCTTCAATACCGATGCCGTTATCGGTGACTTCAACCAGCACCTGGTCATGCAGCTCAAACAAACTGATCGAGGTTTCGCCTTCCTCGTTTCCGTATTTGAGCGAGTTGTCGATCAGGTTCACCAGCACCTGCCTGATCTTTTCCCGGTCAGCATTTACCAGTATCGGGTCATCATATTTTTGTTTGAATATTAATTTAATGTTATGCTGCCGCGCTTTCAGCTCCATCGAGTCCATCACCTCTTTGATCAGGTCGTTAATTTTAAAACGCGTCAGGTTTATCGGTATCTCGCCCGATTCCAGCTTTGAAATTTCATCCAGGTCGGTGATCAGGTAACTCAACCGGTCAACATTCTTTGAGGCTTTTGCAAGGAAGTCAAGCGCCAGTACTTTATCTTCAAGACCGTCGTCCTGTAGCGCTTCGATATATCCCTGAATGGCAAAAAGCGGGGTCTTAAACTCGTGTGAAATGTTCGATAAAAAGTCCCTGCGGAATTTCTCCTGCCGGCGTAGCTCCTCTATCTCAGATTTCTTTTCTTTTGCCCACTCTTTTACTTCTTTTTCCACATCGTTAATAGGATCGGAGCTCACATGATCGCCCAGCGCATCGCGCAAATCCCTTCCCAGTTTCAAATTGTGAATGAGCTTATAAATAAGCTTTATTTTTGAATGAACGTATTTTTCCATCAGATAGTAAAATACGATGAAACTGGTTATCAGTGTCACAAAAAACGTGATGCCCACATAATACCAGCTATGCTGAAAATAATAATTTACCGCTGAAAGCGTGACGGCCACGGCTGCAGCATTGATTAATACCAATATCCTGAATTTCATATCGTAAAGTTACAAATAGTGGGTGCAGTTTGCAGGTTACTGATTCGTTATTAATTTTTAAAGAACTTGTTAGGGATTAACGGTAGCTATGGTTCAGGGAATGGTGTTGCCAGGCATCGGGCGGTCATTATTTGGTTTGTTGATATGTTGACGCTTTTAACAACTGATACTTTTATTTATTTTTATATTTGTATGGGAATGCACTATTGATTTACGATTCATGCGCGGGAACTTGCTGGTTTTATGGACTTTACTATTGATCTGTTCTTTAGGTTGTAAACAAATCGCCTACAAAGCGCCGCCGCCTGCGACCGCCAGCACCTATTTCCCGCAAACCAACGGTTCAACCTGGCAATATCGCGACTCAGTTTATGGCTTAGCCACCGATACTTTTCCGCTTAAAGGGGTTAAAAACGACGTTGTATCGTTCACCATGAACGGCAGCACAACCGACTTTAACGGCCTCGTCTGCTACAACTCCACGGTCCAATCGCAGCTTTACGGCGCCGGCACCGCTTACAATGCGGTATTTCAGCACAAGTTTTTTCTGTTGGTTTCATCGCCGCCATGGGGATTTACGACGTTAGAAGTGATGGTCGACACCGCTTCGGTTGGCTACCAATGGTACAGCACACCTACCCTAACGGGCATGCTTAATGGGAGTCCGGTAATAGCCTACAACACTGTTCTCGAGAAAAATATTACGAGGGTGGTTAATGGCATTCCGTATTCAAACGTTGTTCATACAGGCACCAATTTCCAGATCAATATCAACAGCAACGGTTTCCACAATATCGCTAACTTCGACTTTTACCTGGCCCCCGGCGTGGGATTGATTGAGAAGGACGCCAATTATTACGGCTATTTGAACGAAACGGAAACATTGCTTAGCTATACGATAAAATAATAAACGACCTTAATAAGCGTAGAAAGCTTCATTTTATATATGGCCGATAAGATCGCGCTGTTTGACCAACTTGTTGCGCGGCATCCGAACGCTGTCCGAAAGGGCGATACTATTCCCTATACTTCGCTAAATGGGCACATGTACAGTTATTTTTCTAAAGACGGTTTCCTGGCCCTCCGGCTGCCTGCGGCTGCCCGCGACGCGTTTTTAAAGCAGTACAATAGCAGCCTGGTTACAGCGTACGGCATTGTCCAAAAAGAATATGTAAGGGTTCCGGATGACTTGCTGGAACAAACCGCCGAGCTGAAACCCTGGTTTGATAAAAGCTATGAATATGTGGGCACGCTGAAGCCCAAGCCCGTTAAAAAGCAGCGCTAAGCGGGCATCATTTAACGCCTTTTCGGTTATCGCTTATACAAATACCTTTCAATACGCTCGCTCAGCAGGCTTTTGTAAGTTTTGCTGATAGGTAAAGTTTTGTTCTCTAAAATAACTTCGTCATTGTCGATGGCGTTAATGGCATTTATGGAGACGATGTAGGATTTATGAATTTTAAGGAACTGATTTTGCGGCAGCCGGCTTTCAATTCCTTTAAAGCTCATGTAGGCAACGTATTTTTTCTGTTTGGTATAAATGATCACATGATTGGATAATGCTTCGATATACAGGATATCGTCAATGCTTATCTTTTCGATCTTTTGGTTTGATTTGATAAAGAAAAACGGCTCGGTAGCGTGATTACGGTTATTTTTGCCTTCGAAATAGTCCTGCACCTTCAGCACCGATTTGAAAAAACGCTCAAAGCTGATCGGTTTTAACAGGTAATCGCAAATGTTTAATTCATACCCTTCAATTGCATATTCGGGGAAGGCCGTAGTAAATATGACCAACGGCGGATTCGGCAAATTTTTTAAAAAATCGATACCGCTTAATTTTGGCATTTGTATATCCAGGAAAACAAGGTCGACATTGTTTTTTTTTAGCTCCACGCTGGCTTCTATGGCATTTTTACAGTCGGCCACGGCGTGCAGGAACTCAACCTGGGCAATATGTTCCAATATGCCATTACGGGCAATAGGCTCGTCGTCCACCACTAAACAGTTAATTATCATACTGCAGTTTTAGTATGGTTTGATACATGTTTCCCGTATTGTAAATATTGAGCTCATGCTTTTCGGGGTAAAGCAATTCAAGCCTCCTTTTTAAATTTTGAACACCCAGCCCGCCGCTTTGCATTACATGCTTTCCATTATGGTCCTGCTCGTAGCTATTGATTGCTTCGACAACAAAAGCCCGGTTGTCGTCCAGCCGCAGCTCAATGTGGATCATGTTTTTACCCGCGTCCTTAAAATTAGAGACATGCTTAAAAGCGTTTTCAACCAGCGGCAGGATCAGGAACGGAGCGATCGAAAAACTTTCCAGCTTATCATCAATCACCAGTTTAACATCCGAGCCTTTTTCCATACGGAGGGTTTGTATGCCGATATAATTTTTTATATAGTTCAATTCTTTATCGATCAATATTTTGTCAGACGTGCATTCATAAAGCTGGTAGCGCAGCATTTCCGAGAATTTCTCAACCGAGGCCCGCGCTTCGGTATTGGTTTTGTTGATCTGGAAATAGATCGTATTCATGATATTAAAAAGGAAGTGCGGATTGATCTGCGACCGCAGAAAAGACAATTCCGTAGCAATCTTTTCTTTTTCCACTATATGCAATTTCCTTTCCAATCGGAACCGGTCAAAAAGGATCTTGTAACTGCTCGCACCAAAACAGGCAAGCGTAGTATTCCAGATAAATAAGTTCAGGGATGGCCCAAGGGTTGTCCAGGTGGGGATGATTTGCTTGTCGTGGTTAGTAATATGATCAAACATCCGCGTGACGAACAGCACAAAGGGGCCATACAAAAATATTATAAGGAAAAACAAAGCTACAAAAGCAACGAACTTTCTTTTATAAAGTAATTTAGGTACCAGCACATACCCGCATACATAAAAAGGCGGCGCCATTAAGCCGGTTGAGCACAGTACATTGACAACCTGGGAAAAAACAGAGCGATTTGGGTTGTAGTAGGTAACGAACGAAAAAACCATGGTTGCACTCCACATCAATATGTGCAGTATTTTATACTTATGGATCCATGCTATCAATTTCTCGGACATACCACGCCAAAATATTATCAAGCAATTTACAAGCATAATTCGATTTATACTTTCATTTTGTCACGTTTTTATGGCGGCTCGTCAGCTATTTTAACGCTGTTTATATAGTCTAAAAAAAAATACCGGTATCGGCGCTTGAATTAAGGGCAATTGATTCACTCGAAAAACCCAGGTCAGTTTTCTGATATTCTGTTATTTGTGCTATCTTGTTTGACCAATTAACCAAATGAAAAGAAAGACATTTATCCAGATCGGCGCGACAGCTATGGCAAGCTCATTTATTTCACCGCATAACGCCCTGGCTTTTGGCCAGCAGGAGTATTTAACCAACTGGGCGGGCAACCTTACCTATGGCACGGGGAATGTATTTTACCCGCGCACAGTTGAAGAGGTACAACGCTTGGTCAAAAAGCATAAAAAAATCAAGGGGCTTGGCACCCGTCATTGCTTTAATAAGATCGCCGACAGTACCGACGATCTTTTGTCGACAAAAGAATTAAACAAAGTGGTTTCGCTGGATACCGAGGCTTCAACGGTTACCGTAGAAGCGGGGATCAAATACGGCTAACTTGCCCCCTACCTCCATCAACGGGGCTATGCTTTGCATAACCTGGCCTCGCTGCCACATATTTCGGTCGGTGGTTCCATCACTACTGCCACTCACGGCTCGGGCATAAAAAACGGCAATCTTTCCAGCGCTGTTGTGGGTTTGGAAGTGGTTACCGCCGATGGCAGCATTGTACAATTTTCAAAATCGGCCGATGCCGAATTGCTGAATGCGGCGGTTGTCGGCCTTGGAGCGTTAGGCATTCTCACAAAAGTCACCTTAAAAATACAGCCGACCTACATGATGCGGCAGAACGTGTTTACTGGTTTGCCCGTAGCGCTGCTGAAGGATAATTTTGAAAAAATAATGTCGGCGGGATACAGTGTCAGTTTATTTTATGACTGGCAAACCGACTTCATCAACGAGGTTTGGATAAAAAGCCGTATCGGCACAGATGTCGCTCATGACGAGGCCGAATTCTACGGAGCTAAGGCGGCCACAAAAAACCTGCACCCTATAATTGCCTTGAATGCCGAGAATTGCACCGGGCAAATGGGCGTTCCCGGCCCCTGGTACGAACGTTTGCCGCATTTTAAAATGGGCTTTACCCCCAGCAGCGGCAAAGAGTTGCAGTCGGAATATTTTGTCCCGCTGGGGCATGCAGTGGAAGCGATACAGGCGGTTGCAAAATTGGGCGGCCAGATCGGCCCGCACCTGCTTATCACGGAAATCCGCGCGATTGCTGCCGACGACCTGTGGATGAGCCCGTGCCATCACCAAACCTCCATCACCATCCATTTTACCTGGAAACAGGAAACTGAAGCAGTATTAAAAATTTTGCCGCTTATTGAAAAAGAGCTGGCGCCGTTTAATGCGCGGCCGCACTGGGGAAAGATATTTACCATGGAGCCCCATGTACTACAGTCGCGCTATGAAAAGCTGGCCGACTTTAAAAAGCTTGTCGCCGGATATGACCCGAATGGAAAGTTCAGGAATGCATTTTTGGAACAGAATATTTATGGTTAATTCATCATTTTTACAAAATGAAAAGGACAGTGTTTATTATCTGCCTGGGAGCGATCATCTCGTCGTGCAAAAACCATCCAAATGCCGCTCCGTTTGACCTGGCCGCTGTAAAAAACATCATTAAGGACAACAATAAACTATACCGAATCGCCTTTATAAGCGGCGATTCGGCAGTATTTGCGGATCTGCACCACCCGTCCACCATCAATATGCCACCGGATGCGCCTTTAATGACCGGCAGGGGTTCAATGGGCGCCATGATAAAAACCATGCCGGCAATGGGTGTTACCGATTACAAAGTGGAGTCGACCAACATTTATGGCGGGCCGGAAGATGTAATTGAAGAAGGTAAATATGAAGTAGATGGACAGGGAAAGGTGATGGAAAAAGGGAAGTACATCGTTATCTGGAAACAAGATGAGGGGAAGTGGAAGATATTCCGGTCCATCTGGAATAAAGATGGGAAATAGGCCGCGGGTAACAATACCACTATTTTTAAGCGATTTTGCTACAACGTTATTGCTAATATTAACGTATATCGATATAATCGCCACGCAGATCGATAAGTAAAAGGATCTGAAAGGCTATTAGGATAATTATCATTATTTTTAGTCGCGGTAAGACCAGGTTGTTACAAATACCCGGTTTACCCGTTAAGGTATAGATGAAAAAATAAAACATGAAAAAAATTTACCATACGTACTTCGGGGTTTGTGCAGCAGGATTATTTTTATTGCTATTAATGGCATCCTGTTCGAAGGATCATTCAAATCCTACGCCAACATCAACAGTAAAGCCTTTAGCTACGCTAGGCCTTTATGAGGTGGATACCAGTATTTATAAACGGATTTTTATTCCGATTTCAGGGGTTGGTACCGCCCAGATCCCTACTTATTACCTGGTTTTCGACACCGGATCTTCGGGACTTACGATAGACGCCAACGGCATCCTGCCCGCATCCATGATCACCAGCTCGGGTATTACAGTTACCGGCGATTCTGTTGTGGTAAACGGAATAACGGTTACCAATCAAACGTCCATTGTATCCTATGGCAATGCAACCAGCGAAACATCCGAATACGGCAACCTGGCTTATACAACGGTTACCATAGGTGACCTGAATGGGGCGATTACCACCGGCCGCATCCCTATTTTCCTGTATTACAAAATCGTGGATAATAACGGAGCGGTACAGGCCCAGCATTCACAGGATGTTTTTGGTGTTGGCCCCGGAACCAGTTTTGCCAACAGTGCAATAGGTAGCCCTTTGAGCTACTTTAAAACCACCAACGGTTTGCTAAACGGATTTAAATTATCAAAACTGGTGAATTCGGAGTTTAGTTTAAATGGTAATTATGTCCAAAACCTGCTCCAGATAGGGGTGCTGCCCAGCGATGTAAACCCTTCAAACGGGTTTATTATGCACCCGCTAACTTATTATGCGCAGGGAGGATATTCGCCTGATATTTCATCCACCATCACCTATAACGGCAATAGCGTTGCTGCCACCGTCTTATTTGATACCGGGACACCGGCTATTTCGATCATTGAAAATAGCAATGCCACCAGCAACCAGGTTACCCTTCCGGCAAATACCAATGTATCGCTAACCACCAGCAACGGCTTTAAATACAGCTTTACTACCAGCAGCGGTGACGATGTGACGGACGTGGCCAAACCATCATATACCGGCGATCCTCGCACTATTTTCAGCATAAACTTCTTTACGGATAACGAGTTTATAATGGATTACCAGGGGCACGAGATAGGGTTGAAGAACAATTAAAAACGTAGAGACGCGATGCGTCGCGTCTCCTGTATGTATGGAAAGGTGTCGCAAAATATCACGTCTTCCGTATGTTTGAATGTTTGGCGGGAGACGCAAAGTATTGCGTCTCTACATCAGTATTTCGCCGGCGTCCCTGGTTTTGGAACCGACTCCTGTATAAATTTCCTTAAGTTTTCGGTTGCGGTTTGCAGGTCCTCTTTGCGCAGGTACAGCATGTGCCCGCTTTTATAGCCTTCCCATTTTAAGCGGTCTTTCAGCCTGCCGCTCGGGTCGAGCTGCCAAAGACTGTATTTCGCATTAAAATAATCGCATGCGCCGTCAAAATAACCCGATTGGATAAGCAAATGCAGGTATGGGTTTTCGGCAATGGCCTGGCGCAGGTTTTCGCCGGTATGGTCGTTTTTATCATCCCAGGGCCAAACGTTGCCGAACATGTTATATTTCAGGTCCGTTTTGTAATTCAAATCGTTTCTCAGGTAAATATTCATCGCAGGGGTAAACTCATGCAGCCAGGCGGTCAATTCAGCATTATAATCCGGGCTGCCGCCGTAGGTTTGCCGGTCAATCCCCCGGTAACGCGAATCGAGCCGGCCGATGGTGTATCCCTTTTCGCGAAGCAATTCTTTCCAAAAAAGATCGTAGGAAACATCCAGGTTATTGTCCAATATCAACTTTTGTGATATCCCGCTGTATTTGGACATTTTAGCGGCGATCTCCTGCTTTTGGGCATCATCGATAAACCCGCCACGCGCCATTGCGGGGATCAGTTCGTTAATGGTAAAGTTTTCTACTTCGGGTAAAAAAGTAGTTAGCTCTTTTTGCTGATATTCCGGCGGGAGCATACCATGATACCAGGCTGTCGCAGCAAAATACGGCAGCTTTAGCGCTTCCTGTACCGGGCCGCTGCGCCCAATGCCAAGATCGGTTGGCGAAACCAGGATAACCCCATTCAGGTACATCCATTGGGCATCCTGTAACTCCAGCGCAAGGCCCGATGCACGCGTGGTGCCATAACTTTCGCCGATGAGGAACTTTGGCGATGCCCAGCGGTTTTTGCGCGTTACAAAAGTGTTGATCCATTCGGCCAGGTATTTTATATCTTCGTTTACGCCAAAAAACTTTGAGCCGGGTGTTTCTTTATCAACTATACGCGAATAACCAGTGTTGACGGGATCGATATAAACAATATCCGCAACGTCAAGTATGGAATTGTTATTATCGACAATGCCATAAGGTTGTATCGGATACCCTTCTTCGTCAACGTTTAGCCTTCTCGGACCGGTATAGCCAATTTCCATCCAAACCGATGGCGTACCGGGACCGCCATTGAACGAGATCACCAGCGGGCGGGTTGAGCGGTCGCTCACGTCGTCCCTTTCATAATAGGTATAAAACACGCCTGCAACTGGCCGGCCGTCTTCATCCCAAATGGGCATGGTACCAGCGGTGGCGGTGTAAGGGATGAGTTTCCCTTTAATGGTCACAGTATGTTTTGTAACTACCGCCGAGTCGACCTGCAAAACACGGCTTTTGGTAATTGGATTAGTGTTTTTGGCTGGCATACCGGCAGGCTGCTGGGCGAGGGCCGCAGTTAAAAAGCAGAGTAATACAGCTGAAGTAAAGAAATTCTTCATGATATGGGGGTTTAATAAGTGTCAGTCACTGTTTAATGTCAATAAAGGTAGAAAAAAGAGCAGTATTTTAAATATACCTGGCAGGGTGCAATAATAAATCATCCGCCGTTTTTTTTTGTTGCTTCGCGCTAAAAATTCCTAAGGCTTGTTAATTGGTTATTCAGGTCGGCAATAGCGCTTTTATATTCAGCGGATTCGAAATAGTTTGCGACTGGAGTGGCGCCGCCTGTCGATTTAGCGGTTTGCAAGCCCTTGCATTTTGCAGCATAGTTTGCGCACAGATTTAGTTGGTTAACTATGCTTGTCAGTGCAGCCTTCGCGGTTTTCAGTTTCAAGGCAGCCGCCTGCTCGGCAGGTTGATATTTTTGCTGTTGTTTTTGCAGGGCTGCGTTCTTTACATCAAGTTTTGATTTTGCACCGTCGAGTTTGGTTTTCCATGCGTTCAATTGCGTGGCCGTTGAGTCGAGGTGCAATTTCTCTTTGGTAAGCGCCGCTACCGTTGCCGGCTTGCGCTGTTTAGCGGGCAAAGCATTATTTGCCTTTACGGCCTTATCATATTTGGCACGCGACTGCAGAAATTTAGCGCCCGTCGCATTATAATTGCTTAAATCGAGTTTGTAGGGGTCGACGTCGTTTTTACTAAAATCTGTTGCCGCTTTTATAAAATCGTTCTTCTGCGTTTCGGCTGTGTTATAGTTGCCTAGTTCGGCAGCAACCAATTTCTTTTCAGTGTTGGCATCGGCAATCAATGCTTTGCCAGCTATTTCAGCAGATGTTATTGCCGTCCCCGCATCGGCGGCAGTTTGTATTGACGCGGGATCGGGCAGCTTGTAGGTTTGATTGGTTACGGGGCTAACAACTGTTAATACCTGGCATAACCCCGCGGCCGGCGCCATGAAAATTAAAACGGCCATAGCCGCCATTGTGAGGAAATTGTTTTTGGACAAATGCTTTTTCATCGCCTAAAATTTTTATAAAAACCTATTTGACAGGTGCTGCGTAAATTTTTAAGCCCAGGATACCTACCATGATGAGCAGCATAAAAAAAGATTCCGGCCACGAAATACGCTGGTGAAAAAAAGCGATTTCAGAAATCTTCAGAAAGATCAAGGTTGTAGCCGTCCACACCGCAAAGGCCATTGCAGTAGGGATTTGTTTTATCGCTGTCGAAAAAAAATAAATATTGGCTAAACCGAACAACACGTAGCCAACAAAAGGAAGTAAAACCGGCAGGCCGCCCTGCCATTTATAAAAGGTAGTAATACCCAGTGCTTTCAGATCATTAAATTTCATAAATTTTAAGCAAAAGGTCCAGGCGGTTTCGCAGGTTGCAGCAAGTATCAGGTATATCCAGGCCAATATGCTAAAATTTAAAATGTTGACGCAAGATATAAATTTTCGGCATCAAGAAAGATTTCCGCGGTGTTTAGTTATAGTTGGCCATGGTATCGTCCTGGCCGGAGATAACCGGGGCACTAATTGGTGTAATTTCCGGGTCCGGCGGATGCATATTCACAATGGTTGCACTTTTTTTGATGTGGAAGAGCTTTTTTAGGGCAATGATGCAATTGGGTCTCAGGTTATGGTACCAATTAAACCATTTGTATTTTAATAGTTTTTTTTCGTCGAACCGTTTTACCGAAAAAACATGCTGCAAAAAATAATCCTTTGGATAATCATAGTATAAACCCCAGTTATCGCGCAAATCGCCTGGTTTTTTACCCGGATCGTAAACCGTCCCAAACAAGTAATCCCATACGGAAAATTTGGTGGCGAAATTGGCATGGAACACTTCGCGATAGTTGGCATGGTGCCACAGGTGCAATTCGGGAGAATTAAGGAAATATTTCAATTTGCCAAACTTTACGTTAACGTTTGCATGGATGAACATGCCAAACATGGCATCAAGTAGTGCCTTTATCGGAATAACTTCCGGGTGGGCGCCCAGCAGCACAATCGGGGCGAATTCAACGGTTTGGTTGATAATAATTTCGACAGCATGTGATCGTGAACCGGCTAAAAAATCAACCTCTTTGCCTGAATGGTGAGCCTCGTGCGTACGCCATAAAACTTTATTGGCGTGCTGCAGGCGGTGGAACAGATAGATGTAGAGATCGTGCGTTACCACAAAAAACAACACCTGTTCAGCGATGCTCCATGATCTGAAGAAAGCAAAGCCATGCCAGTGAATAGCGTTCTGTATTACCGGGATGATGTAGTTAAAAATAAGTATCTTCAGAAAGTAACTTTGAATGAGCGTATACCACACAAAATCAACCCAAAAACCATCCCTGAAAAAGGGCAAGCCTTTACGATATGGGTCAATTCGTTCCCAGCAGATGATAAAGATCACCCAGCAGAAAAGAATTAACGTAGTAGTTTGGATGAGGGTCATTCTTTTTACTGAACTCTACGCCGGAAAATTAGGTTTTTTCCGGCATCTTGTTAATGACAATTGTCATTTTTTACACTATTTACAAGATAATCACCTATTGGCATGACCTGGAGGATTAAGCCTTCGTCCTATGCTCCTCACTTATATTGACACGAAGCCGCTTCATGGGCCCGATCTCCGATTCATAAACCTTTTTCACACCATCGCCGACTGCCGTTTCAACGTCACGAATATCGCGGACCAGCCGCTGAAACCCTCCGGGCTCAACAGATGCGGCGTGGTCCGATCCCCACATGGCACGGTCGAGCGTAAAATGCCGCTCAACGAAGGTAGCACCCATGGCGACTGCCGCGACCGTGGTTGCCAGGCCTGTTTCGTGGCCCGAATAGCCGATCGGTACGCCCGGGTACTTAGCAATCAGCGTTTGGATCATTTTTAAGTTTAGCTCTTCTGGTTTACAGGGATTTGCCGAAGTGGAGTGCGCGATAAGCAAAGGATAGTTTTCATCAAACGCTTTAACCAGGTTTATGGCATCTTCAATTTCCTTCATGGTTGACATGCCTGTTGACACCATAATCGGCTTCCCTGTTGCCAGGACCCGCTTAATAAGCTGGAAATCAGTTAAAGAAGCGGAAGCGAGTTTGTATAGCGGCGTGTCAAATTGCTCCATAAAGTCTACGGCCTCAACATCCCAGGTTGAAACAAACCAATCGATGCCCATCTTTTTGCAATATTGGTCGATGGTAGCGTATTCAACAATGCCAAATTCTATCTTGCGTTTATAATCAATATAGGGGATGCGGCCCCAGGGGGTATCGCGCATAGTATCCCATTGCTCTTTTGGCACACAAATTTCGGGGGTCTGTTTCTGAAACTTAATTGCAGTCACTCTTGCAGCCACAGCTTCGTCGATCAGTTTTTTTGCAATTTCAAGCGAGCCATTGTGGTTGATGCCGATATCTGCAATAATATAACATGGTTCACCCGGGCCAATTTTGATCCCGGAGTTTAACATAACCGTTTCATATTTGGGCCCGGATATTTTGACGCCCTTTTGCACAGCAATGATCAACTCGGCAATTTCCCTGAAACAGCCTTGGCCGCCCCTGGCCTCGCAAATAATATCAACAGCTTCTTTTACAAATGACATCGCATCGGCAGGGCATGCCGAAAGACCCACCATTTTCATTATTTCCAGGTCATTAACATCATCCCCCATGTAAGCTACATCTTCAGGCTTTAAGTTCCTGGTGCTTAATATTTGCTTTAAAACTGCAGGTTTATCTTTCGCGCCTAAATGCAATTCGGTGATTTTCAACTTCTCCGCACGTTTAACTACCGAAGGTGACCGCTCGCCTGTTATGATACCGGTTGCTACATTGGCAATATTAAAAAGGCGCTCAACGCCCATACCATCGCGAATATCGAATTGTTTAAATTCTTCGCCTGATTCCCCGTAAAAAACGCCTCCATTAGTTAAAACACCATCACAATCCGTGAGGACCAATTTTATTCGTGAAAGTTTTTCTTCTAACATGTCGCTTTTAGCTTGCATTTAAATCGCCGTCCATCCGCCGTCAACCACCAGGTTTGCGCCGGTCATATAGGCTGACGCATCACTGGCTAAAAACACCAGCGCTCCCTGGTAATCAGCCGGCCTGGCCATACGGCCAAGCAATGTTTTGGCTGAATAATTTTGTATAAAAAATTCGTTCTGCCCGTTTTCAACACCACCAGGCGAAAGCGTGTTAACCCTTACGCCTTTATTGCCCCAGTAAGCGGCCAAAAAACGCGTAAAATTCACCACCGCGCCTTTCGTAACCGGGTAAACCGGCGATTTAAAAAAGGTCTGTTCGCCGCATTCATTCCGGTAAATAGTTTGATCAGGCCCAACCATTCCGTAAGTCGATGCAATATTAATGATACTGCCGCTATGTTGTTCGGCCATTACTGTGCCAAATACCTGTGAAGCAAGAAACACCCCGGTAACATTAACATCAAGCGACTTTTTAAACGCATCCAATGGATAGTTTTCAAAAGCGGACAGCTCTTTCGCAAACGCCGGGTTTTCAAACATATCATTTATTGCGGCATTATTTACTAATATATCAATTGTCCCGTACCTGGCCAATATTTTATCGCGTGCCGTCTTCAGGGATTGCTCGCTCGTTACATCAATTTTCAGCCCTGTGTGTTGCTCCCCAAGGCTTGCAGCGAAATTTTCAGACGCAGCATCGTCCATATCGGCTACCACAACATTTGCGCCCGCTGCGGATAATGCTTCACAATGTTTTTTACCGAGCAGCCCCAGCGCGCCAGTAACAATAGCGGTTTTATCTTTTAACGAAAATAGGTTGGTCATTGGTCACTGGTCATTAGTCATTGGTGACTTCTGCACGTCGTTTCATCATTCGCACATTTGCATATCCGCACATCGTCAAACCGTCTTTGGCTTAATATTATAATTGCTAACCTTGCGGAACACTGCCTCCAGCACTTCACCTTTTAAATATTGTTTAACATTGCCGCTTTGAATGGCCTCTTTCACAATCGGCAACACATCCCGATATGCGGACAGTGTATATTCAATATCTTCGTCGCTATGGCTGAAGCACATGTTGTGGAAGCCTGCCCAAAGCACACCGCGTTTGATCATTTCCTGCTGCATCAATGCCTTCACTTCAAGGCCGTTCCCGGCATCAGGGGTAAACGTCACCATTGATCGGCAATTGTAGCCAATGCAACGGGTATAGACATCCATGCCCAATTCAATTGCGATCTGGTTATAGCCGTCTTTCAATAATGCCCCTTTTTCGTCCAGGTATTTTGGAACATTTTTGTCGCGCAGCTCGTTGATGGTAGCAATGGTAGCCACCAGTGATAAAGCCTCGCCACCGAATGTGGTATAACTGAACACTTCCGAGTTTAACAATTCCATCACATCCGCCCGCCCGGTAAGAAAAGCGATGGGCATGCCATTAGCACAGGCTTTTGAATAAACCGCCAAATCGGGTTTTACACCGAAATACTCCTGCGCACCTCCGATGGCGATACGGAAACCGGTCCACATTTCATCAAAGATCAATAAGGTGCCGTTTGTTTTACATACCTCGGCCAGCTCACTTAAAAAGCCCGGTTTTGGCGCTTCGAAAATAAAGGGTTCGAGGATCAGCGCCGCAACAGAACTATCCAATGAAGCTTTGATCGACTCAATATCATTATACTCGAAAGTATATGTCATGTTTTGAATGACTTCGGGTATGCCCGCGTTACGGCTGGTGATGCCGATATACCAATCGTGCCAGCCATGGTAGCCACAGCAAAATATTTTATCGCGTTTGGTGAAGGCGCGCGCCACACGGATAGCCGCAGAGCAAACATCGGCGCCGGTTTTGGCAATTTTAACCGATTCGGCATTGGGGATGATCTGCTGCAAAAGTTCTGAAACTTCCACTTCCAGCGGGTGCATCAGTGAAAAAGTGATGCCGTCCTTCAGCTGGTTTGCAATCGCTTCGTCAACCGCAGGGTAACAATAACCCAGCGATATTGGGCCAATGGCCGAGTTATAATCGATGTATTCGTTGCCGTCAACATCCCAAACGTGCGAGCCTTTTGCTTTTTGGATATACTTTGGCGCAACACCCTTTGTAAACTGCCCGGGACCTTTGGCCAGCGTTTGGGTGACAGGCTTCTGAACTTTTAACGCACGTTGGTATAACTCATCTGATTTGGTTATGTCGGGATAATTGGCGTTGAATTTTATAGAATTTGGCATAGTTATCGTCGTTTATTCAGAAAATTGAGGGATTGAAATTTCAGGTTGAACAATTCGTGTATTGTAGCCTAATATTTTTCCCGCTATTTGTTTACCGGTAAAGCCTTCATGTTGCAGTACGCTTGGTAATAATGATGGTTTGAACCATTTTTCGTTTAAAGCGAACGGCAAAACCTTTGCGGCAAGCCCATGTTTCAACAGCACTTCGGCAACTATGCTGTATAAACCACCGGTAAGGAAATGGTCTTCGAGCGTTACAGTTAAATTGCTTCCTTGTGTGGCCTGTAAAATGACTTGTTCATCCACCGGTTTCAGGCTGCGCATGTTAACAAGGCCAACGGATAAACCTTCGTTTTTTAGGATATCAATGGCAATAAGCGCTTGTTCAAACAAAAGCCCGTAGGTTAAAATGGTAACATCATCGCCTCTTGAAACAACTTCCGCTTTCCCCGGTTCGAACGGGCTGTGCTGAAAATCCGTTTTGCGCGTATTGATGCGAACGTATGAAGGATTGGGATGGTTCCAGATTTGCGGCAACATGGTTACCAGGTCATCTTCGTCAGCCGGCGCAAAAACAGTCATGTTAGGGATACCCCGCATCAGCGAGACATCTTCCACTGCCTGGTGTGTTGGGCCATTCCCGTCGGACAAAAATCCGGGAATAAAACTGCTTAATTTGAGCGGGAGGTTTGGTATGCCTGCATCGGTGCGTACAAATTCAAATGCCCGCATTGTTAAAAAAGAAGCTAAAGCGTGTACTACCGGTATCCGCCCGCGTAATGCAAGGCCGGCAGCAGCGCCGATCATCGTTTGCTCGGTTATCCCGGTGTCGATAAAACGGTTTCCTAATTTTCCGGGAATATTGCGCACTAAAGCACGGTTTTCCGCGGTCATCACGATAAAACGTTCGTCGGATAGTGCGGTCTGGGTTAATAATTCTTCGTATGACATATTATCTCACAACTAGGGTTTCTGATGTTAATTGAGTAACGTGTTCGCCGTGCAATTCCTTTAGCAAGTCGGCTACTTCTGTGGCGTTAAAGTTACAGAACCAACGGTCCGCACGGCGTTCTATGCTGGGTATGCCTTTGCCTCGTACTGTATCGGCAATCACAACGTTCAGTTTACCGCTTTCAAACGGATAAGCTGAAAATGCTTCGTGCAAAGCCTTAAAGCTATGCCCGTTTATCCTTTTAACTGCAGCGCCAAAGGCTTTAAATTTATCAACCAAAGGTTCCAGCGGGATCAGGTTTTCGGTGGCCATATTGGCCTGGAAACGATTGCGGTCGATCACAAATATCAGGTTGTCCAATTTATAGGCATTTGCTACCAGCAAAGCTTCCCAGCACGTGCCTTCATCTAACTCGCCATCACCCATTATGCATACTACTTTGTTTTTGCCGCCTTTTATTTTGATATCCATGGCTACGCCGATCGCCACGGAGGGCAAATGGCCAAGCGAGCCGGAATGAAACTCGATGCCGGGAATATGCGTGTTAGGGTGCCAGTAAATATGATCGTTTATAGAAAGATGGTTTTTTAAGCGGCCTTTTTCCAATAAGCCCAATTCCACAAAAGTGCCGTACAAAGCCGGTACATCATGCCCTTTGGACAGGAAAAGGTAGTCCCGCTCCGGGTCATCCAGGTTATCTGAATTGATATTAAGGAATTCAGAATAAAGGTAAACAATGAGGTCGGCGGCTGAAAGCGATGCTCCGACAAAGCAACCGCCGTCGGTTGACATCCTTACAATATGCTCCCGTACCTTCAAAGCCCTGGCCTTAAGTTGGTTTGTGGGTAATGATACACTTTGCATTTATACTTGGTTTAAACTTTAAAAATAAATCCTATTTAATTAACTTTTGCTATCAAAAAGTCAATTTTGTTTGTTCCGAAAAAATAGTTTTCAGCTCACCCAAATGATTGCGATACCAGTTTACACCTGCATATTGCGCGTTGATGGCATAAATTTCGGGCCTCTTTTCCAAAAGCGTTAAGATATCTTCGCACGAAAAATTTGGTTTTTCCGGATACAATTCTTCAAATACCCGGTTAATAAAATCGTAGTCGGCTTGATAATCGATGGTAAACCGGTGCGACATGGAATAATCTTTACCGGTGTCCGAAATTACATTACCAATCCTGAATTTATCCGGGTTTTCCCAAATATAGGGGGTTGTATGTTCCAGCTCGAGTTGCCGTTTCGCGTCGCGCCAGGTCTTTTCAAGGCAAGCCATGGTCATGATCTCCACATCATTACCATCGGGAAAAGTAGCGGGGTGCAGGTTGCTTACATAATCAAATTGTCTTGGATCGGCAAAATAAAAGCCAAGCACCTGGTCAATAATTCTGGGATCTATCAGGGGGCAATCCGACGGAATTTTTAGTACGACATCGGCGTTATGTTTCCTGGCCGCCTGGTAGTGACGGTCAAGCAGGTTGTTTAGGTTGCCGCGGAAGCAGGGTACCCCTACCCGGAAGGCTTCCTCTACAATAATATCATCGGATGGTTCTTCGGATGTAGCGATTACGATGAGCGCCTTATGCCTGATCATTTGCAGGCGTTCTATCATACGGTGCAGCAGGCTTTTTCCCAGTATCGGCATCAATACCTTGCCGGGCAAGCGGCTCGACGACATCCTGGCCTGTACAATTATTACCGTGTGATCGCCCATAAAACTTTCATCTTTTACATGCTTAGGCATACCGCAACCTGCTTGGTTCGCTATCAGCTGTGAAGGCAAATTCTTTCAGAAAATTTTTTTTCCTGCCGTCAAATTTAGTGTACGCCCGGCAAATTTGCGCAATGTTTTTTGCCGAAGTACCGCCATTTTGCAGCGGAG
>Ga0302185_10000490_pt1 | contig 30592 bp, 18 predicted proteins | sample II_Bog_E1_1_FD_200231 | JGI IMG/M metagenome (GOLD analysis project Ga0302185, IMG submission 200231) | Peat permafrost microbial communities from Stordalen Mire near Abisko, Sweden - II_Bog_E1_2 | ecosystem: Environmental > Terrestrial > Soil > Wetlands > Peat | place: Sweden: Abisko... | reverse complement strand
CTTACATGCGAAAGCACTTTATATTAAATAAGTCTTAAAAAGCTCATCAGCTCTGTGCCTTGATGGAAGTCCTTCTGCAATCTACGTTGAAATGGGAAACCCTTTAAGAATATTGCTTCATTTTGAAAGCGGAGGATGGTGTGGATAGTCATCTTTGGCTTAAACTCTTGAAAGTTGCTACCAAAGAAGTCAAACAACTCTTGGAAGCTCAAAAAAATTACCATAAAATCTTTCTTTTACAAATGGAATCTTAGCTAATCGCGAGCCAAATATTTTTATAAACTGGACAAGAATATTTTTAAACTACTGCGATGGAGCAGGCCATCAAGGCACCCGCTCTACGCCAATTAAATACAAAGACTCGTTATTATATTTCCGAGGAACAAATATAACTCTTGAAAGATTTGATTATTTATAATAAAAATATGGACTTTATTCGAGAGCTAACGAGGTAGTTTTGAGTGGAGCTTCAGCAGGAGGATTAGCAACTTATTTTTGGAGCAATTACTTAAAATCAAAGATCATAAAAGGAAGACTTAGAGCCATTGCAGATTCAGGTATCTTTCTCAATTCATATAATTTCTCAACTCGGAGCTATGATTATCGATAGTCTTTCAAATCATTGCTTAAATTCAGCAACGAAGAGATTGACCCTCCAAACTAAAAGTGTGTGATGAAATATTCTTAAGATAAATAACTGTGCATGTTTGCAGAGAACATAATCTCAGAAATCTAAGTCTAAACTTTTGCTGTTCAATCTTTATATGACTCCTGGTCTATTCAAAATATCCTCGGAATATAATGTGCATCAAAATATTCACTTACGACTTGCAGTCAATCCTAAAGAAAGTATATATAATAATATCATCAAAACACAACCAAAGTCCTCGATAAAGTCAAAGCTTTAAACGGTACAAACGGATATTGGGCAAATGGTTGTGTATATCACGGATATACTTTTTTCTCATCTTACAACCAGCAAACATTTTAAATTCCGATGAAAAGTGGTAACACAATCAATTAGTGCCTATCTATTTGGCTATAAAATCGTTAAAATCAGCACTATTATTAAGACACTTAATAATGGCCCAATAACTCCCCTTGTTCTAATAGCAATCACGATTTAGTCCATGATTTAATAGATATTTGAAAATATTGAAATATAAATGCAATCAGTTTAGAATACTGTTTATGTTTCCATACAAAAAACTTGATTTGCTCTCAATTTTTAAGCGAATCTGTAGGGCCTTGATAAAGATGGGATCTAATTTTAATTCATAATTTTTAAGTTTGATTCTTGAAATGAACAGAGTTGCCGTTTCAGTAATGTTTTCGTTGGTTTAATGAGATAGATATGTCTTTTGTAAGAAAGATAGTATTTCAACCGATGAAAGATAATCAATAATTTATTAGTAGTGTTCATCTTCCGAAATGAGTTAAATCATCAGTTATAATATCTTTTCGCATATTTGAGAGGACATATTGAGATTCTTGCATTTTTAAACAAATTTTAGCAAATCATTACTCTTGATAAATAAAATTTTATCGCTATCTTTTTCAATTGACAAATTACTAATTTATGACAGCAAATTGTCTATTTCATTCGAGGATTATGGCTGCGCTTGTTTTTGAATTAAACATTGAAGCTGTATCTATTCATCTGAATCTTATTATTCAGAAGAAACTCCTTTATTTATTTTTTATTCTTTTATACCGAGCAGGATCCTTAATTATTATAACTCTTCGCATTCCATTATCTTTTGAGAGTTATTAAGATGGCATATATATTTTGTAATTTGATTAATTTTTGCGGAAAATTATTCATTATTTATATGATTGACTAACTATTAACAAGTTCGTGCTTTCTCTGGCTAAATGGTTGAAAATTACAGTTCATCAAAATTGATATGTTTTTCTTTTTGCAAAATTAATTCAGGTGCGATTTACTGTTTTATTGCCAATTGCTATCTCCCAGTATTAGCTATACTATTTTTTTAGTTTTATTTTTTTTGATAGTCATTCTTCAACTTCCTGTAGGCTAACTATAAATTTTTATATCTTTTATTTAGTTCTCTGATGTTTTCTTTTAGTTTGTCATTAGTGTCCTTCATCTCCTGCATTTAGGTATCTTTTTTTAGCATACTGACTTCCATATCTTTACTTTTTAATTATTTCTATCTCTTTTCTATCATTTTCACCTTTTAATTCATTGATTTCTCTTTTAGCTATAATTGTGAAGAAATTTTTAAGTTTGACTTTATGCATTCGTACTTTTAGATAATAATCTTTTCTTTACTCTTCAGTTGATTCAGAAGCATATTAGCCGATTTTTTAATCTCACTTTATTTTCTTAGAATTTTTTGAATACTTTCATTTTAGATTGCCAAAATCTTTTGCTTTAAATTTGATAATATTTGATCTTCCATGATCTTTATTTTTTATTCTTTTCTCTCTATCATTTTCTGTTTCTTTTGCAGTTCTTCTTGATCCTTTTTAAGCTTTTCCGTTATCATAGCCAAATTTCGATTGAGCTAAAATTGATTTTTGAATGGGTTTCTATGGATAATGGTGCCCAATGTTTACAGTATAAAATGCTATAGTCCTATTTCTTTCTCGATATTTTCATAAATCTATTCATCTACATTTTCATTCGAGTCAACTAAGAGTGTGACCACTTCACTTTGAAAATCGTTTGATTCCTTTTCGCTTAGTTTGTTTAGAATTTTAAATTTGGAGTACAATCCTTCAATAAAGTCAATCATCCTTTTGGGATAATCGCCGTTTTTAAAAGTAAAGCTCATGATTAAATTTAAAATTTAAATGAATAATTATGAAGATGTTAATTCATAAAAATGTCGAAATATACAATGTAAAATTGAAGTAATATTTTCCCCTACATTTTCAATGATAAATGTTAAAAAATAAAATGAAGGATATGAAAGTAAATGTTATAAAATCTCCGAAATAAATAAAATTCTAAAAATTGAAATTATTTAATTTTAAACAATAATAATAATTGAATACGCTCATATAATTTGAAATAAAATATAAAATGCTTTGATTTCATTTAATTTCAATAAATATCAATTTGAATACTTTGCATTATCATAAATTATCAGTAATTAATCCAATATTTTCCTTACCAGTGTTGAATTGATTCATCATTAAAATTAATAAAATATTCTGTTTGTAACATGGGTAAAAAATTAATTTTATTAAGGATAATCGAAACTACTTTATTTCTCAACCAGAGTTTAAGATAAAGAGATTATAATGAAGCTATAAATATTGTCCAATCACTTTTGCATCATTTTTATGTCGATATCCTCCATAACTCCACCTTTTAGTAATAATTCCTTTGTTTCCTAAAGATAATTCGGAGGAAATTTTACATTAATGTTGGGGATTTAGGTTCCATTCAGTTCTGCCTTGATAATTTATTTCTGCATAATTATATATGGTACCAAAAGCCGTGTTCTATGTCTCTTTGTTCCGCCATCGTGTTTCGATTGTACATGGAAATTCAAGGATACTTGTGAGGCGTACTCCTTTAAGCAATAACTATAAGGACATTTGAAATTTCTTACTAAGCCATAGCCGATTCGTTTTCTTTGTTGAGTAATTCTCTTTATTTTGAAGATGCCTTGTTGATTTATTTTTGATTTTTTGATTTTCCCTTACATATGCTCTGTACTTTCCACTTGTTAATTTTATTTTATATTCTCTTCTTTAAATTTGACTCTCAAAGATTAATTCTATCTTTCCAAAGCTTCGCATTTTTAATTTAACAGTTAGATCTTCTGAATACATTCCTTTTTGTATAAAAAATGAAAATTCAAATTAGTTCCTGGAGGATTAATGAACTAAACTTTTACCTCAGAATGAAGGGGCAAGTAGGGAGTAAAGACATGATAATAAGGATTACAGTCCTGCATTCTTCAAAGTCAATATATTTTCTATGATAATTATTTATAATATAAAAAATCAAAGTGAACTTTTTCAATTCACAGGCTAAAAAATATCTCTGAGCACAAAACATATGTTTTCATCATCCTCACCCATAAAATGATGTAAATATTGAATTTGGCTTGTTTGAAATCTGTCTTTATGTTTGGAGAAAAATAACGCTTAGCAAATGATTTTTTATGAATTTAGAAAATAATAAAATTTGATATCATAAATATGTTGAATAAGCAGTAAAGCATAATCAGCAATCAAGGCTGAATGTTTATAGCATTTAAGAAAATTCATTAAAAATTTATACTCTTATAATTTAAATACAAGAATATAAATACCAAAATTGATGATTTTATTAGAAAAATTTTGATAGGGATTTTCTCAAAATTTTGATGAGTTTACAATCAAATTATTGAAAATTAATTTCGTAGTTTTTTACTTTTAAATAAATTTAAATTATATGTATAGATGTTTTATTAAATGATAAATTCCTCATCATTAGCCTGAGTAATAGGATAACTTGGCTTAAAATCTCATAAAATTAAAATTAGGTTCATTTTCTTATAATATAAATGCTGCTGAAGATTACTATTCTAACTATTTTGATTCACTCCATCACAAGTGTATGTGCTTACCAATGCTCGACCTGTTCAACAGATTCCAATCCTTATGCTTGCCTTTCATGCTCCTCCAGCAGTGTTAATCAATATCTTTGGAGTTGTCCGGCCGAGCAATATGACCTTACCGCATATATAGTGATCACAGTTATCATTGTCGTCATCCATTGCTTTTCCCTCGCAATGGGAATTGGAATTTATAGATAGATCTTCTAAAATATTCAACTGGTTAGTCTCACGACATGGAGATATGGCTTTGAAGGAAGTACGATAGCTCTTCAAGGTACAAATTTTGGAATAGTCAAGACCAACAACTTTATTGATACTTTTGGTATTCAATTTTTGGTTGTACTCTCAATTTTATGTTTTTTTTGGTTAGTATTTCTCCTTGTCGAAAAAAATATGCATAATTCAACGGCCATTCTCATCCGTAGAAAAAAGATCATATTCCCCATAAGGATGCAAACTTTAATTTTTAACATGCTCTTTTTTACAAGTCTCGTTCAAGTATCAACCATCAATATTTCATCGGGATACAATATCTTCTCTTTTGCTTTGTCGATATTTGCCATCATCTGCATTGTAGCTATCTTGATTGGTTTGGCAGTTGTGAGCAATTGGAAACGATTTCAAGTCGATGATCCTCACTACTATGTCCTGCTTGAGCAAATGACTTCCAAAAAATGGTATGCTAAAAACAACATATTTTTCTCCTTGCTTACTCGAGGATTGATAATCTTAATTTTTGTGTTGCTATTCAAGACGCCTCAAGCAGCAGGAATCATAATAACAATAATCCAAGTCTGCTACTCTCTCTATATAATGGCTTTTATCCGATATACAAAGATTAGATACTTGATAATTATCATCACGGCTAATATCATAGTAGTTGGCATTTTTCTCATTATCTTTATCGGAGGGATAAGTGATGTCGGCTCGAGCAGTTGGTAGCAATTTAGTGCCAGCTATATTGTTCTAATTCTTGTCTTAGTAGCATTCTTTTTCTTTGCCACTCTTCTTGAGCTCATTCTAAAACGAGACATCGTCATAAAGCAAGTGAAATCAATCTATAATCGTTTTATTAAATGCTAAAAACTCTAGGACAAGATAATAGCAAGTAAGTACGACGATAACAGCCGCCGTCAACGAGTAACTGAGTTCAAAACCAACCTACTCTATCATAAATAATTATGCGATCCTTAGATAGAATTGAGCGATCTGAAATGATTATAATTATTAGTTATCCTTGCTCATTATCGAATAAACCATTTATCTTAGGACAGTATGGTAGTCTTCCTAATAAATAAATTAAAGTTAATATTTTATTGTTTATTTCAAGCAATGATGAGTCCCCAAGTAAGTTTGGTTAAAGATGAGAGCTTGTCAAATATTCATGAGTTAGTTGATAAGGTATTCCTGATGATAATAAGTTCGAAAGAATTAGTAGTTCTATTCATCTCGATTTGCAAAAAAACAGCTTGCAAGTCATGGAGAATGAGAGAAAAGGTGGAAGATATCGCGATGATCCTCTCACCAAATTAAAGAACATCGAAAACAAAAGCGAAATGAATCGTGCAGAAGTAGAGCTACTCAGCCTAAGAAAGCCAAAACGATATGCATATAACATGCAAAGATAAAAGAAATAATAAACGCGATAGAGTTATATGAGTATTTATAATAAATTGAAACAAGACCTACCCTTTCGAGACCTGAATGAGACGGAGTATAACTAATCTGAGTAAAATAATGAAACTTCCGAAATTAATGTGGCAGTTCCTAATAATATTAAACACTTAAATCACCTCAAAAACCACCCTAAAATCTTGCAATACACCCTGTAAAAATTAGAAGATAAGAATCAATAAAAAAAGGAGGGAATGCATAAAGACTAAGTCCGTGAAGAGATGAAAAGAGCTAGTTTACAATTAGGTGATTATCATGATTTAATCTAAAGCAGTAAACGATAGTTTCGCGGTTCCATATAAAAATCAAAGCTCTTGATTGAAAATAAACTTACCAAATTTTATTCGAAGAGTTCGAAGGGTCAATTGGATGATAAAATTCAGGAGAATCCACGATGTTTTCAAATGTTGGAAAGGCAGAAACGTATTGTGTCCAGCGTGGAAGAGAGTCATCTTTCGAAATAGAACATGAAAAAGCTAAAATAAAGACTGAATGAAATAGTAAACTAAATAAGCAAAAACGATAGAAAGAGCCTTGACAAGTTGCCAAAATTATCAAAAGTAAACAAAAGCTTAAATCTAAATTTGTGATAAATGATTATGATCTTGATATATACAGTTTAGCATATATTTCTTAATATATCAGCATAACTTAATCCTTTCATACTCGCTGACAATATCCTTTTATTGCTTGTCTTTTGTTTACACCACGAAGAAGTGGTTGAAGACGAAGGAGACGAAGCACCATACCGTGAAAATAGCGAACAATACACCAGGGTTGCCGCCAAGTACGTTGTCAGTTATTATCGGGAACAGGATTATTACTAAGGCAGCGCAGATCCAATTGCTGGCAGTAGAGTAAGGCACAATCCTTGGCTGGACGATTTCAGGAATATAAAGCCAGACTATGGGGCCTAATGAGAAGCCAAAAAATCCCATGAACATAAAAAGTCCAAATAATATTAATCCTTGGCTAGCATCTGGTGCGCTGTCCTGAATGAAAAAGCCAATCATAATAAAAAGGCATGAGATTCCGATGCTTAATGATCCTATTTGCAGAATAATCTTTCTCCCGAACTTTGTTAAAACAATACCTGTGACAAAGCATGCTAAAACCTGTTCAAAATTGATAAGAGACCCTATCAACAATGCGAACTCTCCTGAAGTGGCTTTTTCAGCAATTTTTCCACCGTAAATAGCAACTGCATTGATTCCACAGAATTGTTGCATGACTGCCAAATGTATTGCTATGATCACAGTGATAGGATTATTTTTGCGAACTGGTTATTCAGATTATTATACGACTGAATCAACTTGAGCTAATGTTGAAACACTTCCCGTAGATTTAATATCTGCCTTTTTTTATTAGAGAATCTACTCCACAAATTCTGCTTTATAGATGAGAGCGATTAATTTCTTGGCCTATTCCTACTTACCAACAGACAGTAAGTATTTGGGAGTTTCATAGGGGAAAACGAATATCAGGATTATACTTTGAATCACGATGGTAATCTGAGTTACTCCAAAAACAAGAAACCAATAGTCACGTGCAGTTTCATCTCCCGTAATTTTTCTTAGGACATATGTTATAAAAATGCCCAGAAAAACACCTAAAGTTACGTTAAGTTGAGTTAAAGATCCGAGAGTCCCTGAAATTTAAACTGGTGAAAGTTCTTTGACGATTAAGGGAGCAATTGCGCTATAAAATCCGACGCAAAAACCTTGGCAGATTCTAAAAAAGACTAATGAGGGAAAGCTTTCAATATAAATGAGAAAACCAACGACAAAGGCGAATGCGTTGATTATCAACAGACATTTTCTAACTAATATTTATTTTACCTGCGTGAGAATTTAGCGATTAGAAAAGAACTGCTGAGTGCACCTACTAAAGCGCCAATTGGAATACATCCATTGAGTACTCCTGAGGCAACACTATCGTCAAGAGTTATTCCAAAGATTTATTTCAGAGTTGGTATGGGAATTGACCCCAAGTAAACTATGCACCAGCCGAAGTAGAACGAGGATAAAGTAATATTCCAAACTAATAGAGTTATTTTAAGCTTGGATTGATAAGTAACTCTCTTTTCGAGAAGAGAATAGTTGCTGTTCATCAAAGATATGGATAAATTATAAGAAATCTACATTTATGACGTCGATATAATTTATTAGATCGAAGGATCTCAGGCAATCTTGCATTTAGAAGTAACTTATGACATCAATCGTCCATGTTTCTTGGTTGTCTGAATGGTAGTTGATGGTTAAGCTTTTTTTACTTTATAAGTTTATCTTTAAAGCAAAGATAATTATTACACCACTTGATCAATAAATAATTATCTGGGAGATAATATTGCGCTTGGAAATCCATTGCCCAAGCATTCTCTGCTAATTTAGAACAGATATAATAAATCACATCATCATTGAATCTTGAAATTTATTCTTTGCACTTGATCCAGGCCAATATAGCTATCAGACAGCAGATAAACATGAACCTCCCCACGATTTAAATCTTCAGGCACGTCAATTTGCAACTTTAATTCCACCCTCTTTCTAATTGAAATTTTCTTTAAAGACAAAAGATGATTATTATTATCTCCTATCAACACCCACCAAGTTACGTCTTTTATCTTTGTATTCTTCTGGATAAGAACTCGATTTGAACATTGATTTTATTTTTATATTTCGATACGAATTAAGGCTTCTCCTCCCTATTAGACAAATTCTCCCTTTTAAACGTTATTCTATGAGTCATAGTTTGAACTTTTCACCTTCATTCTCATAACAGGGTGAGATTTAAAAGCCTGAATTATTTTGTCCTTCTTTCTCTCATCGAATTCAGGAACATTAGCCTTGAGAAAACCAACCAATTCATTTTGAAACTCTTTCTCTTTACTCAATCGTTAAATAATGCCAGCTAATCCCATGAATCTTTTATCGAGCTTTTTCCATATGTCAAACGTAATAAAAGGAATATTGCTTGCTAGTCCCTGATATATTGTTTGCTGAATCCTTATGCAAGTCATTATCGTGTCCAAGAAGCGTTTACTTTTAGCAATATCAATCAGTCCGATAATTACTCTTCCACATGAGTCTAAAATTAGCTTGCAATCATTGAGATAATCCCGTATAGGGAAAGGCAAGTTGAATAGATGCATCTGCAAGAGAAGGAAAGTTTTATCCTGCGGAGAAGAGAAGTTTTTAGCCTTGAAAGGAGCTATCTCTGAAAGCTATTTATTGTGAATATCCTCGTTATGCCTTAAAGGAGTTTATTTGAACTCTTCTGCGTCTGACATCAGTCTTAAAAGAGTGGGAAATTCCATTCCTGGAACCATCGAATCATTGAATTTTTTGACTGTGCTATTTTTGAGGTAGTAGCTGCTGGCAATAAACCCTAGTTAAGTCGGCATGACATAGGTTTATCCATCTTATCCTTCATGAATTTCGATACACCCTGAACCATTCAACTATTTAAACACTTTTTCCACTGTTTTGTTTAGGAAACTTTTAATTTGAGCGTTTTAGTTGCCTTAGAGCTCATAAAAGTTTGGGTTCTTTAAAATTCTTCGAAAGAGGAAGCTCCAGGTTATCCACTCAATACAATCCTGCTTATTGTTGATTTCTCCTCGAGCTATTTCGGCATTTACATGATCCGCCAACTGTGCTAGTAAACTGGATTCGATCGGGAAGGGATCATTTAAGAATTTTCGATAGAAGTTTTTCTTTGAGCTTTCGCAGTAGACAACGGCCACACCTCTATCATCAAATTGTGGTCTACCTGCTCTTCCAATCATTTGCAGTAGATCAGTGGATTAAAAATCAACATATTTATGTGATTTTGCATCAAAGTACTCAGTTCCTTTTATTATGACTAGACGAGCTGGGAAATTAACGCCCCATGCTAGTGTCGATGTAGCTATCATGATTTGCACTTGATTTTTTACAAACAACTCCTCACATATCTCACGATCACTACCGTCGAGTCCAGCGTGGTGCAGAGCAATACCAAAGCATAATGTTTGCCTCAAAAATTAATCATGAACTTTTGTAAGCACTTTTTCTAATATTTTTAAGTCACACAAGACATATGGTGGCCTTTAATGATTGTCCATCTGGCAATAGGCTATTAAATCACTTGCAGTGAGTCTGGTTTGTCTTCGTGATGATACAAAGATTATGACTGGCTTACCATCACTAAATTTTTTAATGTGATTGAATGCTGGCTTGTTCATTGTAGCCATTCTGGGACAATAATTCTTTTCACTGAATCCTTCAAAGTGAATTTAAATGGGAACTGGCCGAACAGTTGGTCGGAAGTTGAAGAAACCGTATGTATCAGTGCCGAACCACTAAGCAACATCAGTTCCATTAGCCATAGCAGTAGATAATCCCACCATTCTTACTTTTTTTTCTTTATTCATCCTCGAAACGATAACTTCCAAGACGGCTCCTCTCTCCTGACCAAGCAAATGTATTTAATCAAAGATGACCAAACCAACCTGCTGAGTATACTCCCTTTCCTTACTACGAGTTATACCATCCCATTTTTAAGGGGTTGTCACTATTATATCGGCTTTCTTTAAACTTTAAATGTCAGGTGTGAAATCGCCACTTAATTCAACCACTGATTTTTTGATGGCAGCAAATCGAGGTTACCAATCTTTAAGTCTTTCTCGAACCAATGCTTTTAGAGGGGCTATATAGACAGTTTTTAGTTAAGGTCTTTCTTTCATCAGATGGAGAATTGCTAATTCACTCATTATAGTCTTGCCTGATCCAGTCGGAGCGCCTATGAGGATATTTTTATCAGTTTGATAAAGACTGAAGAAAACTTGAGTTTGGATAGGATTAAAAAACTTGAAATAGGAGTAGAGTTGCTAGAAAAGAGGGTTTTTTAAGGCTGTAACCGGCAGAGGTCGTAAATCAAGTAATTAGGTAAAGGGCATTGTATCAATTTAAATGCCCAGCCCTTCCAGAGGAACATAAATATCTTCATCTCCACTGTCTGTCATCCACCGATCAGAAGTAATCCTCAATCTGTAGGAGCTTTGTTCTTTTCCTTTGTAACGAACGTAAAAACTGACATTCACAACTCTCCCTTTAGTCACAAACTCCTATTCAATAGTTATTGTTTCGCTGTGCAGTAACTCCTGCTCATCATCGAACAAAATCCAGAAAACCTATGATTTCAAATGCCATTTTGGATTATATCTCCAAGTGGGTCGAATAGCAAGATCTACTTTGAGAATGGTTTGGGCAATAGGCTTTAAATTGAACTACACTTACACCCGAGGAATATACGAGCAATACCTTTGAAGTTAATCGACAACATATTTGTTCGTATTCTTTCCGAGCAAAGCCATTCTATCTGTATAATCATTGGCCTCTAAAAACTCTTACACCGTCACATTGGCATTGGCAAAGTCTTCATAGTTAGTATTACCCAAAAATCCATCCATTTGTTTCTTTGTTCGCATAGCATTGTATCCTGAGTAACTAAAACGAGTGAATTGCTTGAGAGGGGAGTCGTCTTTATACACTCGATTTTCAATGTATTTGCACCAATTTAGGATCTTTCTGACGTTTTCAGCTTGGCTTTTTTTACTGCAGAGATCTAGCATGCATCGAAGCAAACGAATACTGTTTTGGACAACGTATTGGGTATCGTTGACGAGGGAAAAGTTTTGATATGTAATTTATCTGAGATAACCCTGAAGAAGCAAAAGGACTTTCTGTTGGGTATCAATAATTGGCCCTTCATCCAAATTGACGGATGTTCTATCTTTCTTCATAATAAAATCAGGCTATTCATCAAGCAGCCAATATTTCATTAGCAGCTTAAGTTCATCCATCTCTTCTAATCTGGGACTGATACTCTAAAACTACTTGCAATTTGACAGAATGTTGAGTAATTGTAGATCGGTCTTAAAATCAAACCTCTTCTTGAAAAGATTCGGATCATCAGTTGCAAATATATTGAGACTGCTACAAAGATGAGCCATTGTTTAGCATTTTATGTAGTAATGAGAAGTTACTCGGCCTATTTCGGTAGATGTTACTGAGAGATTTTTATGATCCAATCGCACCAATCGCATTCGATCCAATTCGCTTAGCACTTCGTTTACTTTTCTTCTCATAAATTCGTCATAGTTCATCTATCTCTGCACTTCATTTGCGCCTCGAGAGCATCCGTAAATTTCAGGGCATCTTTTTAGCCTGACAGCCAAAAAAGTATACTTGAGCCAATCAAATGCTTAATCTTATGAAGTGACTGTGCCCGAAACGACTTCAGCATTAAGAGCCTCTTTGATAAACTTTATAAATTTAGAGTCAATTGCTGAACTGTTTGTGAGAGAGCCAATATAGGAACTCACCTTTGCATGGTCAGTCATAAGAGTAGCTTAACCATTGGTATCATACTGGGGGCGGCCAGCTCGACCAAACATCTGTTGAACATCTAATGTACTGAGATCTCTGCTATCAGTAAGGTTAGGATCGTATATATCAGTTCCCTTGATAATGACAGCATAAGCTGGTAAGTTGACACCCCAAGCCAAAGTGGCAGTGGCCACTAGCATTTTGATTTCACCGCAAAGGAACATCTTTTAAACTGCATTTCTGTCAGATCTAATCATACCTGCGTGATGGAAGCCCACACAATTATTAATCACTTTCTGCAGGACTCTATCTTTTAAATTTGAGTATTTCTTTTGGACGTTAGTTGTCTGTTTCAGAAGATGCTAATCAGTCATAAGTTTAGCTCTATCGACCACGTATTCACAATATTTTACTGTTTCTCGTCTGGAATGGACAAACACGAGGACCTGCTTTTCTGTTTTTAAGTGGCCCATTACAATTTCATAGCATTTTTCATTGAATATGTCCCTTATATTACGCTTTCTTGATAGATTATTAGTGCAGTCTTTAGGATTTTTGATTCCGACAAAGTGAATGACAAGCGGAACAGGCCTAAAACTAGCATCAAAGTGAAACATGCCTGTTTATCTCGGTACTCGTAAGAAATCTGCCACATCAAGGTAGTTAGGCAAAGTAGCGCTGAGACCAACAAGTCGAATCCTGCGTTGAGTTCGTTATATGGTTCTAAATAATCGGGCTACAATGCTCTCTAAAACCCAACCTCTTTAATCATTCAGTAGATGCACCTCGTCTAATATCAGGAGATTCATTCCTTACATGGCCGATCCTCCTTTTCTTGTTGTTACATCAAACTTCTCAGGAGTGGTAATCAAAATATTGGTAGTGGCTAACTCTCTCTGTGAAAGTTGAATATCTCCAGTCGATTATCTTGTTTTCAGGAAAGGAAATTTAACGGTAAATTTTTGAACTAGTTCATTAGCTAAGGCTTTCATGGGAGAAATATAAACGATACGGACATCTGCAAAGTTTTGCACTTTGCGCATGGCATTCAGCATGGTGAGTGTAGCGATGTTTGTTTTACCAGCTCCTGTGGGGGCACAGACGAGCATGTTATCATTACCATTATAGGCTTGATCAAAAACTAGGCTTTGAATTTCATTTAAATACTCAGATTAGAAACAACTGCGGAACAAGCGGTCAACATAATCTGTAACTCTGAGCAACTTAGTTTCTTCTGTTCTTATTTTAAGAGGCGGCTGCAGAGTAAACTGTACGTATTAATTATGATCAAACTTCTTTAAGGTAGGAATTTTTAGGGTTAGTTCCTGATTAGTCAGTTTTATAAAATTAAGTTCGCCGAGCTATTCTTCACGGGCTATCCATTTATTGGTTTTTTATTTTTACTTTCCTTTCTTTTTCTCCACGGGCTATTACACCAATCCTTCCAGTGATTTCTCAAAGAACTTGCTCTCAGTTAAGCAGTCACAGATATCATTTTTAAAAGTGATAAGATATTTAACGAGTTTCTCGTTGGCAACTAAGGTATAAAGCTCATTGGAGAGATAGTCATCGGGTCTGTCTCTTTATTTATATAATCGTTCAAATAGCTCGTACATGAGCATTTTCCAAAATTAGGGGGATTGTTGGACAAGCACATCTCCAAATTATTTGTGAAAATCTTGCACAAAATTAGTGTGTAGTTTTTTCTCCCTTTCCTTAACACTCTAAAACTCCAAAAAGAGTTTGAAATTGACTTGATTTGGCAGGAGATTGTGTTTGGCAGCACAGACATAGTTCTTCAACAAAGGATCATTGGCTCCATATCTTTCCCTTTCAACAACCCATTCCGGTTTTTGTTCCATATATTTGTTTTCGGGGTGTAGTAGTTTCTAAAGGTATTCTTCTTTGAGTCGATCTAGATCGCTGTCTACATCTTTTTTGCCGTATTTGATCTTCTCCATCCATTCCTCGCGTTCCTTCTTTGCATGTTCGATATTATAGACTCGCCCGTTGTCATAGCCATCAATCTTGTCCTTGAGGTATCCAGTGAATCTGCATTCCGAGTGTTGATATTTCCACAAGTCACAGAGTTCCTCCAAGTTTATCATTTCTATTAATAAAAGATTTTGTAATTATGTACAATTAATAGCTCTTGCCTTAAATACAATTTTAAAAGCATTCATCGGCAGGTCATTTTCTGTAAATGTATTCAGTCAATATACAATCATTTTAGAGTTTGAAGCAGAAATAAAAGTATACCTAACGCGATGAGCACTGCAGCCACGATTATTCCGTCCTTTTTTGATGATTTTTACGGTAAGGGGCTTAAGACATTGGGGCTGCTCTCTTCTTTGGGAGAAGAATGGTTTATTTGTATCTCCTTTGATATTTTCATTGCGCTCTTGTTTCCGCCAAAGCTCGTTGAAATTTAACGACTTGGGTAATTATTTTCAATTTAATTCGGATGATTGTATCTGATGTTTTACTCTTATTTGCTAATATCAAAAAATTAACTAACTTTATTTGAAAGTTTATTGTGATACACATCCTGATTCTCATCTCTTTCCGCATGATGTTTTTGAAAATTGGGCTGATAAATAGTTCGAGATGATTCGATAGTAATTGGTTTCCTGTGGAAATTCTTTAGTTCATCGCTCTAGCCATTAAGATAGCTATTACTCTCGAGAGTGTTAATTTTATTATTCCATGTTGGATAATCTGGGCTATATTTTGTGGGAAAATAGTGTTGTGATTAGACAGTTTTTATTGGATTCGCATTATGATGAGAAGAATGAATTTTGTATGAATTGCTGTTACTCATGCGCGAAGAGCGATTTGAGCGACCCGAACGATTGGAGTTAGATGAAACGCGGCTTGATCTAAGTTCACTGTTTCTGACTGCGTCTTTATATCGAATGTATTCAATGTTTTCTGCTATCTTTTGATTCATTTGAGAGAGGGCTGATTTATTCTCCGTTCTATGGTTAACATTAGGGAGGTAATCCAGACTAGTTTGAGGTACTGGTTCGGTGTAAACTGTCTGTTGCGGGAAATAGGAACGTTTTTATCGACTATTATAGAGTTGCTGATAGTTAAATTTCTGATTGTCCTGTTAAAAGGATCCGTTTCTGTTCAACTATTTTGAAATGGAATTGAACATCTTAATAATATAAAATCTAAATCATAGTGGTGAAAACAGATAAGTTGAGAGCTATAATTAAAAAGATATATATTCTAAATAGTATTCATAATATCGATTAATCATTTATAAATAGAAATATTTCATGCAGGACCAACACTAAGAAATATTTTATAATTTTAATACTCATATCATTATTACAAGCAGGACTATAATCACCATAAAATGATACACTTTACTTTACTAAAAGATAATGAGAGCTGATGAAACACTCATTATTGGATAGTTAAAAGGAAGTGTTACACTTGAACAACCCGATTGTGTTCCGATTAGGCATATGGTTATGGTCTATGTGATGGCATAATCAAAATCATCGTAAGTATCTGCATTTCGTGAGTAGGCAAGCATCACTGAATTCGCATTAATTATATAAGTGCATGATCCATCTTAATATCCACTATAAAATAAATCTCTCTTCATTGAACTGGTGGACGAGCCATAAAAATCACCGACACCGCATTGGTAGTAGTCATAACCAACGAATGAGCTGATTTGACTTCCTATTTGAATTATAATATTAGTTGAATTGGTCATTGATATTGATTGTCGATACCAAAATAGTTGAATGCTTAATAATGGGCCATATATTCCTCCATAGACTGCAGAATTAACTCCTTAAAAATACATATTGGTTAAATAACTTCCTCGGTAGGTACTTACATAGTTGTTAACTTGATATCCATAGCAGACCTGATACTATTGTGTCCATGTGCTTTCAGAAAATGCGATATCAGAAGTGAAAAAGCAGATTGATGTAAATTATCCTCCTTGCCAGTCTTAACCATTTGTATTGCCGACCGTTCGAGGCATTGTGAGTGAAAAATAGCTACTATTAGATGTTGCCGTAACAATTTGATCCATGTTTGTAATAGTATCGTTCATAAGAGAAGTGGGCCTGCTTGTGGGAACATAATAATCTTTAATTGAGCAGGTGTACAGTCCTCCATTTGGCTGTGATGATCTTTGCATAATGAGCGTATCGTAGTTAGAAGATGAAGTAGCTGTCATAAACATGATTCCTATATTATTGCGGTGATACCAATCCAAGAGAAATGATCAAAACCAAGAGTGAACGTATAGCCTGGAATAGCAATTCCTCCGGAGGTAGGAACGTAGTTGACTGTACCTTGAAGTGCAAAACTAATATACACATTTTGTAGAAACTATTGGCTGCCTACTAAGGAAAGAATAAAGAGCAGTCCAAATATTATTTTCATATTATTATTATTAATCTAGACACTTATCAAAAATTAACCAAGAAAAGGAATGCTAAATTTCATCAGATACACTTCATTTGTTCACATAGTCATATCAAAATATGTATATTTAGTTTGTCAGAGTGATTACATCTTTAAAGTCGCATCACATGTTTAGTCCAATTTAATGCGATATAAATATATAAGTCTCCGATCAAATGGCCGAACAAATGCCCTCCAATTTAGGGAATTCATTGAGCAGAGAATACCTTTTCTCGCTTAAAAGAATCGCTCCTTTTGCCTCTAGAAAATTTGAGGTGGAAGCTAGTTTTGCTCCTGTTTGCAAATAGGACTAAAGGTAGCTTTTTTTCTCATGAAGACATAGAAGACTCGATCTCGTTCCTCGCGTAATGGCTACGAATCTACAATACATAAACTCATTCTTTTTGCCTGCTGAGCAAGTAGTTATGATTAAATGTAGCCCTGCTCTCCTTCTTATGTCCTTCTCTCTTCTGTTTACTTCACAAAAATAAAGAATGAGATGCTGTTTTAACCGTAAAATATTGAGGTTGCCATTGTAAGCATTCTTTAATTTAGCCAAGAATCAGTCTTTGTGGGATCTGTAAGTAGCACTATGAAGATTACATCGAGGTATTTTTAATATAATTGAGCATACCGGAAGCAAAATGCATCAAGCCAAACAAAATTCGAATACATACACAGGTCTCATCAGAGGCCTCAGTAAAAAGTTTGGGCAGTAAAGGGAAAAATATCAGAAAAAGTGTTAACTGTCTATGATACAATAAACAAAGACGTCAGCAGAGGCCTAGATAAATTTGTGCTAATCTTCAGAGTCTTAGTAGTCAGATTCTCTGCTAAATGGAATATAGAAAAACGATTGTCTTCTCCGACAAAATCTAAAGAAAAGATGAAATTGATTCTCCATTATTCTCCATTATGATTTATTTGATAGTGAATTATCTTATACTGATATATTGACTTGATTTTAATGATAAATATCGGCATTTGATGATATTTAGTGTGTTAAAGAGTTCAATTTATTGTTGATTTCTTTGATTTTTAGAGAATATTCAGAGATATCGATCACTAAATATTTTGTATGGTTTTTGATAATTTTGATGAAATAATAATAAAATTATATAGTTGGATCAATATTGTAAAATGGCCCTAAGAACCGCTCGAAACTTCTCAACTCCTCATAAAAATATCGCACAAGAGTCGGTTGAAGAAAGGCAAAAAACTAAAATTACCACGGCTCTTATTCCAAGAGCTTAACCAAAATAAATGGTGCTCAGATTCGATATTAACACCTTGCTAAGCTTGTTCAACGAAATGTAAATCACAGGTTCAGGATAAATTTCAAAGAAAGGTGTAAGGAAGATTATGCAAGTCATTGGTTTGTAGCAACAAGAGTATATCCTTAAAAATGATAGCTACACCTTCGATGCATTTCTCTCCGTATTAGGCCAAATTGAAGTTCCCGCTGAACCTTCAGTATATGTGCTTTCTTTTGTAAAGATACTCGCCAATTATCGAGACAAATGTCTGCAAGATTAAACTTATGGACTTTAATAAGCAAACGACGTGCAGCTCAAAATAAAAACAATAACTCAAAATGAGATTGAGCGTCAAAGGCAGAATATTAAAATGCAGCATAGCAAGATATACGAAGAGATGCAAATCAGTCAAGAGAAACAGTTTTTATTGTTTTAGTCCGAGTGGCAGAACTATCTAAAAGAATTCAAAGAAGAGACAGCCCGCCGCATGCAATAAACAAAGTATAATAGAAAATCTCAGATAATTTAGGAGGAAAATAAATTTTTAAACAAGGTGAGGAAAAATAGCGTACTCACTTCACCGAGGATGGCTGAACTTACGGAAAAGAAGAGGCTGTTGATACGCGACAAAAAATATGAAAATGCCATTTAGATAAACTATGAACTCGCTCGATAACGGTAAAGACTTAGTTAGAGCAAATAGTAGGCAAATGACAAGATTTTGAGTAAAAAATTACAGAAATTAACCACCAAAACAAACCGCTATCTGGGTGTAATTGAAAAGAATCTAGAAGTTAACCTGATTAGACTAATTAGTAAGAAAAAATAGGGTTAGAATATAATGAGACTTCGTATGAAAAATCTACGGGAGTAGGCTAATCGAAAGTTAAATGATCACTACCGTAACGAAATAAATAGACTGCGAAGTTCGTTTTACCTGGCAGCCAACCACTGATCTCTTCAATTTTTATCGGTTTTCCTTTGTTGCTTTAGATTTACTAATTCACCATATTGGAAATTGGGATGCATAGCTTTATAGATTAATTTGATAACAACTTCGATTATTATTTGAATACGAACACATGAATCCATTTTATCAACCGGGATACTCTTACCCCAATAATGCTTCCAGCTATCCGTATAGGGCGAATAATTTTCCCGTGTCTCCGTCTCAGCCAGCTATGAACATCGAATCAATGTACTCAAACGTGCAACCTTATTCTACTAAATAGTTTTTAGTTAATACATTTGGTAACAAGCCATAGTACATCCAAATCTTCCTCACTCTTCCACACTAGGACAAGCTAAAATTATACATGTTAATGTAGTAAAAAAAATATTATGGTAAGATAAATGACCAGGAATCTTATCAGAGGATACTGAAGTTAATTGCTGAGAAAATGCGTGGAAATAGTGGTTTTAGCAAGATTAAGGATACTAAGGTAGAGAAAGTTTAGAAGTTAGTGAGTTCTAATTAAAAAAAGCAGAAGGATCTCGAAAATAAGATTAATTAAATTTGTGAAATTACCTTTTAAAAACTAAAGATAACCACCTTTCAGAAGGATGTGCAGAAATGGGAGGAAGATTTCGGATAGTTTTAGGAGAGTGGACAGGAGGAAGGCAAATGGGCAGAAGAAACTGAAGCCAATGATTTCTAAACTTAAAATAATTAAAATAAGAGTGCCAATAAAAATGATAGCAAGAGCACCAAGGATAAAAAGGAGGAATATGTGGGTTTGTTGAATGATGAAAATGTCAATATAGAGCCTGTCATTCCAACTCTTAACGCTCCCGTTTTTAATATGTTTACTTTTGATCCCGAAATGGAGAGGGCCCTAACAAACTAAATTGGTTTAAAAAAAGAGGAAGAAAAGAAAATAAGTATTTGGTAGCTAAAAGTCGAGGAATCTTAGCTAAAGAAAGACTAACCCGATATAAGATAGGTCTTTCATAAAAAGCAAGACCCCGTACAATACAAATTCACTCGAAGAAGAAGTGAAACAAACGATATTGGGGGGCTGTAATATTTTAAGGTGTACTAGCTTGATACCAATCAGCAGAACAACTCATTGACTTTTAATTTAAAAGACATTAAGTAAGAGATTAAGGTTAATAATAATCAGCAAAATGATTTGTTCGATTTTGGCTTTCCAGATAGTAAATAGAATAAAAACAGTTAACTGGAGAATAATCAGCTGAATACCGCTGTGAGTTTTAATTTAAGAAACATTAAATAGGAAGTTAAGATTAGTAATCCTAACCAGCAAAATAACATCCTCGATTTCGATTTTCCAGGTTTTACAACAGGAAATTCTAAAAGCAATGGCTTAATTAAATATGGAGCTTCCGATAACTTAAAAGAAGATTGTTCAGCATCTTTAACCAAAAGTATGCCCATCATTATCACCAGCAAATATTAAGATTTTAATATACTCGATATTGGAGAAACTCGTTAAACAGAGAACATTGTACCAAAGCTATAAATGGAAACAAATCAACCAAACATGTAAATTCAGGAGAATAAGGAAAATTAAGAATAGTAGGAGGAGTGGGAAGAAGCCTAGGCTGGGCAAGCATCTCCATAAGCAGCAATTATTACTCAGCCAATTGAAATCATCGAGACTAATTGGACCAATGAAGCTCCAAAGTAGTTCAGCTATTAGAATAATTTTCTTAACTATCCTTCTTAATCTGGAAATGCCAAGGAAATTTATCCACAATAGTAAAATATCTAAAATAATCATCAAGATCTTTCATAAAACGCACAAGTTGCCTTTGCTTAGCCCATTAAACCCACTTAAAATTTGTTTGATTTTGATGCAGTCCAAATTATATAAAAAACAGTCGTTATCCCTGAAGCTGCTCAGTAGTTCATATTATCTGCTACAAACGCATCACTAAAGTAAGAGGAAGCTAATACTCAAAACGATCAATTCACCACAATTCCTGTTCAGGTTGCATCTCAGCCTCCGCTTCGGCTTCCACCAAAACTTGATCCTCTTCCTCCAATACTAATGTCAATAGTTGCTAATACCTAAAATGAATAAAATGGTCTCAGGAACTCGCAGCTTTTCGCAGATGATGATGAAAATCGATATAATTTTTTAGATAAGCTCAAAGTTGAACTCAATCCTGCAGACTTATAACGAATCCAAAAATAATTAAAACACAAGTCTTTTGAATGCAACTGGAATTTTTATTCCATAATCATTGACTATCTAAAAGAATTATCTCTCTAAGATTCTCCCTAACATTAGCACTTCGTCGAACAATTTAAAATAGCGAAGCAAATTCATGATCTAACCGAAAGATACTCGCAAGTGGTGGACGAAGATGAAGAAGAGACTGTGTTTGCCACTTTAAGGCAGAGTAAGCAGCTTTACAACCAAATTTATAATAAAAGTCAGTTATCTGAACAATATGTTTAGATTCTTTTGAGTAGTAAGAGTAAATAGAGAGGATTTCTCCATAAATTTGGTAAGATTTTGGTAGATTCCAGCATAAAGAAAGATATTATAGAACGGGCCACTAATCAATAAAGTCGAAAAGATGTTTAAAATTCACTTTATGTCATCTATACATTGGAAAAATTGAACTGCCTCAAGAAGTTGAAGAATAATGCGGAAAGGATAGTTAAATTTTTAAACGAATAATATGAGAAATATAAGAATTTAGATGAACAGAAATTGCAAAAAATATAAAAATAGACTGAAAAATACCCGAAATTCATTGTTTATATCAAAGGAATTCTAAGAGTTTGTGCCATGTGCGAGAGGATGATTCAACTTGCTAAAATTTGTTGTATTAAAATCCAAGCTAACGTCGTTAAAACTTTAAAGATTTGTAAATAATTCAAAGGAAAATACTCGATGTACCGAGAGAAGGAAGAAAATCAGCTACTTGTGGACGATTATGCTTAAACTATAAAGAAGGGAGTAACTAAGAACTGCTCTCTTTATGATTTACATACTCGGTTTTTGGAGGCGGTGGGGAGGAATCCTGTTTGCTGCTTTTGCCTGCAAGAGATAAGCCGATGGGGAGGAGAAAATAGTGCGAAGGGATGGTTTCATTACTGTTGCTACAATCTTATCAAATAAATGTTGCCCGACGAAGAATATTGATATCAATAATGTATATTTATTATTTCATTAAATGTTGACAATTATCCCTACAATAGAGTTAGCAGTATGCTAAATAACTTTGGAAACCATTTTAATTTTAACTGTTTATTAATTTATATATTCTATAATGAAGGTATATGCGCCAATATACAGTTATTGTGGAGCTTCTCTGCTGGTAAGTATTAACCAGGTGAGAGTTAGGATATAAATTTTAATTTTCTACAGTTTCCAAATAAATCTTTAAGAAGAAAACACTCTTGATAAGTATCCCTTTAATTTGGGTAAATACTTATATGTCAAATAATTTAATTTAAATCAAAAGGAATAATTGAACTTATATAGTCTATAAATCATCATTTTCTAGAAAATTGAATTCATTAGTAGTTCATCAACTCTGGATTCTCAATTTAATCTTATTTTTGCGCTAAGTTTTCTTGAACTTAGTTTGAGTTGAGGTCTAGAGTTTCTAAAGTTTGCCTGATTCTGTGGACCATCTTTTTGATATAGTGCTTCCTCTCATAATTGGAGAAAAGTTGAAAGGAAGGGAGATTTAACTAAGCATTAGGCTGAGGGACTATGTTAAGTTTTTTACACATATAGTAAATAAAAATTATAAACGCGTAAAATTAGACGCGCACAAATACAATCAGGCCAAAATATGAGATAAAATCGATCAAAAAAGTAATTCCTCTTTCGACATTACGATAAAAAGTTAATATATTTTTTCCATCCAGAGATTCTGTTCTTGAGGTTTTATGTTAGAATTTTCTAGAACTCAAATTAAATAATCAAGGCATAGTTATCATAATAGATCTGAATGGGCAAGTGTATGAGTTGTATTTAAACATTTTTATATTTTATGGCATTTTTTATTCTCTGATTGCTGCTATTATGCCAAATCACAGGCAAATTTCAACACCGTCTAAATTCATATTAATTATTTGATTCAAGAGTATATTTCAATAAAATACCTTACGAATTCAAAGAAAATATCAAAAAACCTAAATTATCACTTAAAATTGTAGAGGTGATAAAAACAAAATGCCATAAAATTCAAAAATGCGAAGTTTTTACGATTCAAAGGGAGAATTATTTTAAAAATCAATCGAAATCTCATCCTTTGCTTTGTCTTATTTAAAAATATGACCATAAAAGTCTCTGAACATGACTATATGAAAATCATTTGTAGTATAATTAAATTTGAAATATAATATGTTACTTTTTCCCGCACTTATGAATAAAATTATTTTTGGTGTTATTGACTAAGTGATGAAGGCAATCGTCTTCAAAGTGATAAATTTCAAAGTCATAAGCTTTATTTTACAATTAAACTATGTTTTGATTCGAAGAGAAGAATGTTCTCAACCTTTATTCATCAATAAATAACTGTTGATAAATGCCCAAATTTATGGTCTTTAAAATACGAAATCATACTTTATCTTCGACTAGAGTAATAAGATCTGTCTGAATTAGAAAATAAATTATTTCCCATGATTTTGATTAAGATATCTTTATAATCATAATTAATTAATCCTAATAATTTTCATTTAAAGTTCGCTCAAAAGATGAGACATTTTCAAGCCCAATAACTAAGCAGGCTTCCTAAAATATTAAATCTTATATTTAACTCACTGAAATTCATTAACTATAAAATCAATTATCAAACCATCCATAAAGTTTTAATCACAAAACAAAGTAGAGTGAACTGATAAATTCATGCAATTATATTAACTAAAAAATAATTATCATTGATGCTCAGAACGAGTAGACTTTTGACCCATCTTATCATTTATAGCTTTCAGTTGTTGCTCAAATTTTTAAAGAAATTAAAGATGCCGCAAAGCGTGCTCATCCAAGTTTAGTTTTTTAGTAAAATTAGTTAGAATCAAACTCTCCTTTGTATTAGAGCTTTTGAAGTTTGCTTTCGGCTTGAAACTACTGGATTTTTCCATTTTTTTAGTAAGTTCAGTTTATGGACGATTCAGAGATTTTGTAAGCAGAGAACCTCTTTATGTTGAAGATTTTCGAATGGAAGGTAGTTTCAATTACTTTGATCCTTAAAGTTTCTTTAATTGTTGCAGCTCCTTCTCTAACTGAATCTATTTTGCATCGACATTAAATCCTTTATTTAAAACAATTTCAGATCGTTTATCCTGACTGCTTGATGCCTTTTTATTTTTATTCTTTTTCTCTTTTTTGACTGGTGTTATCTACTCAACCATTTTATTGACTTCTTTATCTTTTTTCTTGTGCTTATCAACCTTATTACCATTATTTTCTTCTGAGTAAATTGTAAAAACTACAGAAGGACTGCTGTTTCTTTTCCAGCAAATGTAGTAGTCCCTCTCGACTGATCATATTTTTCTTTCCCTCGAATTTATCCAGAAAAGACTGCTTCTTTATTGGACTTGGTGATTTCGACATGCGTAGTTTTTTAATTATTTATAATTACAATAAATTTATGTCAATTGAATTCAATTAACAGGAGGAATGATTGTTGAGAAACATAAATCATTATATAGAATTTGTCCTTGATAAATCAATGAAAAATGATATCTTTTGTTCAGTTTTATTTTTTATATATATGCTCATAGGATCATTAACTTTCTTCAAATTTTACCTTGAAAAAGCAGACGATTTAACTCCTATGACATTGGATCCATTCCGACAATGTTGTTATATTTTTATATAAATTCTTCGATGGACGCGCTGTTTTCTAATATTTGTTTAATCATATCCTATTTGTATTGATCTTCAATATGCCAGTGATAATAAATTCGATAGTCGTTCTAAAGAAGTACTGACGAGTAGAAATGAACAAATCCTTGATGTTCTTTTGCTCTCTCCTTCTCTTGAGCTGGCTGCTGTTCAAGTGGATTTGCCTTATTAGGTTATTCTTTTTATATTTATTCCCAATTTAAAACAAACTACTACTATTTTACCATTTATTTTGGTTATTCCTTCTTCTTTTATATCATTTTCTATTTTTCAATGTACTTCTTTTTACCTTTTTTTGGTTATTTTAATACTGGTTTACTTGTAATTACTTTGCCACCTTGAACTCCCAATCTCATGTTATTAGGACTGAAAGCAGGAGCCCCTTTACTGAGATGAAAAGACATATATTCTCCGCGGTAGTTATGAAAATTTAATCCTCTTTCGACTTCTTCGTCCATTAATCCGCTTTTCTATGGCAAATAAGCATAAATAGGTAAGTAATGAACTTTCCTTTGTAATTTTTAATCCAACATGATTGTGCAGGCAAGGGTATACATATGATTCAGATAATTCAAAAAGTCTTTATATTTGAAGTATTACCTTTACCAAGCTCGCCAAAACTCACAATCCAAATAACATTCAACTCGTCGGATATTGGGTACTTCTCAGGAAGTATATCTGGTGCATTTTTAATATTTTGAGGTCGATTGTTCATGATGAACTCAGGCAGATTTCTGATGTTGTACTGCATCAATTCAGGCAAAATTATGCTCTTCTCATTGCATTCGTAAAGTTCGGTGTTTTTATTAAATTTACATTTGAATTCTATATGGATCAAAGTTTATCCAATTTTATATTCGCCTCTATTGTATCTTCCTATGATTGGGCAATTTGGATAACCTAAGAAAGGATTTACAAAGCTTTAGAAGTTGTCTATAAGATTTGGTTGATAAGAAATAGCAAGTGGGGAATGCTTCTTGAAAGGTAGAGGCCAATCCGCTTCCATAATAAAAGATTAAATATAATATTTGTGATAGAACGGAATAAATCAAAGGATTAAATATAAACCTTTACATTTAATATTTGACACTGAAAATTTAATAAATTTCAATACAATATAATACTCACAAACAGTTACAAGCAAAAAAATAAAATATCACTGATTTGAATAAATAAAATCAATTTTATGAATTTTCCATATTCAGTAGTCAATGAATCCAAATTACAATAAAATCATATACCAATTATGTATATAATTAGAATTTGATATTATCTGACTTATAATTGTTAATTCTTAATGCAGAATTAAAGTAAAGCACCCTACCACTATATATTCAAATTTATCGTTATCGGAGACACAGGTATTCATCTATCAATGTAGGAGTGGGCAAATCGTGTATTGTGCTTCAATTTATTTAAAATAAAACGAGGACTACCCATGATGTTACCATTGGAGTGTAATTTGGAGCAAAGACCATTGAAGTTAACGGCAAGATAATTAAACTCAAGGTTTGGGATACTGCGGGACAGTAAAATTTTAGGTCTATTACTCGTTCCTACTATCGTAGTTCGATTGGTGCTCTACTCGTCTACGATGTCACAAGGCACAATGTTTGCTATTTAGAAGAGACACCCTCACCCATGTGAAGAATTGGCTTTAGTAAGTTAAAAATAACGGAAATCCTCACATGCAGATATTATTGGTTGGCAACAAAAATGATTTAAAAGAGCAAAGAGTTGTTTCCTATTAAGAAGGAGAAAAGATGGCTCTTGAACATGGGTTGACTTTCATTGAAATCAACGCAATGAATACTGGAATTGTAGAACAAGCATTTCAAAAAGTGGCTGAAGCAATTTTGCTTAAAGTATAAAATGAAGCTATTCCTATCAATCAAGTAAGCAATTTATAAGATAGAGTATTGGAGTTCAGATTGGAGATCAGGCATCTAAGAATCTTTTGAAGGACGCTAAAAAAAAGAAACACTAAAAGAAGGGATGCTGTTGATTCATAGACTATGATTCTTTTTTCAAAAGGAGATTATTCATCCACAAAAGAAGTTAACTATTATTTTAAAGAATAAATATTAAACAATTCATGCTCGCATTTTGATGCTAACCATCTATAATACCAACTCTTTGATAATTTTGCGAGTGATAAAAGCGCTTACTTACATTTGTATCTCGGTCTCCTCGTCGTCGTAGAATATCCATCTCTCTTCGCTCTCAAACAACTAAATTAATTAACTATTACCTCATTCGCTAACATTTTGGATAATCTATCCTATCGGATTTGCGAAATATATTAATCTGTGACTCGGTGGTTGCCGAAAAGACTATCTTACTTGTCGCTCATTATGCCACATAAGTAAGAACAGCTTTCAATAGTCTTATCGATTCCCTTCTTCAATTTTTGCTGTTCTTATTATTTAGTCCATTTTCGATCAACGGAGAGACTCTTTTTCCAAGGAAAAGGTTTGCCCCATACTCCATAAGGTCTCTAGTGATCGAGCATTTCATTAAGTGAGTCATAGAGAGCTTTGTTATTAATATGCAGTGCTGTTTTGAGAAAAGCTAATCTGTTTTGTTCTCGTTCTTCATCCTAGTAGTATCTTTCCAATGTTAGTTATAATTGCTTTGATTTTCCAACTTTTTAGAAAATTTAAATTGGTAGGACTAAAGTTGATCCGATATTGTCTTCATCTTCAGTTTCGACTATTTCATCTCTCATATATCGCAGCATTTATGTGGCACTTGGGCCCATTGGAGATGATAGATTCTTGAGGCTATTTTATTCTTTAGCAAGATAATCATTCAATAACTTCATATACTCTTTACAGGAGGCTAGATTAGTTTTAATTCCTTTGGGTATCTTTTTTAATCTTTTGGCTTTAAAAATATAAACCTACGCTGCTTTCTGAATTTTATGATGTCCTATGTAGGTTTACGTAAACATTTCAAGGACTAAATCTAAAAACAAGAACTAAAAGATATCTTCTTTGTCTTCATTACAAAGATATTTAAACTTTTTATTTTGCTAGTTTATCATGTTATTGATTAGAGATATTTCATGCTCTTACAGATCTGCTGAGCCATAAGGTTAAATACTTTTAATGAACTGGTCGTTTTAAAACTTGGTCTCATTTTCCAGATTATTTGTTATGTTTTCATTATCCAATTCCTCCTCCTATTCAATCGCCTTATCAATTTAATCGTATTTGTAGATATTCTTATGCTAAGTGGCATCTTTATGTCTCTACATCCTTGGGCTGACTTGAGTTTCATTATGTTTCCACTCGACTTCAATATTTTCACTATTGCCGAAAGTTATATTAGTTTATTATTATGCCTCATTCAATGAAGTCTAATTTTATTTTGGCTATTTTTTAGATAACACTGTTTAAGTCTTCTATTATCGTGATTAGCAATGTAATTTTTTTTGAAACATTTATTTTTCTTTAGATTAATGATAGCTATTAATAGACCAATGCTATTTTTTGATGTATTTGTCACTTAAACACTTGAACATTTTTTTACTCTTTTCATTATTTACAGGGACAGCTGCCTCTAATTATAGTATCTTTCTTGCCTATACACAGCTTTTTAGCAGAGCATTTTTGATGGTCCTGAGTTCTTTTAGCTGCTTTTTAAACCACTTTTCGATAATTTATTTTTAAGCTAAATATTTTTACTTATTTATTAAATTATTAAAGAGTTTGTCAGTTAAGACCTAAATCTATCTTCCCTTCTTGGCGAGCAATGCTTCCTCTCTTTGTTTGAGACCCTCTTCAATGCTATAAATGTTTACCAGTTTAAAGGTTTAGTGAATTGAAGTCTGAGAATGAGCAAAAGTTAATGATTCATCAAAGTCTTCAGATTATTGCATGGGTTCGGCATAGAATTAATTTTTTTAATTTACATCTTTTGAGGAATATTTATTTGTAAATGAGTTCAATTCTAACTCGTTACTCGGCGCTTAATCAATCTTGGAAGATTATTTTTGATCTTCATCATGATGGTTTTCATTTAACATTTTAATTCTACTAATTTTGATCACATTTTAAGATTAATTACTGTGGAGACTTTAGTTTTAGTTTATACTTAATTCTAAATTATCTGAATGCTTTTCACCTTTTTCCTATTAATCCTCTTTTTCCTAAACTTTAATTAATTATTAGTGACCCTTAAGATAGGTTAAGATAGATCTTAAACATTCTTCTTTGCTAATTTCCTTTTGTTGTAGGCTGTTGCTGACTAGTTTTACAAGTTAAAGATATTGCTTTTCGTCTGATTATGGCAAGTGTTTCTCATCTAGGTTAATTTTGGGCTTAAATTTATCCTCTTCTTTTTCCTTTTCATCATCAGTAAACTCATCAAGATCATATTATATTAGTTATTGATCTGCGATTTTCTTTAATAAATTTCTTGTTCGATGCTGTCTCCAGGCTCTTTGTATTTTAATTGCCATCAGATCTTCCTTCGTACAGTTTTCTCTCATAATATGGGCGCGATACTGCTCCTCAATCTTTCTCATATCTTAATTGATTTCCTTAACTGAATTGGAAGTGAATATTTGATTGACAGGCTGTCGACTTCTGCTTTTCACTTAACTTTATTTCATATTACTTAATTCAACATCTTCTTTCAAGAATAATGATGTTGTAATGCCCTTAATGATAATTTTGTTGACAAACCCTTTTCTTTGCAGTACTCCCTCGTACAACTACCCTTCATCACTCTTTTTTTTCCTTCTCAACAAAGCCTCACTTTTATTCACTCTTCTTGTATGCTGAGTTGATCTCAGAAATTAGTTTGAAAATGTTTCATATTCAATATCCTTTCGAATTATCTTCTTATTTGAAGTCTTAGTCTTTTAGCGGCGGTCATAAATTTATATTAAAATTTATTCTAACTCTTTTTACTTTATTTTTCCCTCTTTAAAATCCTTAATGACAACTGCTATAACTCTTTGTAGCATTGCCTTATTGAGTTCTCCTGAGTCGCTTTTGACTCACAGTCAAGGAATTGAGTGATTTCTTTTTATATTTTGTTTCTGTGGGCAAGGATGCTCTTTTAATTTGCGGTGTATGTGTTCCAGTTTAATCTTCCTATATCTTTTTTTTATTAAATATTTTTTGATGATCATCACTGAGTATTTTATGCTAATGCTTTTTGTCTGATTGAGTTTGTTTACGGACTATTTTTTGCTCATAATTGGGTCTTTAACTTTTCATTTCCTCAGTAAACCTTTCTTGTTTAATGACTTCATCTCTTGGATCTAATGCTGAGGTAGTTCTGGGTGTGAGTATGAAGTTATTCGTAACATTTTTAGATTGAATTTTCAACTATATTCTCGTTTTGGTTGGTTTATTATTTTTGGGATGAATTTTCTTCATATTTATTGAAAATAAATCTAACACAAATGATTATAATTC
>Ga0302185_10000488_pt1 | contig 30623 bp, 29 predicted proteins | sample II_Bog_E1_1_FD_200231 | JGI IMG/M metagenome (GOLD analysis project Ga0302185, IMG submission 200231) | Peat permafrost microbial communities from Stordalen Mire near Abisko, Sweden - II_Bog_E1_2 | ecosystem: Environmental > Terrestrial > Soil > Wetlands > Peat | place: Sweden: Abisko... | reverse complement strand
TGCAACTTAGGGCATGAGTGCTATCGGAGCACGTGAGCCAACCTGCAGCGACTGCGCTACACAGGTAACAGGCATTACTAGAAAGATAAGATCCCGAGGCACAAGACAAGGCTACTGAGGCCGAACTGCAGGTAACCCACGAGGAATTGACTGAGCTACAGTTTGTACAGACATTGGAAACGCTGAGATAGGCTCCTGTGACGCAGGCAAAGTCAGTGCTCGATGACGAACAGTTAATCGCGAGAGGGTTGGCAGAAGAACAAAGTGAACAATTGGAGCCGTCGAGGAAGTAGTTGTTGTCGCAGACTATTGCCACTGATGAGCTTGAGCAGTTGAGCCAATAAGGCTGAACGGTAGTGCAGGCAATGCAGGTGTTGTTGGCGGCGAGGTAGTAGCCGTAGTTGCAGGAAGTAGCGATTGAACTCGAGTTGCAGGTGACCCAATAAGATTGGACAGTGGTGCAGGCACTACAGTTTCCTGAGTTGAGATAATAACCTGAGGCACATGATGTTGCTACAGAGTGGCTTGTACAAGTCACCCAGTTGGAGTTGATAGTGGTGCAAAGGAAGCAAACTCCATACTAAAGGAAAGAACCAGACTGGCAGGAAAGTGCATAAGAATTATTAGCACAAGTGCTCCAAGTTGAGTTACTGATTGTACATGCAACACATGTATTATTAATGCCAAGATAGTAACCTGATTGACATGTGAGGGCGTTAGTGCTATTGCATGTAGCCCATGTTGAATTCGTGACAGTACAGTTTGTACAGGCTCCGCTATTGACGTAGTAGCCTGAAGCACAACCAGTTAAATTTGAGTTAGAACTGCAACTTGTCCAAACGCTGTTTACTACTGCACAACTAGAGCAAGCAAGAGAGTCTATATAATATCCTGTGGCGCAGACTGTGCAGGTCGTATTACTAGTGCAATTTGTACAGTTAGAGGAGCAGGCTTGACAGAGATTGCTTGCATTTACAAAATAACCCAAATTACATGTGGTACATGTTGCATTATCCGTACAAGATTAGCAGTTAGAATCAACAGTAGTACAACCAAAGCATAATCCTCCGCTAAGATAGCTACCAGCCCAGCATTGAGTGGCCACTAAACCTGTTTCATAGCAGGTTTGCCAGAAACTGTTTAAATGACTACAGATTATACATATATCGTTTACTAGATAGTATCCAGAAGAGCAAGTGGTGCAAACAGTGGCACTACTGCAAGCATCACAGTTCGAGGAACAGCCAGCACAGGTATTATTATAAACAAAGTAGGATGTATTGCAGCTTTGACAAGCTGGAGTGCTTATACAGGTGAGACAGGCAGAGTGAATAGATGAACAGGCAGGACAACTGGTTGTGTTTGATTGGTAATAATAGCCGGAATTGCAACTTAAAGCAGTTGAAGTTTCATTACAGGTTAACCAGCCAGGATTGTAAACTGAACAGAGAGTGCAAGTATAATTGATGGGTAGATAAGAAGAGTTGCATGAAGTTTCATTCGTTGCGCTAGTGCAGGTTACCACATAGGCAGCAATTGTAGTACAAGCAGTACACACTGCAGCTCCTGAAGTGTCAAGATAGTACCCGCTTATACAGGCAGTAGGTGTACTAGAATCTGAACAAGCTGTCCAATGAACATTTATCCCACTGCAACCAGTGCAAGAGGTACTAACAAGGTAATAGCCAGTTGTACAACTCAACGCATGAGTGCTATCTGTACAAGTAGCGAAAGAAGCGTCAGAAACCGTACAATTAGTGCAAGCATTACTGTCAAGCCAAAACCCGGAAATGCAAGTTGAGGCTATTAGTGTTGGTCCAGAGTATGTACAAGTTGCCCAAGAAGAAATACTACCTGTGCAGAGTTCACAGGTGTTGTTTGTATTGACGAAGTAGGTATCGTTGACGCAGGACGTACAGACTGTCAGAGAGGAGCAAGTTGCGCACAAAATGGGGCAAGAAGCACAGCGGGCTGGAGTAGCCGAATTCAGGTAGTATCCACCGTTGCACGATGTACAACTAAAGTTGCCTGTCCCGTATTCACTACAGCCAGCACAATTGTAAGTGCTATTGGAGCAAGTAACACAAACGCCAGCACTTGTGGCCCAATAGGGGGAAGTACAGTCAAGGCAAATTCCTCCTGTAACTGTACCATTGCTGGTGACTTAAGTGCAGTTCGAGCATTGTGCATCCAGAGTAGAGCAGGCATCACAAACCTGCCCACTGGGGTCGGCATAATAAGGGTAGCTGCATTGAAGGCAAGTAATATTATTAGTAGCAGTTAGATTTTCATTACAGGTCAAGCAGTTAGTTACTCCTACGTTACATAATGAGCAGAGATGACTGCTATAGTCGGAAATGTAATATGTGCTTATGCAGTCAAAGCAAGCCTCAGTTCCAAAACCTGTTGAATCGCAGTTATAGCAATGCGAGTCAGCAGTGCTGCAGAGTGAGCAAGCACTTGATGAAGAGGTATAATAGGTGCTTGCGCAGGCTGTACATTATAGACTTCCATTCCCAGCAATATCGCAGTATTGGCAATTGGAAATAGTAGTTGTACAAGAAGTACAGGTATAATTGGTACTTACGTAGTAGGTAGAAGCACATACGTAACACTCGTCTATTCCTGAGTTGGCGCACAGGCTGCAGTGTGCATCGTTGCATGTGTATAGGGAGCAGGCTGTTCTGTTGGAATTTGTTGTATAGCCGAAGCTACATGTTAGGCAGGTCGAAGTAGTATCACAAAGATTACAGTTGATCATGCTCGAGCAATCATAGGCTGTACAACTGGCTCCAGAGCCAGTGATGTAGTAGCCAGCCTAACACTGGGTACAAAGAGTTGCCGAGGCAGAGTAGGATAAACAGTTAGAAATAGTAGTATTAACTGAACTGAGCAAACAAAGAATCAGAACTAACAGAAGGAATCTGTTTTTAAGCTGGAACATTTAAAAATTGTATAATTCTTAGAAACTTATTTGAAATTTAAAAGGAAAAATGAATTGAGTTTCATTTATAGAAAGCATTGCTTCCAATAAAATTAAATTGCTTTAAACTATTAAAACCAATTTGACAGTAGACATCAGATGAACAAACCCTTATTTATTAATTCATATCCAGTTAATTTAAATTGCTTACGAGCGAAATCATTCGAATAAAAGCCAACAAACAAAGTCAAGTTGTCAGCAGCAATATATAAACTGGATATTGTTAAATGTTGAAGTACAAAAAGTAGTTTTCTCGAAGACAGGATCAATTGATCAAGAATTGACAAAGTAAGCCTTATCCGCCTATTATTTATTCAATATTATATATTCTAATTAACTCCCCCAATAACATCGAAGTTTCACATATTAACATTTATGACATCATTGAAATCATTGAAATCATCTGGCAATATAATCTCCACCTGATTTATGGTCTTGTTAGTTGACTTATTTAAAAATGATTTTCAAATGAATTGATGCTATTGGGTGTTATATCAAAACAAAGCCATGCAAATCATTTACTGCATATTTATGATGATTAGTAGAAGATTCTTGATTGGAATATGACTCATAATAAAGTTGTTGGTCTAGTAGAGATACTAGAACTGAATTAATAATGAATAAATTATTCCAAAATATTTAATAATTTGGAAATATTATCAATTTCATTGGCAGAGGAGTTTGATTTGATTTGATTTCATGATTTTATATTTTTGTATTTTGATTTTTACTCATGTTTATAATAATTCATCAATGCACCATTGGAAATTCTTAAACAAAAAAATATAAATGCAGTCTTATTTTTGCTGCTTTCCTCAAAAATCATATTTCTTTCTTTACTTTATCAATTTTTAACAATAAATTATTATTTTTATGAGAAACATGCAGGAAAATATTCAAAGACCGTACAAGAAAAAATCGTATATTTATCCAGTGATATTTTTTTACTTCATTTCTCTAAAATATTGAAGTTTGATAAATTAATTCAATTCAGGGATGCTTAAGATTGAGCTTTTTATATCTTAATGCAACTTTTCTGTGTTAAAATTGGATGGCGACACTCAGATATCAGTCCTGGTGATTAAATATGCAATATCAATGAGCTGTTGCTATTTTATTATGGGAATGTTAATAAAATTAGGCTGCTCTCTGTTAATTTTTTGAAATAATTTAGATCTATAATTAACTGATAAGAAACAAACTACATTGGCTGTTTAATTGTTAATTTACACAAGTAAAACTAATCATTTTATTGATTTAAGAGAAACAGATCCTGATCTTACTTTCTCGTTTTTAACTCCTACCTTTTTACTTTCCATCTCCAAACTATACTCTTAGCTCAGTTTTTATTTTAATTCTTAATAAATATATATTTACTGTCCGAGTTAAGCACAGCACCTGTTGATTTTTCACTTAATACATCTCTAAACCGCTTTTATTGTCCAACCTTATCGGTTGGGACCTTCAAGTAGTAAACTAATCCAAGCAATGTTTTTTAAGTAACTTGATAAACATAAAAATACCTTTGGAGATATCCCCGTATTCATTGATGGACTCTTTTCCTGAATTATTTTATTTAATGAGATCCTTGATGTTGAGTTCGCTCATTTAATCAAATTAATTTTGCTATTTTTCATTCAGTTTAGAACCTTTTAATATTTTGATGTTATGTTTTTGTTATTTACTCAATTATCCTTAATTTTTTCCTATTTTGCTGCTGCTCTTTTTAATCTGTTTCTTATCACTCTCCCCAATCTGAGTTTTTGCAACTGGTTCATCAATTTTATCTTTAATTTTATCTGCAATCAAGTTGAAAAAGGTATTATATTTAATGGATATACGGAATAAAGCCTATTGAAACTCTTCAAAGCTCAATCCTATATGATATTATTTCGGGGTTAACTTATCTCTAGTCATTACTTTAAAGATATAAGCAATGTCTTTGGCTTGCATAATTAAGGGAGACAGTTGAAAGGAATTTAAAAACATTCTCCACGTATCATATATTACTTCGTTATTATGCTTCTTTTCAGTGAGAGAGAGATAAGTGTGTTGAAGAAGAAAATCAAAAATGGCCTTCAGATTGGGATTATATTTTTGTAAAACTTTCTTGATTGGCTAGCTTTCATAAAGTTTGATGATTTTGCCTTAAACTTATTTTTTGGGTTCAATGATCTTCTTATCATCTTGCTAAATTTTCTATCTCAGTTTTTTCTTAAGATCATCCTGTCGATATTTTTCCTCTTCTTCTTAGTCCTTTGATTTTTTTATTTTATCACTTGCTTCCTCATATATCTTTTTTATTCTATCGAGCTGCCCCTGATGAAGAACCTTAAACTTTTACTTGTTTTACTTTTTTTGTAATTATTTCTATTGTTACCCGAGAAATTTACGCTATCTCTACTCTTCATCTTTTTTACGCTTTTACGCTAATTTTTGTCTTTGCTATTAAAGAAATTTTTAAGTTTGATCTCTACGTTTTCTTTATTATTCTCGTTATTTTTTGAGAAGCAATTCTTTAGCTTCTTCTTTTTCTCTTACTTTTTTTGAATGAATTTATAGTTTCGCTTTTTAAAGTTCTTGCAATCTCGCAATACTAAGCATTTTTTTCTGTCGAACAATCTCCTTTTCTTGTGATGTTTCTATTTTATCGACAATTTCTTCAAGAACACCTGCCGCTTCAATACCTATTCCTTTGGATTTTGGGGGTAGTTCCTTCAGGGCAGTGATCATACCTTTTGAAGAGCTTTTTTTTCTGATTCTGCATAGATTTATTGTTACATGTCCATAAGAAGGGGTGTTTTTCTTTCTATAAAAGTACTCATTGCTCTTTCTTTGGGAAATTCAGCTTCAAGGCTACCAAATGAGGTCGGTTTAACCTTACATACTGTTATTTTTTCGGATACATTTTAAATAATATGCATATTAAGAGGGCTTTGCCAAAAGATAGAATCTAAAACTTCAATTGCAGTTTCATATTCCTAAGGGATGTTTATATTTTTTGAATGGAATTTATATTAGAACTACATTGTTTTTTATACTATCTTTTTGTAGCCTTTAGGAAGAATATAGTTGGGATTCTCTAACAGCTTTTTATTAAATATATCAACTTCATAAGCTTGCTCCTTAGAGAGTGGGATATCGTTAATATCTTAGAAAAAAGATATCTTTTCGCTACGAGCCATGAAGACGTTTTTTAAATATATGAAAAATTATTTGAGGATAACATAAATAGGTTGATTTTTTAAGTGCTTGTTATTAATTGGCTGCCTCTCTTCCGTATTAATTGCAATACTATGGTTGCGAGTAAATATTAAAGCACAGAACTGAATGATGAATTGCTAAAATCCAACGTAATCTAATTCATTAACTTCTCTTCGGCCCAAGATCCTTACATTGATATCCCTAACCATATTATTAAGTTATGGTTGATTTGTTAAAAACGCAAGTTTGTATTCTTTGAGTAATTTGCCCAACTCAACCGCAGTTAAGATCTATTTCCTCGTTTGATTATCTTCGAATTTTTAATTGGTGTGATTGGAATACATCGTGCCAGTGTAATTAAGAAACAAATACCGAAGTACTTTATGATATTTTTTAAGGATTGTTTAGATTGCTTCTACATCTCTTGCCTCTAATTCATCCATATAGACCAGTTCTAAATCTTTAGAGTCATGTATAAGCCTCTAAAGAAAACCTTCTTCTCGCAGTTGGGCTTCTCCAATTTGACCTCTTAATAAATTAGTAATCTCCAGCTATTTGCGAACATTTTGCTTCTTCTTCTCTTCAAGAAATTGTTTTTTCAGCTAGAGGGCTTTCTTTTATTATTATTACTGTTTGCGACGCTAAGTGACAATTTGAAACTATTTGATAATATTTTCAGGTCCTTTGAGTTTGAGAGAGGCAGAAGCAGCATTGGAGGCCACTTTACTTCTGCGAATCATCGATTCTTCCAAATTAGATGACATTTTCTTGCTAAACTATTAAGAATGTTAAACTTGTTCCTCTTTAGATATTCCAAATCTGCGGCTGAGTAGATCTTCAAGCTGTTTACTGCCTATTTTATGATTGTTAAGTCTAATATTAGAATTTGCATTTAAAAGTTTTTCTTTTATTATTTATTTAAGCTCTTCACCGTCTTCTGAAAAGGCAAAATCAGTCAGGCTGATTATGAGTTACAGCAACAGCTCTTTCCATTTATCTTTTATCACAAATTAATCCTATTCCTGCTTATTCACTTTTTATGGATTGCCTTTTCTGCCAAAGTACATTGATTATTGCTGTTTAGGTTTGGGTTTATACTTGATTAAGATATTGCCGTAAAGTTGGAGGCTCTCTGTTAATAGAATTGATAAAAATTAAGCACCAGCCTCTGAATTCTTTAAACCTTTTTGCGTAATTTATTTTAGTAGAGTCAAAAGATAAAAATTTAAAACGGGATTTTATAAAAACATATTTTTAAGTAAATTGCCAACAGTGACCAAGGTTTCAATATTTTAGTTTATTTCAATGCTTTCACACACAAGTAGAAATTCAGAACTTGATAGAGGGTGTCTTTTAAGATTCTGAATTAGGTACTAACTTGGAATAGTTGGAAATTTGGCTATTAGGGGGAGAAAATTTTAAACAAGATAGTCTCTCTTGTCCCCTGGACCTACCACTTTAGCAATATTGGCAATTATTAGATATATTCTGCGAGCCATTCCGCTACGACTTGAGCCAAGTTTCTACAAAATTCCAATAAGTTAGTTAAATAGCATACTGAATTGAGGCAGAGTTCGATTTTCCCAATTTCTGCTGAGAATAAGTAAACTTTCTTCGTTTTGGTCAATAACATCCGGCAAATGAAGCATGAGTTCTCCAATTAATTCTACTTATATTGATTGGTACTGAAGCAGACTGTCTGAGCCTCAAGATTATCCTCGGATAATCCTGTGGCAACATCTAGCCAGCCGGAAACAACTCCAATATTGGTGAGTTTTTATCCTAGGAAAGATTCTGAGATATATTTCATAAGGTAGCATGTGATTTACACAAATTAAATTTGATTCTGAAAACTAATGGGATAGTATTTTGTAAAGAACTCTATCTACTCGCCTTCAATCAATTCAAGTAGCAAAATCCAGTAAAGTTCTCTAAGTTCGGGATGCCGCTTTAGTCCTAGCAGCATTGTTCCTGTGCTTTTGCTGTCATCACTAATCAACCAACTATAAATATTACCAAGATGTCCAAAGAGTTCGATTGTCAGTTCTGCTACCTTCTGGCTTTTACTGATGAAGCCAGGCTTGAGGGCATAGAGACAAGCTTAAGCGTCATGATTATCCTGTTCATAAAACTGCTTAAGCTTATGAGCATACTTATTTAGTAATGAATAGAAAAGGATAACAGGGTCGAAGTTGTCATTCATACCTTTCACGATGATGTGAGCTAAGTATTTGTTTTGATTTGTAAATAACCCCAAAATTTCTTCAAGATTCATTCCCAGTGAGGCTTTTAACAACAGAATTAAAAACTATAAAGATGTTTCGCTCTCTTCAGGATCTTTTGAAAGATTTATCTTCTTGATATCCACCACTTGAGTATGTCCTGGATTAGACTTACCCATTGCTTTGGGTTTAATTGCGATATGATAATTTTCCTATTTTTTTGGATCACGTTAGTGTAATTGTCTCAAAACTTACACAATGAGAGCTTGTTCACCCTGGAGTATTAATTCTTTAATGCGGTTATCAAGTTTAAGACCGACTGCATCAATGGCCAGCCTAAATGGGGAAGGAAGTACCATATAAAGTTCCAGTTAGTGAGGCGAGTGTTCTTGCTGCTATCACACTTGACTGTGGCGAGCGCACTCGGTACTTTCTTTCCTCCCTCCAAAGACATTTTACGAATTATTTCGCCAATAAGGTATCCGTTGTCAAAATTGCTTGCTAACGCTGTTGGTAATGAGACTAAGCCTCTATCATCGATTTAACCTGCCTGAGTGAACTATTACCTTAGTTGGGAATGATTTATGATCTTATGAGCCAACGGTAGACTTCTTCCGGGATGAGCATCAATTAAAAAAATAAAACCTATAATTATAAGTAAATCTCATCAAATTGGAAGTTAATTTTTTGAAAGAATATCAAATTTTGAGTCTAAGGAAAATGGAGTGCTTTTGGTTTATTTATTACTGACAGCGAAGGAGAAAATAAAATATATTTTTGTCACTACAGTTTAAATTAGTAAAAGAATAAGTAAATTGAGTTGATTTTTTTATGAAAATTTAGAAATGCGAGTCTGCTCTTCTCAAAATAATAATAATCTAATATCTTGATAATGGTGTGGAACAGCAGACAAAGATTTTAAACTGTAGAAAAACAAATAATAATATCCTTCCTTAACGACGGAGTTAGATCTAGTCAAATAACCATCCATGAGAGCGGAGTAAAATAGTGGATCTTATCAACCACAAACAGACTAACCTTTCGTTGCACAAATGTTGGTCCCAGTAGGGCTAAACATTTTGACCAAATATATTTTAATAATAAACTGAATAGAACAGCTATATAAATTCCCTCTACTATTTTCATAATTAAACGATTGTCATGACTAACTACACTTATGATTTCAACTACTCGATTAACTTTGATGCTATCAACTCCAACCCCACATTATCCCTGAAGGCGTAGACATAAGACTAACGTTAATTTATATTGCTGGCAAAGCAGATGGTGGATGGATAAGTTTGCAAGGCAAAGGATATGCAACAGTTTGCTTTAATATTATCAAAACAGAGCTTTTTCATTAAAATGGGAAACTTGTTGGCAAACATTAGCTAAATTGAGCTGCACTTGGTTTAAAAAAATTTGAAGTCGATGTAAATACTGGAAGAGTGGCGCGTATAACTTTGTGAGTGTTTGAAGGAGATGAGCGAGGTTCTCTTTCGAGAACGAGAATTCCACACTAATATAGTAGTACTGTTACTATCATTAATATTGGCTCGTCTTCTAAATTAGCGTTATGGTATAGGTATTGATAGGCCGATGTTGTTCCATCTGCTTCACTGGTAAATCAAAGGACAGCACTCAACAACAAGTTTTCATGATTCACTGACGAAGGATATTCTAAATTCAATTCACTCTAACGCTTTCCTAAGTGGGAGGCCTTATCAATCCCAAAATGATTTGCAAAAATCATACTCTATCAAGAATGTGCATACATCAATTTCTTTTAAGAGGGATGGGCAAATCAACAGCAGTTTTGCTATTGCTTTTCACAAATAAAATCAACAGTTGAATAGTCAGTTTAAGCCTACTATCAAAAATTTCAAAAAACAACACCAACCAGTCACTGAAGAGTTATGTGGGCCTAGACTGCTCACTACTTTCGCCAACTACCTAAAAAAATGAGATGCCATGATATTTATGTTATTTAAATTTAGAAATGAATAAATGTCCAGCCTAAGGCTGTGGAAGGGGATTCGAATCTATTGGAGTCATGGAAGAGCATCTTAGACGCAGACACCCCAAATATAAAGCAGAAGAAAATGGCCCAAGTCAGAGACAAGGGGATGGTGTTTAGTAAGAAATTAATAAACTTCCCAAAATTCGAACCCTCAAAATGGCATCTCGTGAGAAAAAGGGGCCTTAAGTATATCATAAAAGTAATAGTAAAGGCAAGAATGAGCATGTGAGTTCATTGAATACGTCAACAGTGACAGCAGTCATTTCTGAATCACGATAGTATATTGAGACTACTGAGAATAATGTTAAACATACCAAAAGGATAAGCATTAGCAAACGTAATAGTGGAAATCAGTTGGATATGAAGAAAGACAAACTTCCTTAAATTAAATCTGGAAGACCACTCAAATTAAATGCATTGGGAGTAAATAAAGATTCTTTTCGCGAGCAAAACGACATTATGTATACGACAGCACCTAACTTCAAAAAGATATAAAAATCAGATCTCAAAAAGGAGAAATCTAGATCAAGATAAAAATATTCAACCTCAAGCTCACAAATAGCATTATAAGAGGGATCAAATACCCAACAAAATGAAACAGATAAGTTAATTTTGACAAAGACTCAATTAACTTTTCACGAAAAGGATTCAAGATTGCACAGACCAATCAAAAAAGTCTTAGAAAAAACATTTGATAAAGAAAAGTTAGCTTAATCTTTATTAGAAGAGTACAAAGAAAAGGAAGAAACTCAGCAAGGAGTATCGCCAAAAAAGAATAACGTGGATAGTAATCGACCCACAGTGCGACGAAATCCTGATTTAAAGGCTAAACCTCTACGTAGAGAGGGCTCGCTTAGAAAGGGATAGGATAAGCAGGAGTTGTAGGAAATGTATAATTTTTAAGAACGAATTATCGTATTTAAGCCTAATGTTGGCCCTCGTCTTGCCATTCCTTCAAGCGCAAAGGTATAGTTCCTTTTTGCAAACAACTGTTCTTTGACGTGGATCAATTTAAACAATATATAATGGCTCCGTGAAATATCTCTTCAGCATAACCATCTGAAAGATCTCACATTTCTTAACTATCCCAATAACTATAATATAGAAAAGATTTACTTGGACCACAATGAAATCACCGCACTCGATTGCCTTCCACCTAATCTGAAAATTTTATCTTTGACTTTTAATTTGATAGAAGGACTATAGGGTGTGGCTAAGGATCTAAGCCGATTATCGAATCTCCAGTAGCTTGATTTCACTTTCAACCCTATTCGGAAGGAATCAAATTACAAATTACATATGATGAGTTCCTGCTTAAATTTAAAGAAAATTGACGGGATAAAGATCACTAAATTTGATATTGAACTGGCTGGAGAGTATGCTCGTATGCTTGATGAGGAATTAGGATTAATTCCCTCCCAGAAATATGGCAACTTAATGATTAGCATGTGCTCAAACTCACCCTCAACAGTTATATCTGCAACAGATCAATAGCCTGAAGAATCAGGTCTATCCCAGTCTTAACTATAAAGATAGATAAGCAAGTTAACCAAAATTATCAAGCAAACAACGGATCATCTAAAAATAATAAAGTAATAAAATAGCATAATATCTGCCGAAACGAAATAATTAAAGACAAAATAAGAAGAGGGACAATTTGATTCTGGCGCTCTATATGATAAGCTAAAGATCGAATGCTAAGCCTTGGAGTTGCTTAATTTCTTGCAATACTGCAGCTAAGAGTAATTGTAACAATTAATAGAGAAAAAACAAAATCCAACCTGATTATATTATTAATATAGGAAGCTTATTTATGACAATAAATACCAATTGATTAAACTCATTTTATTATTGAACTATCCTCACAATATTAGGCACATATTTTATATCCTTAAAAAAGGAAGTCATTTTGGATTGACCATTTTTGTTTGGTTGATCAATAATAAATTTTATCGATGAAATAAAAAGAAATAAAATCAATAGTTATCAGGAAACATATAAATTTTTAGCAATGGCCTGCCATTTGAGCTTAAAAGATTCGTTTTATTGTAGGCTTTTATCCATAAAACTGCTTATGTTATTTAAAATAAGCTGGTACTATTTGCCAAAAGCAGCTAAAGCTTATTATCGATTGGTAAACACTGATTTCTGACGCCATGTTTTAAAAGTTTCAATTGATTTACTCACATCAGGACTAACAGCAGGTACTTATTCCAATTTTGCTCCTTTTGCCTATTTCTTTCCTCCCTTTTTATCTTTATCCTTATTTGGTTCTTCAGGCTTAACCACAGCGTTTGTAAATTTTTTATCTCCAAAATTGAAAAGAGTACAAGTGGTTCCCTCCCACTTCTTTTTGATATTGCGTTAGCTGTTGGCTTCAATGGAAATACCCTTTTGTTTGATCAACAGCAGTCTCTTTGCATCAAGATGGACTTTTTCCTAAACGTCATCTAAATAAAAACACTTCTACCTCCTGCAACTTTGACAAAGTCTTCCTGCAAATAGATGGAATCAAAGAAAAGAATCAACATTTCATAATTGTTCAGAAGAGTGAATAAGAATTTAGAAGCATTGTCGAAATGCTCGTCCTAAAATTTCTTGCGAATATTCTTTAATTATACAATAAACTATTGCTGCCTTTTTTGTTCGGTTTAATCAAGGGTTTTTAGTTCGTCTTGGCATTTTGGATTTGACAAATTCGGTCTCAAATTCTTTAGGTGCTCACCTCGTAACTTTTCATGTTGAAAAATCAATTTTTCTAGATCATTCTTTCGAGTAGAATGAATATTGTCCTGTGATTCTCCATAATATGTCTGCAATGCGTTATAAAATAACTCTATGATTTTATTAGAAATATCTGACAGTTTGCTGCAGCTTTACCTCAAATGTCTCACTGATTCCTGTCTAAATTATTCAGCACTTTTTCGCATGTTTTGAATATACAATCTTAAAAAATCTGGGAGTCTGTCATTGCCTTTGATATATATAGATTTTTCTCCGTAAATTTCTCTTGCTACATTTCCTATCGCTGTTTCTATATCTTCTAAAAACTTCATGAAAGGTTTATCTTCCTTCTGCTCTCCCAATGGTCCGAGTTGCCGCAATTCCTCAACAATTTTCTTTTTATCTTCCTCTTCCTCCTCGGGAGTCAACAGAGCATCAGATACTCCTTCTAGCCTTGTGATTCTTGGCATTGCTCGAGCTTTACAGTTTGGCACAATAGCCTCAATGTGTTTTGCATATTTGAAAATGCATGTCTGAATAGTCATTAATTTTTGCCTCCAAAGAAGGAATTCTTTGTGTGGAAAGTGCGGAGCTCCTTGATTAGCAATATCCAAAAAGGCTGTTATTTGATTATCTATGCTGATTTGAGCTTGTTCGCATTTATTCATTTAAAGTCTTATCTTTTCTTGGGCAATACGCTTTGGCCTTCCATATTTTTTACCAGTGCCTTACTTGGCTGATAAATCTTCCAAATATGTGGCATATTCCTTTTCAAACTGTTATATCAACTCCTTGCTTCTCTTTTCAATATGATCTTGCACTTCTTTGGTTTTTTCAACTCTTTTGGCCCGCTGTTGTGATATTTGGTCGTTAATTTCTTTCATCATTTGTTTATACCAATCTATTTAACTAGTTGAAAACTCTCCCCCATCTTAAAGCAGTTTAGTCTTCTTTAAAAATTATTCATTAGAGTTAAGGATTGCCTCCATCTCTAATGAAGACAGACGATTTAGTTATTTGCCAATTTATTCCATTTATTTTGTGATGTTTTTGTGGTTTTAGTGAGCCTTCCTAAAGCAACTTTGAAAATCTGCCAGATTTTTGCCTTGAGCTAGTTGTTCCCTTACTGCTTTTTGATCTACATTATGAGTCTTAATTAAGGCCAAACTTTTTTACAGCAGATAATTGAATTTTTCTGTTTGTAGGTCCACTTTTTCTTTCACTAATCTTACATGTTTTTCATACTCTTTTTTATGACTTGTGATTTCTCCTGAACGGACAACTGCTACTTCTGCTTCAAGCTTGCCCTTCAGAGGATAATGATCTCTTAATCTTTGATCTAGATGTGTCAAAGATTTCTCTACGAAGTTGTTATCAACCACCTCGGATTACTGTAGTAGTCTTGCCTTCTTTTCTCCCAATTCAGCAAAAAAATTGTTCCTTAAAGTTTATAGTTAGCCTGCCATTTGCTTTGATGAAATTAATGCTTTTTTTGTTACCAGGGATTCTAATCTACAGTTTGTTATTTATGGGCTGAGCTGATCACCCGAGGAAGTTTCTCTTTTATAAAATTAACTGCATATTTATATTAGACTTCGAAAGGCAAGCCAAATTGAACCTGAACCAGTTTTTACTTCCTAAATTTGTCGAAGGCCAATTTATTGAAGAATTGCCTTTTTGCGCTCCTATTGTTCGGCTAGTATCTTTTTTGGATCTTTTTTGGCAGGGGCTGGAGGTTTACCTCCTTTCTTTTTAGATTATTCAGCCATCAGGGCTTCTTCTTCTTGCTTCTTTTTTTACTCCTCTTCTAATCTTTTCATTGCTATTTCTTCAGCCTATTTCTTACTTTTTTACACTAATTCTGCCTTTTTTGACTGATCATACAGAGAAAAAGTTTAAGCAACACGTGCTTCAAACTAATTCATAAATTTGTTGATGACTTCAGGTCGTCTGGCAGCAAGGTCTTTATTTTTTTGATGTGTTTGCCGATATATTTTTTCGAGTTAATCTATTTTTTAATGGCTAGACTTGACGACTTATTCAAGCCTAATGTGATGTAGAGCCTCTCTAACTTATTTTTTTAGATTTTATAATTACTTTGTTAATTTTTAGACAATTTCATCGTCATCGTCCAATACTTTTGCTTTTTCAACCTCGTATTCATGGGTTAAAGCCGACCATTTCTTACCAAAATCATCGTTTTTAGATCCCACTTCTCCTAAAAATTGGGCTAGCTTTTCCAAAGCTCCATTTTATCTTTCCTCAGCTTCCTAAACATAGTTAGTGACCTATTTAAGTAATTTTTTATTTTCCTAAATATTTCTCTTTAAAGCTACTTCACATTTTTACTTGAGCAATGCTTAAACTGCCTCTGAATTTCTTTTTTAAATATAGTTTAATTTCTATCTTAACTGCTAAAATCTTTTATTATTCGCATTTTCGCTTTATTAGGTTTCTTGCATTAGTTGCTTAATCAAACCATCTAACTCTTCGTCAAATGCCTGGTTAATCATTTTTAAGTGTTCACTCCATTTTTCAATATTTGATTTACTCAATGAATCAGGATGCTACTTTGACAAATTGCTGATCAGTCGGAATTTTCTCAATGAATTGGCGTTTTGTAATTCAACAATACTTTTATAGAGCTTTACACGCTTTTAAGGCCATCTTAACTACCATCCATCGGCTTAATTTAGATAAGTGCTTATTTATCTATTTTAGTGGAGAGTTTTCCATCGTTCGTGTAGATTGTTAGAATCTGTGCGTAAACCTTCAAACAGTTGCTGTTGACTTCCACCAATAACTTCGAGCTTTTCCTTCAGTTTAGTATAAACTTATAATTCCTTTTTTTACATTTCTTCTTTCTATTTTTCAGTGATTGTCTTCACCTCATCCTCCAAAACAAATGCTATTTAATTTAAGACCATAGAGAGATATTGGCACTTATCCTCAACAAGTCCTTTGCGATCAGAACGAATTCTTTCGCACTCCTCGTAACTTTGTTTGAGTTTTTAGTTGACTGCTACTTCGAAATCTGAAACCTCTTTGGAAATCTACTGAAGTATTTCCTTGGGCTTGGTCAAAAGGTACTAATCAGATAGTGAAGAGAAATACTCTTTTAGTTGATTTTCTTTGATTGACAGTACTTGCGAAATATCGCTTTAAAGAGAACCATACACAAGTGCCAAATTCTACTGATAATCTTCAAGATCTTCTCGAAATTACCCATATGCTTCAAGATGTTTCTCTCGTCTCCGTAGTTTAATATTTTATATCAAGACTTTTGTTTTTTCTCTTGTCACTGGCACCTTGAAATTATCAAGAGCAGCTACTTCTTGTTCCAAAACTTACTACTCGTTTTTTTGTTGCGATTTTTGCTGTTTAATACTTTATATGGTTCGTGTGCCTTGTGCAGCAATGCCTTTTCCTTTTGCATTAAGAGTATGGGCTAATTATTGACGAAGGTTATACCCACCTTAAAGTGTATGCATTAGTGCCTTATCCATTTTGGTCTCTCTGTCAGTAACTTTAAGGCTATTTTTGGCTGCTAATCTAAAGGGTGATTATCTTTTCATAAGTTATATAATTAGTTTATAAGATATTCGCTAATTGATATTTCTAAATTCGATAAAAAGATTCTTATGATATAGTGTTGGATCAAAAAATATGTTTTGTTATTTACTTTGTTAAGTTTGTTTATATGGTCCCATTTCATTTGCCAATATTGAATATTCTTTATCGTTCAAAGATATTCTGAGTGGATTGGCTTTGATAAATAATGATTGAGTTAGTAAATTAATTTTATGGATTAAAATTAAGGCGCTCAAATTGATGAAGACAATATATAATAAGTTTGCAGAGGCATCTAAGAGTGCAAAGTAGACAAAGATTATCAGGATACTTTTGCCACTATTCTATTGTTCCCTATTCCAAGCTCAACCAACTATCTTTAAGAAATCAGTGCTAACTGTACATAGTTAAAGTAGCAACTTGAAAAATACAAATAAGAGAATTAAATCAACCTCTCTTTTTATGATTCTTTCAATTACTCAATAGGATCCTCATTTGACAGCCAAAATTCAATGGACTAATCCGAGGAATCATAATTAGAAGTTACCGAAGAAAGGAATCAATTGTTAGAAGTCTATGAATACTACTACCCAGTTCCTTACAGTAAGGAATAAATCCAGAAAATTATTTAAAGTATATAGAAAGTCGAAAAAAAGGGATAGGGACAATAGTTTATCGATCAAGTATATTAAAAATATCGATCAATAGATGGAAAGATATAATATGAAGAGTTTGCCTAAAAAATAATCGCAGATATACTGTTTCTTATTCGGCAAATGCACTAGGAGCAATAACTACTTGCTAAAATGATGCAGGATAAAGATAAAGATGATGAAGATTCAGATTCTAAACTCGATGATGAACACTCAGATCTTAAATCAGATGGTGAACATTTAGCTCCTTAATCAGATAATGAATGTTTAAGTCCTTCATCAGATAATGAAGATTCAAATATGGAATCAGATAATGAAGGTTTAGATACCGAATCAGATAATGAAGATTCAAATACGGAGTCAGATAATGAAGATTCAAATACGTAGTCAGATAATGAAGATTCAAATTCGGAATCAGATAACGAAGATTCCAATACGGAGTCAGATAATGAAAATTCCAATACTGAATCAGATAATGAAGATTCCAATACTGAATCAGATGATTCAAATAGTGAATCAGATAATGAAGATTCAAATCCTGAATCAGGTGATGAAGAAGAATCCTCGTGTATTTTATATCCTTCCTTGCCAAATTAAGAATCTAAAGAGTAAATGTGATTGATCAATTTTTTTAATTACCGAAATATCATAATATAGACAATGAGGGTCGAGAAAGCAATTTGCATATCCACTGACCTGTCTCAGACAATTCTGCCAGATTTAAATCACTTCGAAGACCTGCAGTCTCTATTGCAAAAGCCACATTTTATGTGCAAACATTTCCTACTGGTTTCATCGAATATGGACATCCTCCCAGTCCCCCTATGGATGAATCAACAGTCCTGCAACCTACTTAAGATGATATCTACCTAATGAAATAGCTGTTAGGATGTTTTCAATCGCATTATCAAAGGTATCATGAAAATGAACTGCTAATTTATCCTTTGGAAGTGATTATAGCTCTTTAAATAACTAATAAGTCTTTTCAACCGTTCCTCGTCCAACAGTGTCGCCTAGTGATACTTCATAACATCCCAATTCAAGCAATTTTTGTACAACCCAATTAACTTTGGATGGATGAACTTCTCCCTAGAAGGGACAGCCCATTACCATTGAAACATATCCTCTCACTCGTATATCTTTCTATTTGGCTAATCTAATCACTGGCTCAAATCTTTTTAAACTCTCTTCAATCGAGCAGTTAAGATTCTTTTGAGAAAATCCTTCAGTGGCTGATGCGAATACTGCTATTTCCTTGACTCCTGCTTCCAATGCGGATTCCATTCCTTTAATATTAGGAACCAAGCAAGGGTAGCTTACTGCTGCTGCTTTTTATATTAGCTGAAAAAGTTATTTGGAATTGGCCATCTGAGGTATCCACTTTGGTGATACAAATGATCCCACCTAAATTGTTTTTAATCCTGATTTCGATAGTCGATTAATGAGGGTAACTTTATCAGTGAGAGAAAGCAGCTGCTTTTAATTTTGAAGTCCATCCCTCGGCCCTACTTCCACAATTTTAACCTTTGATCCCACTAAATTTTGATGTTTGTGCTTAAAAGTTAATGCTACGTTTTGTATTTTTCTCAATCTGGCAAGTTTATCCATTAGTTAGTTATGTTGAAAATGGACTATAAAATAATATATATCAAGCACAATCTGAAGATTATGCACCAATTGATAGAAGTCAAAACTAACTGACTTCGAGAAGTGAGTGCGATAATGTCGAATAATTGTAAAAAGTTTCCTCTAATATTGACAGCAGGCTTAACTAATCTTGAGTAATGTTGCCCAAAGTTTGCTTTAGCAGCTAAACATTGAGGTTTTTTTGTTACATTTATATTTTTTGCCATGATTGCTGATTTTTCTTACCAATTGTGCGGAATAAACAGCTTTTGATAAGCTTACTATTCGATGTGAAACGGGATCGGTGACTGGCTGCACTCCTTGCATTCGTCATTCTCGATGGGTTTACACTGTATTTAGGACTGTTGACTTTCCAAACTTGACTTTTTATTGCATCTGATATCCCGATAAGATGGTCGTCTCCAAGTTACAAGAATTGCTTTTTTGACATTACAATTATAAAAGTTTATATGAAAAACTCAAATTAACAAAAAATTTGGAGAGCTGAAATTTTACTACTCGTATCCACAGCTTTCATCACTTGGCTTATGGAATGTGCAGGCGGCATCAAGGAATATTTCCTAAGTTTACTGTTTCAGTCTATCATCATGGCTATGGATGTTTCCATATTTTTAGGAGTACTCATGAATTTCAAATTTCAAGGAGGACTGTCTGCCTTTTATTTTTGGCGAATTATGACTTTTATCTTTGGGAGAGATTATAGTGTGATGGAGCATCTCTCGTCAATTGCTGCTATTTATGGAATGTATAAATTTGTTTCATGGGGATTGGTGAAAGTAAGCAAAATCGAAATAATAAATTCAAAAGATTTAGAGCATAGAGCAGCCAATCAAATTGCTGAATAAAAAAGAAGGGCAATGACATTGATAGCTTTGGCCGTTGTCATTAATCTGGGAATCGTTCACTTGCTTTCTAGAAAATATGATTATGTGGGAAGCCTACTTTTCTTAATTAATTTAGGATTTGCAGTCGTATAAATTTATCTTATGCGCAATACTGAAAATCACATATTCAAACTCATAACTAATTTAATGCCTTACAAGTATCTCTATATTTATAAAGCCTCCTGTTTTTCATTGTCCAGAGTTTATTACTACCAAGAATATTCTTTAATGATTGGTTCGCTTTCACAAGACCTGCATTCATTCACCTTTCAGTGTTGCTAATTTTGCTGAGAATATTCATTGGTTCAACCTCGAATAAATTTGATCACAATGATGAAGAATTATTTAACCTGGCCTATATCTACACTGGTACTGATGCTCATAAATTTTATAAGTATATTACACGAGATAACCGCCTACTCAAACTTTTGGACCAAATGAGCAGAAAAATTGGAAATTTTCTATACTATTTAGGTTTATTTATTGCAATCCATGAAAAATCATATGCATATTTCGCAGTAGGAATATGTATGTCTTATCTTTATCCTCTTCAGGACAATTTCAATCTAAATTTGATTAGCCAACTACTCCCTAAATTCAACTATAATTTGCATCTAAATAGTAAAATTATCCTACCTCTCTTGTTTCTATGGTACATAGTTATCTATAGAGTAGAGGCCTCTCAAAAATATCTTACCTACTACTCCATTCATAGCTGTCTCTGGACCACTAATTTTCAACAATTTTTTACAATAATTTTAACTTGCATTACTATTATCTCTCAACTGACTCCAATAACTCTCAGACTGAAGATTCATCTTCTTGTTCAACTTTCAGCACCTCTTTATATTCTTTTTTCAATTTGTACACTGGAGTGTCAAAATATTAATCTAGGTCTGATGGGATTTTATTCTCTAGCCCTATGCTTCACAGTTATCATAGATGAAAAGTTAACTCTGCTTAAAGGTGGTAAAAAGTAATGATAATTTATATTTTTTATATTATCTGACAATCTAATCACTACTCATTGGATCCTTAGTTATTATCTTCCTCCGACCCATCTTCATCATCAGACTTCTCAAAATTATCGTCCTCTGGGCTCTCTTCGTTGGGTTGATACTCAAAATGAGTGATTGGTTTGGACCTTTATTGACTCCCAGTCAAATAATTAATAAAATCTTGCAAAACTTATTTGTATTGTCCACTCACCATAATGTAGCTATGCGTCAAAAAAAAACTATAAGCCATCCCATTCTCCTTTGACAATGTGGGAATATATGTCTTTTCAAAGTGAGACAGCATGCGGGGGAGATAATCAGAATTGTATTCAGCAGTGTACCGCTTTACTTATTTTTCTCCAATGCGATCGTCTTTTAGCAAAGAATAATTTTGATTCAAACAGTCAATAAGCAAAATAAACAGTAATTCCCTTTCCTTACGCTCCTTTAGCGATTTCCCATTGATTGATTCCATGTACATTTGTAAGGCCTGCTCAATCGCTATATCTTTTGGAGTTTGTCTCCTTTACTGCATTATTTCCATCCTGTTGTTATTGAGCATATAATCATAGGGAAAGTTTTGTTGATAAACATTTGGGAATAAAAAAGGATTATTAGTGTTTGGATAACGCATTTATCCTAAATTTGGTTCTTCTCCCTTTCCTGCAAAGTCTTTTCTATCATTTTCCAGCATGAAATTGCTATCGAAAGTTATTTTGTAAACTTTATACCCTTAGGCAGCATCAAACATCTCTATGAGTTTAGTTGGTTCCATTCTTTTTCCATTTTTTGTATTTTGAAAGTATGCATGATGCTTATTTTTCAAGTGCAAGTAGAGTGCTGGGTAGCTTAGATATTGCTTCGAACAAAAACACTCATACCTGGGTAACTCTTTATTAAATTTCGATTGCGATCTCCTACGCTTTATATCTGGATTTTCACCTTCGATGGGGTCACTTTTATCCATTTTATTATTATAGAAAGTTTCAATCGATTGTCTATTCATATTCAAGAGATCATTTCCTTAAATGAATATTTTCCTATCTTTATTGCTCACAAAGCTAATTTAAGAGCATTATAATCCTGACAAAAATCGCAGCATTAAATTATAGCTATCATTTGATATGGGTTAAGGCATTTTTCACATCATTGCGATAAGCTTATATATTTAATGTTAACCTCATCCGCCTCTTTTGCAAAACTTAAGATTGATATCTATAATTAACGTTTTTAATATGTAAGAAAAGGAAAAAGACACCAGTCGTGCAACAATTTGTTTCATTGTGTTTGCGCTTCTTTGGGAGATTGCTGTCGGTATTATTTACGGACTATTCTTCGGCTACAACGAAATTGCTTTTGCCAGCATGGAAAACGTCCAATCAGTCTATCCTCTTGCTTCCACTTCTGCCACCACCACCCAGTCTTATCTTGTTGACTCTTCTCAGTTTCCCTACCCAGTGGCAGTAGTCGCTATTGCTATAATCCTCCTGATTGTTGGTAAGTATTTTTTGATTTAGGTCTTTCAATGGTAGCAGCATATATTGAAAGGACGACAGTTACGGGAATGGCATTTACTTTGCTTATCTTTGCACTAACAGTTCAAAACTTCTTCATCTTTCGCAACTTTTGGCAGCGCATCTCTCTCAACGACCCCACAGGTCAAGCAAATTTCACAGGTACCCTCTCTTTCATCAATTACATCAACTTTGGAAATGGTCTGCAGACAAGTTATGCTTTTACCTCTGCGTCTTTCCTTGATGCTGTTGGTGCCTCTCTTGCAATGTATGCTGGCTATACTGCCGTAATTGGTAGAATTGGACTCACTTAAATATTTTTCTTGACTTGGATTGGTACCTTCCTCTATGAGATAAATAGTCAAATCTTATGGCGTCTTTATATTCCTGATAACGGTTATCCTTCACGTGCTTTTGCCTACGGAGGAATGCTTGGCATAGTAGCTTCATTCGTAATAAGTAAACGTGACAAAACAGTAAATAATCCTAACTTCCGATCTTCATACAAAATCATGGCTTTGGCTTTCTTAGGCATCATCTTTGTCTGGTGTTCTTATCCAGTATTGGTGCTCAGTAGCGTCTATGATTCACAGAACGGATAAATAGTGGCTATGGCAGGGCAAGTCAACATTTGGCTGGCTCTTGCTGCTTCTGTCTTAGGCTGCTACACTGCCTCATCCTTTTCATACCGCAAATTTTGCGTACATGACATGGTCTTTGCCTCCATAACTGTATTTGTTATTTTATTTAGGGAGCAATCGCTTTTAGTTCTTCAACTGATGTGAATTATAATCCTGGAGCTGCTACAGCAATAGGCTTCTCAGTAGGATTCATCTGTTCTTTCTTTCAGACTCGTTTTAAACGAAAGCTAAACGAAAACGGTGTGATTGACTCCAACAGCGTACTTTTCCATTTCTTGCTACCTTCCTTATTTGCGGCAATTTGCTCTGCCGTATTGCAGGGTGTTGGACAGACTCCTACAGTCTTCAATACTACTTCTGTAACAGGTACTGCAGTTAATTTGAGTTATCCAGCCCTTAAGTTATCCAGCAGAACGGAAACCATTCAAGGAGCTTATCAAATGGCCGGGTGGGCAATCAGTATAGGAATTGGAGCTGTTGCTGGTTTGATTATTGGCTTGATCTTTAGGTGCACTAACGGAAATTTTGAGCGCATTGACAGTTTCTTTAATGACAGTACTTTGTATACATACCCCAAAATACGTAGTGATGATGAGTAAGCTCCAGCTGCTGCTCCAGTATAACCTCCCAACTCTGAAAAACCATTATGATTATCATTAAAAATTCATTCCTTAAGTTGAACAATTATATCACTTAAAATATTTCTTTTTAATGACAATTTGATTTTATGAATCCAGTAGTGATCAACATTCTATTTGTATATTAAACAATTCAACTATAATTCTGTTCGGAATATAAAGGATTAAACCCGATATAGCCTATATAAATAATGTAATTATTGTCAACAGTGAGCAATTAATAATCATTCCTGTCATTTATTCGTATACTCTTTCACCTTTATGTGCTTATGTCTGTTCGCGTGCACCTTCACGTTGCGGGCTTAGAGGACACCTCGCCGGAATATTGAGTCAAAACGCTCCCGAACCAGCTCTTAGGAGACACCAACTTGGCTCACTTTCTATACTTTCTAACCAGAAGGAATGTACTACTTAAATTTATATATCTTTTTGCCCAATCGCTTCCCAAGGCGCACCCGACCTGTTCGAGTTTCTTTCTCCAGTTTTTGTTTGCGTATGAGTTTAGTCTTGTTATTGTCATCGATTTCCTTTTCCTTTTCATCAATTTGTTTCTTGATCTTCTTGATATTATGCAGTTGTTGTCTAAATTAACGGTTTTATAATCTTCCTTTAGCTTCCAGTTGAGCAGCTCTTTTCTTTTTATTCCGATGTCGGATTGTGATCTCTGGTAGTTCGCTCTTAGGCTTTTATTTATGAACGATTAAAGGTTGCTTTTCATAATCAATCACTCTATCTAACAGTTTGTCGATGTCATTAGAACGTGGATTGTAAGAGTGCCCACTTTCAGGTGCGATTACTGCTGGAATTTCAGTTGGTTTATAGAGATGCCTACCTTAATCTTTGATGGCCCATGCATCATCGACTTCATTGATGTTTAGACTGCGAGTAATACGGTTATCATAAACTTTTTTGGGTGGATGGTGAGGAATATTTTTAAATCTATTGGGATCGAGGGGAGCCCGTTCATTGACATTATCATCAGTGACTACTAATTAAGGCTTAAATTTTTAACGGATTTGCTTGTCGTGCTATGAAGCTTGCTTTTCCAGGAGGCCAGATATATCAATATTTTTTGCCCATTTTTTCTTGTTTTGTTTACCTTTCAGTCCCTTGATTTTGACCAAATCAGTCATTTCAACTTTGATATTATAAAAAAAGAAAAATGCTACAGGTTAATATGGCTATTTCTATTTTTGTTTTGCTGGAATAAACTGTGAATTCATCAATTCTCCAGCCAATTCTCAGCATTAATATTGATTTTAACTAAATAAATAAAATTTGCTAATACATTTTGATTCCAATTTTTATGCTGTTAAGCACTAAATCATGCAGTGGAAGTTCTAATAACTTCATCCAAGAACCCTCCCAAGTGTTTTTGAAAGGCTTATTCCTTAAAATAACCATCAATTGTGAAGTATTCATAATACACAAAATGTTTTTTGTTCGCCAATTTGCCATTTTTCTGTAATTCGAACACATACTCATTTTTGTTTTCCCCGATTCGCAAAAGGGCTACGACATTTTACTTGTTAAGCAAAAATTATCCAATCTACTTTATCGGATTCGTACCATACTGCCTTGAGCACCATCAATAACAGATAACTTAGCGTAGATGTAGCTAGCAATGTTATAAAAGATGACAGAGAAGATAAGCAAATTGAAGTTTCCTGGCCAAGTCCAAGGACCCCAATGCGATAGATATCCATTGATGGCCAAAAGTATGCCTAAAACACACTTGATATAAAATCGCCAGGATACTGATGAGCATTTTTTGCTCATGTAGCTCTAAGCTGATTAAGTGAACATCGCTGCAATTTAGTATTGGTCAAATCTGTTAAACAATCTTTTTTAGTTTTTTTAGGCAGACATGTGGAATTATTATAAATCAAACATATCGACATCTCAATAAATTTGTAAACTGCACTCGGCTGGGTTTATAATTAATTTATCTATGTCGATCAAGCTGGTAGTCTCCATTCTGGCTTTCTTAGATCAGATTATTCAGACAATTTCTCTTGACTCTTCCATAGTTCACCACGACAATTGGGGTTTCGACCTGTATCAAAAGGCCTTATATCTTCAGGAATATTCATCTGATCATTGGATACGTTGATTTCGGTGGACCATTCTATTTCATATTCAAACCATGTGTTAGGCACACCCAAATCCAGATCGCCTGTCACTTTAATCGGAGAATCGGCCCAGAGAAAGATTTCCCAGTGATAATCAACTACTTATAGGATGGGGGCGAAGTTAACATTTAGCAGAGAAAGATCCTCGAAAACCATGGCATTCCAATAGACCTCTACTTTTTGACCCTTGGAGTTGGTGACGACCTGACGAACTGCATAGACTCCGTTTGGCTGATAAAATATATCCAAGCCCATGTGATAAGCAAGAAAGGCAAAACGTACTTGCTCATTAGGACTGAAACCCATTTGAACAATATACTCGACTTCCTTACGAGAAATCTGCATAAAGTATTACGTACGCCTGGAACTCTCCTCATAACCTCGTCGACGTCCATTTGGCAATAGTGAATATCGCGACCCATAGTGAAAGTTTCTGCGAGTTGTCTGATATCCTCCATCGTATAAGTGCCGTAGTAAGAAGGAAGTGGGCCAGACTGCCGAATAGGGTTGACGTGTCGCATATTTCTCACTGGTGGGGTGACTATCTTGTCCTGATTCTTGATGGTATTATAAAGTTCCTTGTTGGTGGGGTAAGCGCGTGGTACCAAGTAGTCCTTATAGAGGTAGGGGTTGTATGGTCCAGCTGAAATAGATAATGATTTTACCGAAACCACTGAAACAATTGTGAGGAGTTTTCAGCAGGTTTTGTACGTTCTTAACCACCGATCTCATCCAAATATAAATATAAATCAATATGAATTATTCAACTCCTTGGAATCATATTAAAACTAGGTTATCTGATTTAAGAAAAGATTAATGATCTAATTGTTACTTTTACAATAATTGGATAGTTTACTCGATTTAAATTATCAAATTATTGTAGTATTAATAATAAATACAGACTTCATAAGTTGTAAAGCTAAGAACCAGGAAAAGATGTTCTTAACTGTTATTATTCTGGTACTTTCGGCTTAGTTTTACGCACTTGCGGTTTTTTTGATATTTGACTTAGCGAACGCCAATTTAATGTCAGCTTTGGCTAGTCACTATTTTCTTCTTTTGAAGAAGAAATAGACAGTATATTTAAATCTGTTTTTTCAGCTAGCAAAACTGGTAATGGTTAAACTGCAGCTTTTTCTTTCTCCTAGTTAAGATATTGTTGTAGCTGCTACTGAGTCAATGTTCGAATATGAGTAGTATTGACATGATTTTCTTCTATCTTTTAGTAATTTTGCTTTATTTTTATTTTATAGCTGGTAATATCTTCCTCTAGCTGGTAACCCTTTCTCTTCAATCGTTCATTTTCTTACATTGTTTTGATGTTTCTGCTGTAGTAATCACACAGTTTTGCGAAAATCAGCTAATAGGCCTCGTTTTATTGATAACAGTCATGCAGTTCCTTTCCTATTGTATTTATTTTTTAACTTAAATCCTCCTTCTTTGACTTCTAAGCAACATCAACAATCATTTCCTGTGCTTATAAACTCTCGATCAGCTGCTACGGTAACTTGGATTCCATTTCTTCGGAAAGATGTTGATTGTCAGGTAGCAATGAAGATACCTGCAACTAGTTAACTTTTTTTTCCCTTAATGTGGTTAACAGTTTTCTAGCTGCCTGCAGTCCAACTATAAAGGGTGGCAAGTTGACCCCCATCTCTTTTTTCATATTCATATTTAAATTATAATGTTATAACAAGGTATTACTAAGACAGGTAATCAGTAGATTTGATTGTTGACTCCCTTGTTATTGACAAAGTTATAGAAGAGCTGGTAACTGCCTTTTGGTCTTGTTTCTGGAACCATATGTCCAGCCCCTTTTACAGTGATTACAGTAAGTTTGTCGTAAACCTGATAAAATCCAGCGTGTTGATCGCCTACGTTCCACATACTCCAACCACCTGTTTTTTGTCTGTGAAACTTTTCCACATTTTTTTAAGTATCAGTGTATGGGACTACATCATCCCAATCTCCACTAAAGAGCCATATCTTCACTGCTCCATTCGAAATAATTTTGGCGTATTCATCCATTGAACCCCTTTCCGAAATTGCATAAGTAATATCTGAACAAGCTGACCATGTTTTATTGAATTTATCAGTTTTATAGGCCACCTTATTCAAATTCCAGTATTGAGTGGCTCCATCATCTGAGGGGCACTCAGGTATTTATCCTAAATTATGCCCTTACTTTTGATGAATTTTTCCTTGAGATTTATATGTCTTCCAAGGTGAAATTGCTTATTTTAGACGAATAGCCTGAGACCCCTTTTATTGACAAGTTTCGTAGATATCTAAATTGAATTGTTTTTACTATACTGATCGATATAAGATAGCATAATATCGAATTCATATCTAAAGAACATACATCTGGGAGAATCGAAATCTTTATAGCAAGCATGCCTATATATGGTTTCTAGCCTATCTGAAATCAACGCATGATCAGCCATATATTGAATTTAAGATTTATCAAGTTCATTGTTCTCGAAGGTCATTACTCCATTGCCTACCATGATACCTTTGATATTGATATACTGTTTATTTCGATTGTGCTCAATGATTTGCACAGTAATATCGGGGATATATTTGCCTGCATAACTTTAGCCAGTGATCTATATCAATAAATTAGAACAAAAATAGTGCGATTGGCGAATTAAGGAGCCTTAGTAAAAAGAAAGTCCTTGATTGCTGCGAAAGCATCTTGAGCTGCTTCTAAATCAGTCCAACGATATTGTTGATCTTTATCAGAAGAGAAGCCGACTGTTGCTGGGGTTTCGAGAAAGAGTAGATTTGCAGCTTTATTCCAGCTAAATTCATTCTTAGTTAGCATGTCTCCCATCTTATAGCTATTGCCCACCAGATAGGGACCGATTTATTGAATCATTCCGCACAGACTTGAACATCCAGGGCCTCCATTGAGCCAAATTGCTAGGGATGCATTTGAGGGATTAGATACATTCGCTTAGATGTAGACATAATGAAGTTTGCGACCAGCAGTAGCAGTGTCAAGATAGCCAGAGTAAATGACTGTTCCTATCATACCCTGACTTATAGACATTGTACAGGTGGTGAGGAGACGAGATCTCCCTCAGGGAGGGCAACGATGAGAACTGCAATTGAAAGGGCTAACAAAAGGTGTTTAATCATTTATCTATTATTAATATCTATCTATAAGATTCCTTTAGAGTTTTAAATAAGTTTAATCAAGCCTTGAGTTTCTTTATTGCTTCTCTTTCTCTTTCGGTTTCGGCTTTTTGGAACTTTATCTGACTCTTAGCACCTCTCTGGAATCCACCTACAGTCTTTCCCAAATCTTTGTTTTCATTAAAGTGAGTTCTGAAAGCAGCAGCGAGGTTGTTAAGCTCACCCTCATCTTCCTTTCTGACTTCAGTGAGAGCAACAACAGCAGCGTTCTTTTGATGAACGAGTTTGCCGAGGGCAGCTTTTCCCTTAACGAAACAATAGGGAATTTCCAATTTTCTGCAGAGATTAGGGAGCCAAACAACAAGTTCGATGGGATCAACATTGTTGGCAATCACGACCAATTTAGCCTTCTTCTCCTCGATGAGTTTGGTTACATGGTTCAATCCAAACTTGAGATGGAAAGGTTTAGCGTTCTTAACTTCTTTCTCTAAATAAGAGGTGAATTACTTTCTGCTCTGAGTTTGGCTTCGCTGACGAGTCTAGCTCTGCGTTGCTTCTCATCTTCAGGAGAATATTTTTTCAGAAGTTTGAAGAGGACATTGGCTGAGTTGATGGTGAAATACATTGATTTTTGTCGAGAGCTCTGGAGAATTGAGCAATTGTAGGAGGTACTTTGATTCTAGTGAGCAGAATTCTTTTCTGTCTCTGGAAGGTGATGTATTTGGGCCATTTGACAAAGCGGGTAAGGTTGGCCTTGGGTTGGATGGAGTTGCCAATTCTGAAGTTACGGGGTCTCTTTTCGAAGAGAGGGTTGACCTTCTTCTCTACTTTCTTTGCTCCCTTTTTGCCCTTTACGCCTTTTCCCTGAGTTATGCTAAAATTACCATATATTTGCCTAAAATAATAATATTAAATATTCATTTAATTGCAGCATTTCCTTAATCTGTGAATGCAGTGCTATTCCAACATATTTTCTCAGTATCTTATAATATTCCAATACAGAATGACTTTATTAACAGTGAATACATTTTAGTAAAAATTTAAATTCATTTGATCAACACCTTTTTACGATAAACATAATTTAATAAAATTTAAACGATTATCAAGAAGGTTCTTTTGATTCTTTTTTGTAATGATTTTCAGATATGCCAATCAATCAATATTCAATGGCTCGCAACTTATTAATACTGGCTAATATTTGTTCAATTGTATATTTCAAAATAAAGGAGGATTAAATTTTTTTAGGATAGTTGCAAAGACAAATCAAATATTAATTGCATTTTTTCCAGCCATCATCATTGTTACTTTCAAGTGTATTTTTTGATAGTTGCAGTCCTTTGTATTTATGCAACCTTATAACCCTCTTCTTTTTCAATATTTAAAATGAATCTATTATTTGCATCATATTTATAACTGAATGATCGGCGAGGTGCCCATTAAGAAACGCATAGTACACCCAGCTTAAATTAGGCTATTCTCAAAGAAGAAATGGTTGCAGCGCGCACTCTAAATGCAGAGTCTAAAAAAGAGCTCATCCTCATCGAAAAGGAATTAAGCATCCTTGAGAATCGACTGCAGGACCCCTTTGTTGTGGTCAAAAAATACTTTGAAATTGCCAAGGACACTCTGCGCGGTCAGTTCGATAAATAATCATC
>Ga0302185_10000487_pt1 | contig 30635 bp, 34 predicted proteins | sample II_Bog_E1_1_FD_200231 | JGI IMG/M metagenome (GOLD analysis project Ga0302185, IMG submission 200231) | Peat permafrost microbial communities from Stordalen Mire near Abisko, Sweden - II_Bog_E1_2 | ecosystem: Environmental > Terrestrial > Soil > Wetlands > Peat | place: Sweden: Abisko... | reverse complement strand
TTATTGTAGATGGACATGGGATTAGTTATTGAGTTAGCGAATTATTGAGTTTTGAGTAATTGAATTGTTGAGTCAAAGAATTCGTGGTTGATGATCACTTTAGTTTTTGAAAAGGTTGCGAACAATCAATATTCAAAATTCAATAACTCAATCCCTGCCTAAGCTGACAGGTAGAAAAGCTCATTAGCAAACTTGAAGTTCACTGCGGCTTTCATGCGGGCTTTCATGCGGACAACGTTATCGTTGGTGTAGGGTTTCATGTAAACGGTTGAAAGTTCGGAAGCGTCGCCTAAAAGATCCACACCAAGGAAAAGGTTTGACGAGCGCGCTCCAAGGATGGTGTTGGCCTGCCAGTGGTTCATGATCTGGAGCGGCAAACCTAAATAATCCATCTTTTTTACATCGGTAAAGGCGTTGATAACGTTGAGCGCTTTGTTGGCCTGTGCCTGGGCGTAAGCGTAGCCGATGTGCAGCGGAATCTGCAGGTTAAAATCATCCTGGATACGGTCGGCAGGATCAAGCTGGGCGTAAACGCTGCCTAAAACCGACAATACATTGGTGACATTGATATAGCTGATGGTGGCGGCCGTTGCGGTACCGCTGAATGTTGCAGCCAGGCGGCTGTTGATGTCGTTATAGTTGCGCACCAATTTGAACGAGGTCGCGTTTACGATCTGGATAAAGTACGATTGCCCCTGGATAGCAACGCCGGGCGTGCCATTGGTGGTATCCAGGCTGCTGCCGGTAACTGCGGTTATGGTCACCACGTCGCCATCGGAAAGGGTTGATGTATCGCTGACAGTCACAGTGCCTGTGCCGTCGATCGCTGTAGCAGACATTGAAGTAGCCGGCTTCTCCAGGTTCACTTTAAAAACGCCTGATGCCGCTGCAATGCTGGGCAATAAGCCGGTAAAAGCGGCGGTAAAGGTCGCTTCTTTGGTTGAGCCCTTGCCCAGCCAGTAAAGGCGTTCGTTGGCGATCTGGATTTTGGTTAAATAACGCTGCACCATAAAGTCAGACAGGTCGACCACGCCTTCATAATCCAGGAACGCGCCGGGTTTAAGGCTTTGCGCCTCCCATGACTGGATGAGCTTGTCCCATTGTTCCTGCTTCATAAATTCGTAAACTACGGGGTCCAGGTAGCTTTCGTTTTGGAGTGCGGTGGTGCCCTGGTCGTTGAATATGCCCGAAGGGTCTTGCAAAACCACGTCGTCGTCCACATCCAGGATGATCTTGCGCGATTTTACGTCATTAATAACGGTCAGTAATCCACGCTTAACGGAATCGGCTTCCAAAAGCGTGCTGGCCATAAACCCGGCCAGCGCTTCGCCGGCATAGGTATTGTTGGTAAAGGTGAATTGAGCCATTTGTGTTTTTTGGTTTAATTTATTTGATTGGTTTAGTGGCAGTGGTGAGTGGCAGTAGCAGTTAAGATTTAGCAATTTGTAATACTGCCACTGCTACTATTTACTGACACTTATTTCGCAACTGCCCTCCGTACCGCGTTTTGCGCCAGTGGTGTTTGCGGGGCGAAGAAGGGAATAGGTTCGGATTTTGCTTTTGCGCTGCGTTTTGATCCTTCGGGGGTAAAATCGGATTTGATCTCGTTTTTTACCTCTTCGCGGGTTTTCTTCAGGCGGAGGCTTGCAACTTCCAGTGCTTCGCGGGCTTCGGCCAGCAATGCATTTTGCGCATGCAGTTTAGCTTTGATGTGCTGCAGCCTGTTTTGGATGTCCAATGGTTTTTTTGATTTGAATTTGTCCGAAGGCATAGTGTCGTCGTCGTCATAGGCATCCGGGTCGGTGTCGGGTTCAGCATCAGGATCAGCCGGCGGGGTAACTTGTTGCACTTTGCCGCCCTCTACAGCAATTTTACTGCCGCTGGCGGTGGTGTAACAATCGCTGGCCGCCGGGCTGCTCATGTCTTCATCGTTGTAAACTTTGGTGCCTTCATCCAGTTCGCCTGCATGGTGCAGGATGCCCTTGTCGGTAATTGTTTGCTTGTTCACGACTTTCTTAAAGAAGTTCATGATCTTATCCAAAACCGACGTGGTTCTTTCGATAAGTTCTTTGTTTTCAGTGTTCATGTTGCTTTTATTGGTTAAGATCTTGTTGATATAGCGTTTGTAAAATACAGGTGCGCTGCTCACGTAATTTTGGATGATGGATTTGTTTGTGATCTCGGCGCTGTAATCTTCCACCTGGTCGATAAAGCCGAGGTCGAGCGCCTGGTCTGCGGATAACCAGGTGACGGAGTTGATCAAACTGTTAACGGTAACCCCGTCCAACCCGGTTTTGTCCATATATATTTGTGCAAGGCGTGCCTGTACGGTGTTCAGCATTTGCACATCTTTTAATAACTCGTCTGCATTGCCGCCGGTACCAACCATCGGTTTATGGATCATCAGCAGCGCGTATTTACTCATCACTACTGATTTGCCGCCCATTGCAACGATCGATGCAGCCGAAGCGGCCAGTGCATCAATATAAGTAGTGACATTGCCGGCGTACTTTTTAAGCAAATCATAAATGGCGATGGCGTCAAATGCGCTGCCGCCGACAGAACTGATGTGTACCTCCACATCCTCTCCAGCCGCGGCTTCCAACTGCAATTGAACATAGGATGATGATAAACTGCCGGAGCCGATGCAATCGGTATCGGTGTCGTATAGATATATTTTGTAGCTCATAGTTATTTTTTTGGATTTCACCGATTACTTTTTTGATTATTCATCAGTGGTTGTTTTTTAGCGGTGTTCATGAGATCGCTACGCTCGGTTTCACCGATTGTCGTTCGATCCGGATAATTATGTTTAATATGCTTAATGGCATAATTTGTGAGTTGGTTTATTGCATTTAACAAAGATCGGAAGAAGTTTTTAAAGTAATGGTGACACTGTTTTGTCAGTACTATTATTTTGTGATTTCACCGATTGATTTGTGATTACACCGATTTTTATTTGGTGTGACCAGTTATAACAAAGGTCGGGAGAAAAATTTAAAGCAATGGTGACAGGGTTTTTGTCAGGATTGTTTTTTGTGGTTTTACCGATTGCCATTCGCAATGACTGATTATAACAAAGGTCGGGAGAATGTTTTATAAAAATGGTGACAGTGTTTTGTCAGTACTCAATTGATTGGCCTCAAAACCCTGTCCCAACGTACTTTGTGAAAAATATCTTTTGTTGAATCTGTACTGAAAAAGTTCATCACGGCTTTGCCTATGATGTGATCTTCGGGCACATAGCCCCAATAGCGGCAATCAAGCGAATCGTGCCGGTTATCGCCCATCATCCAATAGTAATCCATTTTGAAGGTATAAGTGTCTGCTTTTTTACCGTTTATAAGGATACCACCGGCAGTGGTTTCTACTTTATTGTGTTCATACACTTCTATGGCACGCCGGTAAAGGGCAAGGGTGGAATCATTAAGTTTTACCGTCCAGCCTTTTTTTGGCATTTGGATGGGGCCGAAATTGTCTATGTTCCATTTAAAGTGCGAATCGTGCGGAAACATTGCGGTATCCAAAACCCCGGCAGGTTGAATATACGGCGTAACGCTTTTTACGTTTGAAAAAGATTTTAGCGTTGCGATGCTTTGCGCCGGCATTACTACCTCCATCGTATTGGCGCCCAGTGGCTGTCGGATCTCCATGTGCAAGTCTTCCAGCGCTTGCGGATTTATATCCGTGCCATCGGTAACTACTGCGTAGGATGTTTGGGCTTTGGGTGCGTTCCAGGACGCTTTTCCGTTAATATATACCTGGCCGTTTTTGATCGTTAAAATATCGCCTGGTGTTGCCTGGCATCGTTTGATCAAAGTAGTACGCTGGTCAACCGGAACTCCAAAATCAGCATCAGCCGGTTTGTTAAAAACAACTACATCGTATTTTTTGATGCTGGTAAAGCCCGGCAAGCGGAGATAAGGAAGCTGAATAACATCCGAGTAAGTATTTACACCAAACATTTTTGGCTCGGTAAAGGGTATGGAGAGCAAGGTTATGGGCATGCGCGCCCCATAGCTGCATTTGCTTACAAAAAGGTAATCGCCGGTGAGTTCAGTTCCTTCCATTGAGCCTGAAGGAATTGCATAAGCTGAAAATAATAAACCCCTGATAATCGTAGCGACCACGACTGCGAAAACTACAGCGTCTACCCACTCGCGAAGTTTGGTTTTTTTAACTTTTGGCTTGTCTGATTTCTTTTTGAAAGGGGATTTCCAGTTCATGATAAACGGAGTTTATCATTTAGATGGGTTGATGCGCGGATTGTTACAGGTGAATATCGACATGATGAAAAATATTTTTTATCCGGTCAATTGTTTGTTGCGATTTAAATAAATTTTGGTGCGGGTTTCTGTTGTAGCAGATAAGGCCTACCCATTATCATTAACCGGTTTAAATATGTTTTCACGGTTTGATTACTTTCGTGGACCATAACGCTCTTCAAAATATTGTCTGCTTGCTGTGGTTGGTTTAATAACATAAGCGCTTTTGCCTTTTCGATTTGGAAAAACATTTCTTTATTACTGTCTGTTGTTGACTTTAGTACCAGTTCAATATCTGATAATGCATTCTTGTAACACTGATACGCCGATGCTGAATCGCCTTTAAGTTCGTAATACTTTCCCAGCGTGATTATAGTTGACTCATCTTTTGGCCATTTTTTACGATGAGTTTCGCGATTACGAATGCACTGTCCGGTTGGTTTAACTCTGCCTGAAATACCATTTTATTACTATAAGCGCCATAATAATTGCTGTCAATGGCGATTGCTTGATTCAATAGGTTAAGCGCCTTTTTCAATGTCTTATCATGAGCACTAGCAGGCAAAAGACTGTTGAAATATGAGTCCATAGCTTGGTGATTTAATTTTATAGCGTCTATATTTATTGTTTCAGGGGATTTTACTTGTGAATGCGAACACCCAAAAGAGAAAACCACCAGTGAAAATATTAAAAGCGGAATCTTGTTCATAGTGGCGTGCTATTTACTCAAAAAATAAAATAAAATAGAATTTGCATACCGTGAAAACGGACTTTTTTTAATTGGCCGACTTCATTGTGTGCCCCACTTGATTTATTAAAAATAAGTATTCACGGCAAATTCAAACTGATCTAAAAATATCTTTTTAAAAGCGCTGATATTGTTTTGTTCGTAAAACAGCAGCATGGCTTTTTTGTATTCGATAGAATCAACCGTTCTGAAAGAAATAGGGCAGTAATGATAAGCCATCAATACTGCATTGCTTACGATTCGTGCGGTCCTTTTATTGCCGTCGCCAAAGGCTTGTATGTAGGAAAGGAGCAACAGGGAAAGCAGCGATTTTTCAAGTACATTTTTCTTGCCGTTTACCAGGATGCACATATCATTTAAAGCGTCCCTAATTTGATGTTCGTTATCCAACGGAGTATAATTGGTGCCTGATATACCTACACGTCGTTGCCGGATATTCCTGTCGACCCCCAGGTCTTTTATCAATAAACTGTGAACATCTTCAATTCCGCGAATATTTAGGGGCACCACGTAATCCGGGTGTTCCACAATGAAATTTATGGCGTCTTTATGGTTTAGCAGCATGATGGCATCGTCTTTCGGTTTACCGGCAGCTGTTTCTTTTTCCTTCAGCAGGCGTTCGGTTTCCAAAAGGGAGTAAGTATTTCCCTCAATCTGGGATGATTTCCAGCTCAGATCGATCGCCAAACGCTCCAGTTCCTTATTATAAGCAGCTGGTGAAAGATGCGATACATTATCGGTAAACTTTGCCTGCAGTGTTTCAATCCGTTGTTTTTCTTCATCAGTGAATAGGTTAACCTCACTTAAAACGTCCGTGATCAATGTGAAATTGAAATTGTTTTTGATCTCTCTTTCATCCTGTTCCTTTTCGAAGTATTGATTTAGGTCGATGGGATATAATAACGCATAGGACTGACTCAGCTCATATTTTGTTGCCTTGCCTTTCCCTTCTGTGCTGACAAGATTTTCTGAACTAAGTTTGTTAAGGATCCGTTTGACGGTCGCATAACCGATTAACCCATTCAGCCCGTTGTGTATTTCTTTGGATGATTGCAGGGGGGCAACTTTTAAGTACGCTAATATTTGCCTGGATAAGTCATTCTTCATTTTGCGGCTCATTTTACAATCAAATGTAGCTCAAAACAATAAGTTTTTGAGCTTTAAATTGAAAATAAATGAGCTTTATGTATATTTGAGCTTAAATATTACACAATTAAAGCTCAAATACGATCTGTTTTGAGCTTTAAGACTGTATTCAATGAGCTTAAAAAGGTGAATAAACTGGAAAGAAGAAATCGCATTTCAATTTTAACTTATTTTTTTACAGTAGGTTCAGGAGTTGTTATTTCAACAGTTGGGTACTGACCTTGCAGGCTCAACAAAACCTCTTTCCTGGTCATACTCATGTAATAGAGGTATGTTTGCCTTTCAGCCGGGTCCTTTGCGGTTTCAGCGAGTTTTTTGAAAATAGCATTGCCTTCCCGATACCTTTTCAGCGCAATAAGATCAAATGCGTAAAACATTTGGAGACTTGTGATATTCTCTTGATTGCTCTGCATCGAGTCCAGTCTTATTCGATTTATTAAAAGAGCTTTGGTATAATATTTTATGGAAGACGGCCTATCTCCATTTAACTCGGATAAAGCACCTTCGATCTCAATTTCCGTTGGTTGGTTTGGCATTAACCTCATCAATTGTTTACCTGTTAGCAAGGCTTTTTCATAGTGCTCTAATTGTCGTTGATATATTAATTTATCCCAATATGCGCCAAAGTAGTTGCTATCGAGTTCTGTTGCCCTATCGAGAAGAGCCACTGCGTGCTCAAGTCGCATACGTCTGACGCTGTCGTTTCCCCCTAATTTCGACGCCACTTCGCTCGCCTGGCTCCGTAATCTTTTTGCCTCTGAATCTGGCCTTATCTTTGGCACTTTATGTCCACAGGAAAAAAAGCAAGAAGCTAATAAAATAAAGATTACTGATTTCACTAAACTTGAAATTGCATAGTCTAAAGTAAAATAATTTATGTTAAAATGGAACTGATTTAATTCATTCCTTTTCAAAACTATTCAGCGCTCTCCAAACAGTCCGCTCATCTTTATTGAATTTAACTTCCGCCTCCAGCACGGCCTGGCGTGTGCTGATGCTGCGCGTTTTTATCTGCGCCTGCACCCAAAGATATATTTCCCGGTAGGTGAAAACTTTGGTGGTAATAAAGCCGGCTTTGTAAAGCGCGGAGAAGACGCCTTCGTCAAATAGTGTGTTTGCGAGTTGGATGTTCATGTTGTTGGTTGATTCAGTTAGATTGAGTTGATTGAGTGGGTGGGTGGTTTCTCCGAAAGTCAGGAGCAGTCCTATAGATTGACTCGATTGATCGTTTGCGCTAAGATATTTTGCTGGTTATTGATGTCCTTAACATCCACATAAACAGGAGGGAAGTTGTTGATCATCTGGTAAGCGATAGAGTTGGCCAGGTTTTTTTGATCATGCACGGGTTGGTTGTAATAGCGATTGGCATCGCCTCCATCCGTAAAAATACCGCCCACGGCATATCCATGACCGGGGTTGGCAATGGAAAAATCCCGGCCGCCAAAGCCAACATTTATGGCGCTCACCAGGTTGCGGGCCCATGGTACGCGCATAGCTTCGGATATCACAATGCCCTCGCCGGAACGAAGCCAGGCATTAGTATTGTCGGTTCGACTATAGCCCGAAAGTACACCGCCCTTACCGTCGGAGTTATAATGCAAACCGCCCGATGCATAAGCCGGCGGTTTTTGCGCAGCTATTTTGGCAACCTCGACCGCAGTTTCGGCAATGATCGCGGGTATATACAACGCGGCCAACATTCCTGTTTGTGCAGTGCCTTTTGTTATGGCCAGGGCGCCGTTTATAACCGCCTGTGCAATGGACGCCTCTTGCTCTTGTTTAAAAGCTTTGATTTTTACCTGGGCCTCCTGCTGTTTAAACTTTTGCTCAATCGCAAGCTTTTGGGCCGATGTTAAACTGCTGTTGTTTAGCTCTGCATCTTTATCCTGTTCTAATCCGGCTATTTTAGCTGCGGCTTCCTGTTTGATACTTTGACTGACAATGGAAAAGGCCTCGTCAGCAAGCTTTTTCTCCTGTTGTACTTCAAATTTTTCCAGCTCTTCCGCCTGTTTTTTAGCTTTATCATTTTTCTCTTTGTTAAACTTATCGGACAGTTCGCTTATTTGCTTATCTTTTTGTTCTTCAATTTCTTTCAGTTTTTGCGCAGTGATTTGCGCCTGTTCAATCTCTATTTGATTTTGCGTTGCATTTACTTTTGCGTCGCTGTTGGGTGACGCCCCTTGCTCTTGTTCGGCAGCGCGCGCTTTTGTGGCGGCCTCCTGCAAAGCCGATTGAGCGGATGCTTTTAACAGCGTCATTTTGATGTATGCATCTCCATCTTTTGTTAGTTTAGCCTCGGCTTCGTTTAGATTAGCGGCCTTGCCAAGAGTCTTGCCCAGGGTATCGTTGTATTGCTGCAATACTTGCTTTTTATCCAGGAAACCTTTTTGCGCCAACCCTACGTTTTTCTTTAATTGTTCCATCTGCCGGATTGCATTTGAATAATCAGAACTTTCCAGCGCCTTGTTCATGCCATCAACGCTCGTTTTCGTTTGATCGACTGCGTCTTTTCCTGTTACGAATGAGTTTATCCACCGGCGCATTTCGGGAGCCAGAGCTTTGTTTTGATTGTTAAGCCCGCCAACAGAGTTCGTAAGCTTTGCAATATTCTTTTCGAGCGAAGTGATATTATCCGACATACCAGCCAACGGATTTGACAAACCGTTGATGCTATTGCGCAGACTGTCAAAAGCGGCTTTGTACTGGTTGATCTGCTCCTGGCCATCTGTGCCAATTGCTACATCAATTGAAATTGTTTTGTTAAAGTCATCTGCCATTTTATGTTATTTTTAAGTTCTATGAGTATTTTAAATATAGTTTTACTTTGGAAATAGAAATCTAACCTAATTTTACCAATTCAACTTTTGTGGGCTGGCTCTTCCGCCACGAATCAATTTTATTGATGTAGTAGTAAGCGCTGTCCTGCTGAATGTAAACCGGCACCATCAAATCAAGTTCAAGGATGTCGCGGGGAGTAAGCAGGATATAACGTATTACCTTTTTGGTTTGGGTAAGTATCTTCTCCAGTTCCGGATAGTATTTTAACCTCAGGTCGTCAAACATCAGGCTGGCCTGGCCGTAATTCTGCCCGAGCACCTGTGCATCGGGCTTATAGAAATAAGGGGTGCTGATCACGTCGTTGATCACGCGATTGTTTCCGTCACCATCGGTGAAGGTTACCTCCTGGTTGTTGAGCGTGAGCTTTTGGTCGATCAATATCCGGGGATTTACGCTTAAGCTAAAATTGTTGTTGCCGCTGGTAATATCGATCATGTTGATTTGCGCGACCGTTCCGCCGATATATGGCCGGTTAAGCGTAGGCCCGAAAGGGCTGTTAAAGAGTGTCGCATTTGCCGGTAAAGTCTGGTCGTTGATCCTGATTTGTGACCATCCATATTTTAGGGGCAATATATTTTCATCGGTTTGATATTGCATATAGTTCATCTGGGCATAGTTTCCCAGCTGAAAACTTACTTGTTTGCCCTGGTTAAGGCATTTGCTGCTCCAATCTATTGCTATCGGTATGTTATTTACGATGTCGCGGAAGGAGTTAAATGAGATGGTTTTGCTTGTGTTGTCGGTTTGGCAAATGATGCCAAAGCGCTGTAATGTATCTTTGAGCAAATCTTTTTGACTGATATCCGGAAATATGCGCTCACATTGTACGGTTTGTCCATATTGCACTGTTTGGTTCTGGCTTTTAATAATGAACGTGGCGCCGGGGTAGATGCAGGCCAGGCTTGGATTATAACCATGCCATCCGTAGCCGACGTACACCCCGCCATTTTTTGGAAGCGTGGTTTGAAATGACATTACCGTTGTATAAAGATCAATACTTCCGAGGATGTTTGAGCCGTCAGTTCCCGGGACGCGTGTCCATCCATCGGGATCAGAACCAGGTGGGTTACCAGGTTTTTTTTCGCCATGGCCACCGAAAGAAAAGTCATAATAGGTTAATACCGTATCAGGCGTTGCCGGATAGGTTGGATCGCGGTAATAGATGTACGCGGATAGGTAGGTAGGGTTATTGTCAGATGAAACCTTCCCGTACAAATAAACATGCGGAAAGGTGACCGTTATGGTTACTGCGTTAATATCGTTGGCGGTAAACAAGACATTGTCCGGAAACTGGTGCGACAGATCGGAAATAACGGTATCCCATGTAAATACCCCGCCCGGGTTGAGTGCGTTAGGATGGTTTAAATTAAGCTGGGCCTGCATGGCTGCGTTTAAACCTTTGTCGTCTGTTTGGTTTTGAAAGTCGGTGCCATGTTCGAAACTTCCATTGGAGAACTGGGCAATCAGCAAAGGATAAAGCGGATCGCCAAGCAATGATCCGGTTGCCTGGTACCCGGAAGACTGTAGTAAGAGCTCGATGGCCGTTTTTATAAAAAAACCTGGCCTTAAATTATGTACGTCAATCGGGTCGGCAAAATTATCGCTGAAATTGCCGTAATCAATTACCGGGTATATCCAGCCGTCGGTGTTGGTTTGAGAGTCCGCTGCGTTGTCCAGGTTCCATAGATGATCATAGGGTTTCCAAACCAGGTTTTGTCCATAATTGCTCCATACGCTGGTGCTGTCGCCCATATCATACAATTGCCCGTCGATTGCGTCAAAAAAGTCAACGTTGCCCGAAAGGATAGTTATGCTTGCAGTATCCTGGTCAATAATATTCAATTCGCCGATACCATAAGGAACGATTTCCAAACCGTCCTGGATAATTTTCGCCTGGTATTGCTGGTAGGGGAGGTTTGTGGCAAAGGCAACATCGTCCGGAAAGCCGAGTATCTGACGGTTGCGTTGGGTTAAGGGCAGCTTAAATTGATTGCTGGTGTTTCCCTGCTGATTTTGAACTTCGGCCAGGTTATTGATCTGGAAGGTTAAGGCAATTGGGCTATCGTCGCTCAAATCGACAAGTTGGTCGTTAAGATATAATTGGAGTTGATCCATTTTAATGAGATTGGGTAAAGTAATCAGGTCTGATAGGAAGCTAAACTTTCCGGGCTACCTGCTATTGGCTTTGAATATTAATCGAAGGCATATTAAACGTTACGCTGAACGGCGCCTGGCCATTAAGCGTTTCATACTCGCTGAATGTAGCGGTGTTTAACACAACGGTTTGCCATTTAACAGGATTTTTGTTCACCAGCATTTGTACTTTCGGCGAGTATTTTATAGATTGAAGCCCTTTTATATCGGCAACCGAAAGGTCCTCAGCCATTACCTTCATCTTTTGCCCGGCGCTTTTGGCAATAACCTCTTCAATACCATCCTGGTTTGCCCAATCGAAGACGTAATTTTTTATAATAACCGCATTTTGCACATCGAGTGATATTTCCTGGTTGTAAACAAACCTGTAGTAATTCCAACAGCCGGTTAAACCGATCCATCGCAGGTAAACGGATTGTTCGTCAACCGCATTGTCAATCCTTATAGTTTGGGCTTGGGTTACCTGGTGTGGGTTGCCGCTGCTATCATTATACATCAGGGCGAGGCTGAAATAATAAACATCGGCGTCAAAGATTTCATTTATCAGTAAACGGTTCAATCCCAGCTGGGCTGGTATCGGCGTGTTTACCGATGACTGACTGGCAATAATGAACTTGCTCCCGTCCTCGTTCAGGAGCCATGAACTATCCTCGTTTAGCAGGTAGCTGTTTTCCGGGCCACCCGGCAGGGCATTTCCATTGATATCTAGTAAGCTAAGGTGGCAATACAACTGCAGGCCGACAAGGTCCTCGCTGTATATAAAACCAATATCGAACGGATAACCGTTGGAATAGGCAGGCCCCGCAAAATCGGTTACCCATTTGGCCAACTGGCTGCTGTCGGTTACCGATTGAAAAGGCACATAGGCGGCCAGGTTACCGCCGAACGCATCGCCAAGCTGTTTTGCGGCATACAATACATAATACGGATCAGTTATCGGTATGTAGGTTAACGTTTGGGCGCCTGTGAGCTTGCCATCCCAATACTCGGCGTAGGCGACTTGATAACTTGCACTAAGGTTGCTGTCGCGATAGTTTATTTGGGCGTAATCGCTGTCGTCCTGTGCACGTAAAAGGCTTTGTAAAAAATTGCTGATATCTGCTTTTACGAGCCCGGTATTATCAGGCCTGTTTGTCGATATGATGGTATTTTGCAGCCCGCTGATGGGGTCCTGGTAAGTAATTTGTGTACGGACCTGGTAGTACGGCCTCAGCAAATTGATATTTATAAATCCAGTTGCGTTTGCGATATATGCGGTGTTGATGACCAGGCTGCCATTAGTTTGAACAGAATTTACCGTGAAAACGCCTATATAAGTTCCTGCATTGAGGTAAACATTTACAGGCGTAATATTAGTTAGCACCACATTTAGTGCAGCGGCGTTTTGGATGGCCATCGTATTTGCCGCAATTGCATTGGCAATGGTCGTAGTGTCGCAATTTACGGAAACCGCTGCATTTCCGCTCAATGTATCGAGTGCTACGGCTGACACCTCAAAGTCCTTTCGCTGGTACGTAAAAACAACCGGGTTAAATGCAGCATTCCAACGGGATACATTACCGCCGTTAAGGGTAACTGAAGGATCAGTCACAAGCAGGTTAGTTATAGTTGGAACGGTTATGGCATTATACGCAATACAGCCATTTGCATCCGTAAGAAAAATAGTTTTGAGGCCGCCGGTTAACCCCGGAAAGGTAGGCGAGGATTGAAACGTAACATTGTCAAGACTGTATTGTATCGGGCCATAGCTTGAGCTTGCTTCAACGGTAATTTGCCCGTCGGCGGCGCCCGGGGCTGATTCAGGCTGGTCTACATTGATAAAATTAATGGTTAAATCGCAAACATTTACCGGCGGCGGCGGGGCAGGAACAGCGCTGATGCCGGTTATACTCCAGGAGGTGTAGTAATAGTTGGATGGATCGGAATTGCTGATTAAGCCAGTATAAATGGGCGCGCTCTGACCGGCGATGGTTGCGCTGCCGTCTACAATGCTGCCGTTAATATTCTGGGTGTACGTTACCACCACGTTGTTACCGTTTGCCGGCTGCAATGTAGTGGCATCATACAGCGCTATAAATACTTGCCCGTTGCGCTCGGTGCCGGTCAGGGTGGTATGTGAATAATCAATTTCTGCAATAAGTGACATGTTGGGTTGAGTTGATTAAGTGTATCGGTTGAATAAGTTGATTTGGTGGTTATGATTGAGCAAATTAGTCGACCAGGCTGAGGAGCAATTCCGATAAATCATCCGCCAGGTTTTCTAAAACAGGTGATAGCCGCTGGTCGATATTGTCGTCACCAAGTGGTTCAGACAGAATTCCCGGCTTACCTTTATAGCCCCTTTTGTCAATCGACTTTTTTATGGCCCATGCGGCCTTGTCGGGTATGCCCTTCGCCTGACACCATTGCTGGATGCGCTGGATCATCGGCGGATCGCCGGCAACGGGGTTCGCACTTGTCGGAGCGCGGCCTGTCTCGAGCAACTGCATGTAGTCCGGAATTTGTAGTTGGCACGAGTCATCGTCCTGAATAATTGTCAATGATTTGGCAGTTTGGCCGGTTGCATCGCTTCCGGCTGCCTGCAGAGAGTTGATGATGTCGGTTTTAAGCGACTCGAGGAACTGTATAAGTTGGTCGGTATCCATTGATTAGTTTATGGTTCATAGTTCATTGTTCATAGCAAGAGTGATAGTTGTCTAAGCGTTTCGAATAGCTATTGTAATCTTGAATTATGAACCGGAAAAATTTTCGAAGTACATTGTTGCGAGACTGATGGTAAGATTGACACCTGTAGTGTTTACGTCGAATTTATTGTAAACCGGCAGACATTTGGCCGTGTCGCCTGCTTTGATGCGGAAATAACGGCCTTCACCTTCGCGGTAGGTTGACGCTTTTACGATAAACTCATTGGCGAGTGATAACGCCTGCGTTACATAGGTTTCGTTACCTGAAGTGTACTGATCGAAATCTGTTTTGTATAGAAACTCGAGGTAGATCGAGTAAACGTTTTCTACCGAGCCGTTTACCTGCGGTGATATGGCAATGGGCTGTAACGGATACATAAATACCACTGGAAAAGTGGTATCGTCGGCAAGCTGATTTAGTTCGTTGGCTGTTCCATACACAAAAGTTACGGGCGTACTTAGCGTTTGGCTGATGGCTTCAATTTGGTTTCGTATGGGCATGGGATAATTATTGTTTTAGTGATTTAGTGAGTTGATGAATTTCTGGATATATCTTTTAGTCCTTTTTATTAACCGCGCATGAGCTCACTATATCGTTTTTGGTATTCATACTCTGTTTTATTGAGCAACAGTTTAGTAAGCACGCGCTCGTAGGGCATGTTGAGTATTTCCGGCCATTTGGTGAGATCACCGCCTGAAAGGGAGTTTACGGTATTGATGTACTTAAACTTTTCAAAAGCGCTGATTCCCGCCTTTTTTTCCAACGCCGAAGGAGCCGATTTAAGTAACCGGTTTTCGGCTTCGATAAGTGCGGATAACAGTGAAAAAAATGCCTGGCAACGGGCAGCGCCTCCATGACCCTAAGTTTTTTTATTTCGCCGCTAAATTCTTCTGCTTCATATTCGTTGTACATTTTGCCGGTAACCCTGCAATAAAAGTAATGGGCCAATACCGCGCAGCAGGCTTTAAGCGAGGGGTTAAAGGTTGATTGCCAGTCGTCGTTGCCCTGCGCTATTATATGTTCATTTATTTCTTCAGCAATAATTTCCCTGGCGGCAAAAAAAGCCCCCGCCGGTTCAACGGATAAATGCCGCACCACGTCGACGTTTTTGCTGCTGCCGGCCAGGTGAAATGTGATACGCTTCGGGATATTGTCGTAAGCATGAAGGTTTTCGAGTTGGTTCGATATCAATAAGATGATCTCTCCGAAAATATACAGTTCATCGAAGTTCTTGACGTTTTGTAGTTCTGAAAGGGGAATGCCGGACAAAATGCTAATTGCTTCAAGGTCGTTTACAAAGGGCTTTTCCTGCATTTCCATCACCTGGCCCAGCGTAATTTCATCCAGGCTGGACGGCATGTTTATCGATAGTTTGCCGCCCAGGGTTTTCACTGTTTTTTCAAACATATTTAAACTGATTTTTGTATTTTCTTCTGTAGGTTCCGATTGATTTCATCGATTACTTTAACAAGTTGAACGAAGCAAAATCAAACGCCGGCGCGGGCGGTTTTGGCGTCCAGCTCCTTACCTTACTGCTATTGCCGATGTTTAATTTATTGAGTGCAACGTAGCGTAAGGGGTCGATCAAATGGTTCCATGTGTCAACCGGTTCGTTCAATACCCTTCCTGAGCGATCTGTTTTCCATTTATAACGGCCCAGTTCTTCGCGGAGGTTTTTACTTCGTCTGGTGATTTTTATAGGGTAGCGCTTCAAAACATCAATGGAGTTTTTGACACTGTCAGGCCCTTTTTTTGCGCCCGTAACCCGCCAACCCATGCGCCGCAATTCCTCGATGGATTTGGGTTCGGCGCTGTCTGCAATTAGCTCTATGTTTTTACTTAGCCCTGCTTTTAGAAGCCTTTCGGCGATATCAGGATTGGTTAAACCTGTTTCATATAACAATTCATCCACCCAAAGCACACCGTCTTGCTTGTAAACCAGTACACAGCCGGTTTCATCATTGGTGAAGCCAAAGTCGAGTCCCGCAGCAAGCAGCTTTGCATCGGGGGGGATATCTTCGCATACTTCCCAGTTATTTAAAACCAAACCACTTATTTTCCCGGTAAGGCCCCTGGCATACACCCTCCATAATTCTAAATCGGAATCCTTTAACGATTCGATCTTTTGTCGTTGCCGATCGGGCAGGAACGGGTTATGGCGATGGTCCGAGATGATAAGCTGCACACCAGGCTTCCCCAGCAGGTTATCGTGCACCCAAAATGCAGCGTTGGGGTTAAAATCGATAAAGATACGACGCCTGGTACGTAGGGCAAGCTCTGTGTACACCGCCCATGGAACGCCATTGGCTTCATTAACAAATAAATAGTCCCGCTTCCCCGACTTGGCATCCTGTGCATCGTCATAGCTTTTAAACTCGATGATGCTCTCGCTATAAAACTCAAATATTCGGTCGGTTCGGTTAAAGCTTTTTAGTGCGGCTTGCAAAGTGCCGGATGATGAACAAATACTTTGCGCATCGCGGAGCGCCCCGGCCTTCAGATTGGGGATGTCCTGCCCTGCAACGGTTATTACTTGTTTTTTGATTTCACACGCAAAGCAAAACAAAGCCTGCAATATCGCGTACGTTTTTCCGGAACTAGTCCCACCCTGGTTTATTACAACGCCCGCATCCGCATAATAGTTTCGCTTAAAAAGTACAGAGGCTTTCATGATATTCATAATTTCGATTTAAGAAAGTGTAAAGCAGGCTTCATCGCGCAAATAATAAAGTTCGCTACAGCCCATTATCATTCCCAGGGCTTTAAAATAATCTTTAGTTAAAAGAGTTGCATAATTCCAGAAACAAACGCTACATTTAAGGCTGTTAATGTTGCGGTTATGAAGCGTAAGTATGCGGTACTTTTTGGTGTTTTGCTGGTCTGCTTATATTCCTGTAAAAAGGAGACCCCGGCCCCAAGTACAGGCGCACTACTTTTAGGCAAATGGTACTCAGTAAAACTGGTTTCGGTACTCTACCAGGATAACAACGAAATAAGCACTTTTAACAAGACAAGTTTTACCAACGATGATTTTGTTGAATATTATGGCGACGGATCCGGATATTATTCAGCATCAACATCCCAGGGCCCTAGTCTTACTGAATTTACCTATAAAGTAAATGGCTCCACGCTCACGCAATATACCAGCGAAGAAAATGCCGGGATACCCGAAACAATTACCAGTATTACTTCAACCGGCCTGTCGGTGCATGTTGTTCAATTGGTGCCCGACCCTAGTGACCCTACTGTGACCGACACCGAAGTTGATGATCTTACTTATACAAAATAGCCTTATATCAGCACTTCCGCTTCATTTTGCGCGATTTTTGGGCCACTGTCCACTATTTCTATTTTCAGGCTGACGATTTGTTTTTCATTGATCGGTCGGTCGTCGGTTTTTTCGTTCCAGCCCATATTTTTTAAGGCAAACATGGCCCCCGAGGGAGACTGCTGGTGAAGTTTTTTTTCGTACAGCGCTTCTACCTGCAGCCGGCTGCGCCTGATCACGAAGCCAAACTCGCCGCTTTGTTCGTAATCCTCCAATTCCTGGCGGCTGGTAAAACCAAGAAATAATGCCAGGCCGGTTATAGTGGCAGGCTCTGCATCGCGGGTGTAGATTTTTTGTTCTTTGCCGGATTTTGCTTCAGTCAGATACTCACCTTCAATGTAACGGAAGTAGGCTTCAGCTTTATTGGCCAGCTTGCGGGCCGTTTTAAAAGCAGGAGATTGCATAGGTTATGATTAAAATGCCAATTGGCATAGTACAGATGTAAAGGTAGGGATTTTCTGAGTTAAATGCAAATATTTTTAGCAAAAATTTAAAAACATTTGGTCGAAACCCAATGTTAATATTGATCGAGGTATTTGACTAATTGATGATTAAACCATCCAAAATAGCCCGATATCATATCACCAAGTTAAAATTTGTTAAAATGTTAGTTGTATTGCGTGCCAAAGCAACTATTTGTTATTTATATTCGTTTATAATTTAGTAGATTTAGTCATTCAAGTTTCAAATGGGCAAAAGAAGGTTTACCTACTTTTTATTTTCAATTGCAGTGGTCGTTTTGGCAACGGTATCGTCGTGTCAAAAAGATCCCGCTGTGAATAACCCGGGCCCATCTACTACGAGCATCAATGCTGATAGTTCTATCGTTTCATCGCCGGGTAACTTTCTTGCCGTTACCGGTACGCTCAAAGTGAAATTTAACGATTCAGTTTATACTTTCGATGCTGCACGTGATTCTATCGCTTTTATTAACGTTAACGGTGACGACGAAAACCGATACTTTGGCATTACTGCGATTAATAAAGAGCATTCGGTAAGCTTTGGCATCAGTTCTGCCGGCTTTGCGTTCAGCAATATCAATCGTGGCATTGCCGGGAGCCAGTTATTATTGAGCAACGACGCCCAAAAGCCTGCACTCCAATTATCGCTTAGTAAAAACTATCCGACTGGTGGGTTTGGTAGTTTTGACCTTTCGCAATACAAAACCGGGAATGAGCTGGCAAAAGGAACTTTTTATACTTTCATGGCTGTTGATGATAAAGCCAACTCCCCATACTATCGTGTTGAAGGCAGTTTTGACCTGCAACTTAAATAGCGACCTGCACTTGGTCCTGCGTCAACTTCGAGGTGATCTTTCCATCTAACACAAAATCCGTTTTTTAAAACCAGAGGGATTTTCTCCAGTTATTTTTTTAAAGGTGCGGTTAAAATACGACAGTTGGTCAAATCCGGTGGCATAGCAAGCCTCGCTAACAGATTTATCCTGTAACAAGAGATTTTTTGCTTCGCTTACACGATAATGATTTATAAAATCGGTAAAGGTTTTCGTGGTTTGCTTTTTGAAATACCTGCAGAAAGCGGCAGTACTTAAGTTTACTTGTTCAGCCAGGTCACTCACATCAGGTTTGCCATTGTAATTTTTTTCGATATAGTGATATATTACGTCCATCCGCCTCCGCTGTTTTTCAAACGCTTTGTTGGCTGCCGGTGTGTTGTTTAAAATCTCCACTTCGCTGGTGGTGGCCAAAAGTTGAAAAATCTGCAGCAGGCCCAGCAATTGGTCGAACCGGTTTAATTGCTGCAGGTCTTTCAGCAAAGCCGCTGCTTTAGCTTTCGTGTCGCCAAAAAACGAAAGGCCGAAACACGCCTTCTTAAATAATTGTTTAATCGCGGACATCTCGGGATTATTAAAAAAAGGTTCCCCTAAAAAGTTCTCGCGCATTTGTATCACAATCTGTTCGCATTGGGTATGTACCCCGTAGTCGAAATTCAAATGGGGAATATTCGGGCCGATAAAAACCAGGTCGCTTCCTTCATACCTCGAAACATGGGCCCCTACATGCCTTGGCCCAGCCAGCGCTTCCACGTACACAATTTCATACTCGGGGTGCAAATGCCATAAGAACGTAGTACTGAGCCGCGGATTGAGTATTTTGAACGAACTCCCAACATCCGGCCTGACTTCTTCGAGCTGTAATTTCCTCATAGTTTAAACTGGTTAACCAAATTTATATAAAGATTTTAAGAAAATGTCAATACAGTGCAAATATTGGTCATTGCAAGCGAAGAAGCGGGTTGTGTTCCATTATAACTTTGATTTAATCAATTACCAAATCTATGCACACTAAAGAGCAAGGTACAATGGCCACTATGGCGCCGGCCAATGCCCATAAAGAAATTCCGGGCAATCCGTCAACCGCGAAAAGCAGTCACATGAAACTGAATGACCGCAGCAAAGGCAAACCTTTAAAAGTTTTAAGTGAGGATGACTGGAAGTTTTGGATTGAAAACGGCTATATCGTTATTAAAAATGCTGTGCCCAAAGAGCAGGCCGCACGTACTGCCCGCTTTTTGTGGGAGTTTGAGGAGAAAGACCCCAGTAACCCTGAAACATGGTACGCTCCGCCGCGCGCCGAAATACAAATGAAAGAATTGACCAATACCGGGATGGTAGAAGTTTACAACCATCAATACCTGTGGGATAACCGCCAAACCCAACGTGTTTATGATGCGTTTTGCGATGTGTGGGGTACCGATGAGCTATGGGTAACCATTGACCGGGCCAACCTCAACTTCCCGATGCGACCGGGATTTGAATACAAAGGATTTATCCACTGGGATTATGACCCTGAAACCAGGCCGCAAAATGTGCAGGGTGTTTTGGCACTTGCCGACCAGACCGACGAAAATATGGGCGGCTTCCAGTGCATTCCCGAACTCTATCGCAATTATGATACCTGGAAGTTAACCCAACCTGCCGACCGCGATTATTTTAAGCCCGATGTAAGCGGTCTTGACTTGGTGAAGGTTAAAATGGAGGCCGGCGACCTTTTGATATTTAACAGCCTTGAACCGCATGGTATACGGCCAAACCGAAGTGGCGATAAAGTAAGGATTGCTCAGTACGTCGCCATGATGCCCGCCCAGGAAGACAATGAGGCCCTGCGGCAATGGCGCATTAAATCATGGCGCGACCGGATAGCCCCCGAGGGCTACGCTTTCCCCGGCGATCCCAGGAAATGGGAGCAAACCAAATACACGACGGCTGAACTTAGCCCATTGGGTAAAAAATTGCTGGGATTGGAAAAATGGTAATGCACACCCGCGGGTAGGTTTGTTTATAGCTTTTTATCGTGGCGCTGCCATTGCCGATATCCGTTCGCCGAAATTACTGGGGAACGCCTCCTGCTGATCTTAAAAATAAGTATATTGGCTTTCGAAAATTAAACCTTAAATGGGAGAGGCAATACCAAAAGACTACAAAACCAGGCTGACGGCAGGTATCGTGATTGCTACTATATTGGTTCCTATTGGGGCCCGTTTAGCACTTGGCGGAAATGGCTACGATGCACATTATATTTTTTGGTCAAGGTGCTTTTTTTGGTTAGATATTGTTATCCTGGTCTGTTATGTAAAATGGGCTGAAAAAGGCCCGTTTTTTCTTTGGGCGCCTCAAAGGCAAAAATTTTGGTTTTATCCTGCGTCCTTCGGCGCACTATACTTGTTGGCGATTGCGGCAGGTGTTGTGTCTAATATCCCTAAGTTATTTGGCATCCCCGACAACAGGGAGGTGATGGAACAAATGGTACATGTGCTGAACAAAAGTATGCCGTTGATGATATTTGGCGCAGTAACGGCAGGTGTTACCGAAGAGTTGATATTTCGCGCTTACATGGTGCCCCGGCTTGAACTGCTGTTTAAAAACAAGTATATGCCGGTCATAGTGTCTGCCTTGCTATTTTCGGCATTGCACTATAGGTACTTGAGTGTCCACGAGCTTTTGTTTACGTTTTTATTTGGTATTGTTTGCGCCATTCATTATCAATGGTATCGCAATATCAGCATACTGATTATCACCCACGCCGTTATTGATTTTGTTTCCTTTTTATTGCTTGGCTTCGTCGAGGCGTATAAGATCAGTCATCATATTATTCAGCACTGATGGGGATCGGGGGGAAATCGAACCGGCGTTTTAGCTTCATGTAAACATCCGTTGGCAACTGCACCAGCGTTGGTTTATCCTTCGCGTCAATCCAGTGCAACACTCGCAGCATATTTTTTTCAGTCATAGCAGTGCAGCCATCTGTGCCGGTATGATTGTTTTCCCATATGTGCATAAAAATACAGGAGCCGTCGCCGGCGACCACTTTATCACTATTGTGGTTGATAAACAATCCCCACTTGTAATAGACTTTTTTTAGGTGCATATACTCGAAGCTGTTATAGTTCCGCTTCGCAGTATCTTTATCAACCAGTTTGTTGTAATAGGCTGAATTTGCATCATCCACGCAAATAAGGGTATCAAAGGCCTGTACATAAGGGTTTTTTATCCAGCCCGCGTCTTTCTTTTCGGCATAGCCGAAAGCCGTGCCGATACTGAATATGCCGGCCGGCGACCGCTTGTCGCCCTCATGTTTAATGGGACCCTTTACTTTTAAATTTACAAGGCCATCGCCAAGCGCAAGGCCTTTGCTGCCCAATACAATCGCATTGTGAAATTGCAACCGCCATTTGCCGTGCACTTTTTTAAAGGCATATAAGTTTCCCTGCAGACTGTCCCAGCCATTATTAACAACAACCAGTAACTGGTTGCCTGTTATTGTTTTTCCTTTCGGCAGCTTGCCGATGTGAGCATAGCCCTGCCATGATAAGGTCATTATTAATGCAAATACCAAACCGCAGGTGATAAATCTTTTCATGATCAACTAAAGTAGGGAATAATTTGCAAAATGATGCGGGTTAGATTGTGCCGATGGTGTGGGAATGGCCGCAATTTCTTGTTCGTAATCTGTGCCCAAATGATGGTGACGCACAATAATGAAAACAAACGATAGCAATAGTGCGATAAAAAGCAGTATGAGCAAGTTTTTTGGGTCTTTTAGCAGGGTCATTTTTAAGATTTTATTGTTCTGCGCAATTGGTAGTTATTGGTTTTGTCGGAAGACTGGAAGTTGGCTTGAACTAAGATTATTTTTATTATGATGTTTGGCATATATTCAGCATTTCAAAAAATCTTCCGGACTTTCCGGACTTTCCCGACTTTCGGACTTCCCCATCACACCCATTCTTCAATTCCATGCGCCTCCGTTTCAATTAGCTGGGTAAGCAGTTGTTTCAGTACCGTTTCACGCGCCCATTGCTGTTCTGCGGGTGTGGCGTCGTCAACGTACCAGGCGATCGGTTCGTTTACTTCTATTTTTGCCCGGTAAACGTAGTTTTTGGTAGGGTGCATTCTACTGCCCTCGTACGTATTAAGGTTTTCTGCCTTAATTAGTTTGGCAAACTGCCTTGTAGAGATTTCGAGCTGAAGGCATTCATCCAGCGTGTTTTTAAAATCATGTTTGTCTTCGAGCCATAGCGTTAACATGTCCTCGTTAATGTCATGGTCGGCAATAGTGATTCGGCTGTAGTCATAATCTACTGATATAATAAGCCACCACAGTTTGTCCTTTAGTTTTTGATTGATGCGTATCATGGTTGTTGGTTTTGCCCCGCCTCCCTAAAGGGGGAGCTTTTAAAATGTATGCCTTTTATAGGGATAAGGGATCAGAATTCAGGTTTTTTACGAAACCGGAGGATTGGGCGCCCATCCCGGGAAATATTTTCTTATCGCGGCAATTTGATGACGGTATTTTTCACAGGTTTTAAGGTATGCCATATAGCGTAGTGTGCCGTCGCCCGGCTGCTTTACAGCCTGGCTGTGATTACTGTTATTTTCGGGTTTAAGGGCTGAATAGGCGAGATGCATTTTATTATCGGTTGATAGGTTATTGATAAAACAATTTCAAACAGGAGGGAAAAGGCGTGTTGCAGGCGGCCCCCTTACGATAAATAAATTTTCTGTATATTCTTTACAAAGCATACTTGTTTTTATCAAAAAATGGTTTACATTAGAGAAAAATTACAGAGCAAATATAAAGAAAAATCTTTATTTAAATCAAGAAAAATTATTATTTATTTTTGAGGCCATGGAAGAAGCACCAAAGTCAAACAAGATAAAGACAATACGTCCAGAGACGCTCGAGTTCATTATCCTTTATAATCAGCTGAGGGGTAGGGCTTTTGTCGGTAATGCACAGCTCGCGGAAGTATTGGGCTATAACTCGGCCAGTTCGATTACAGAGATCATTAAGAGCCGGCAAAATATAGATCCAGAGAAACTGAAGATTTTTAAAGATAAATATAAAGAATTTATATCTGTCAAAAAAAATACAGGAAATTCAGAAAGGGCTCCGGTAGTCCGTGGGGCAGAGGGTATCCCTATGTTCGAGATAACCGCCACTGCTACAGGCGTTGAAGTGTATAACGATATTAATGATAAGGAGCCTGTAGGGCATATGAATTTCCCCGGCATTGAAGATTGTGATTTTGCTTTGCCCGTATGGGGGCATTCGATGTATCCTTATCTTGAAAATGGCTGTTGGGTTGCCTTAAAAGTTATCCATGATAAAAAAATACTGCCGGGTGAAGTGTACTATATTGAATGGGGGGATTACCGTATGTACAAGCGGTTGCTTGCCGGCGACAGCGTCGACGAAGTAATAGCGCATTCGGATAACACAACGGAAATGGTAGGCAACCGGCTTAAATACGGTCCATTTGTGATAAAGATTGGCGATATTAAGAAACTTTGCCTGGTAAAGGATATTCATAAGAAACATAACCATTGAAAAAGAAGAGCGGAGATTGTAACGATGCATCATATGCCCCTGAAGGAATCTTAAATAAAAGAGCTGGCTCTGTTCTTATGAAAACATATTTTATATTTAGCGTCTCCATATTTTACAGACTTTCAGACTAATTAATTATATTTAACCCAATGACGGAACCCGCACAATACCCATACAGCCTGAAATTTAGCCTGGGTACACTTGCTGTGATGATTATTTTGATGGCAATTGTACTGCACAATGTTTTGGGCTACCAAACCGACCTGATATGGATAATTGTTGGTTTTTGCGGGTTGGTTTTTGCGACGCTTTCGGCAGTAATTGTGATGAAAAGGCTCGTTCCGGCTATTAAGGGAAATGTGGCGCTGCAATTGGACGACGAGGGTATCAGCGATTTTGTTAAGGAAATAAGCATTGAGTGGAAGGACGTAAAAGAAATTCACCTGGTGCAGGGCAGGAGCGCTTCCATCATGCGGGTTGATTTGAAATGGGAAACGGACTACGGCAGCCAGATAGCCATATACTTGCGTTGGGTAAGGGGAAAAGATAAAGAGATTTATGAAACAACCCTGGCCTATTTTGAACATTATTGCGCAGGTCAGGACGGCTAATCAAACTAAAACAGTTTTGGGCCTTTTTTTCAGCAGTAGATTGAAGCTTGAGCCGGCTGTTGCCGTATTTTAGAATTTCTTAGGCTCAAGGCAAAACTTTTAACATCTGGAAGCGTTACGAATCTATTTAAGCTGAAATGACATGACTTTAAGGCAACTTATTGGTTTTAGTTTGCGACAGTTGAGTGCCGGAAATTTTATACAAAACATTGGTTTTTACACGTTGCTTGTTTTATTCGCCTGGATATTTGCTATTCAATTTAAACAGCTATCGCAAAAATACCGGATGAACTAACCTCATCTATGTTATATTATCATATTCGCCTGCAATTAAATTTTGCCTGAATATGGTGAACTTTGGAAATTGATTGTAAAAATACATTAGCTTTATCGACCTGATTTAATTTTATGAGTTTTCCCAATTGCCCTAAATGTGACGTGCCATGTGCCAAAAAACTCCACCGGAATTTTTTTAGGAAATTCTTTATGCCATGGGGGAAGAAAAGACGTTACTTCTGCAGCAAATGCAAGCATAGTTATTACCTGCTCTATGAGCATACAGAAGACTAAGATCGCAAAGCCGGCTGATACCATTGACGACATCCTTGCAAAACTCAGCGCAATAATTGCTGACAGCGAGCGCACCGATAGTCGAGTAGGCTACTTTGCCGCGCTGTATTATAAAGTTACCGCAAGTGTGAAGGAAGGGATTGCATGGGGCAGGTTCGCAAATGGGCAACGAATGGAACGCCTGGATGTTATTTTTGCGAGCAGATATCTCGACGCATTTGCCGCCTGGAGAGCCGGGAAGCCGCTAACTGAATCGTGGCGTTTAGCCTTTGATGCTACCAAACAATCAAATTTGCTTGTTTTGCAACACTTGCTGCTGGGAATGAGCGCTCATATTAATCTTGATCTTGGTATAGCCGCGGTTGAGGTTGCCGATGGCAACCTGGAAAATCTTCATAACGATGTTGACGAAATAAATACAATCATATCAGCCTTAACCTACCAGGTTTTAAATGATATCGACCGCGTTTCGCCGCTTTTGTCGTTACTTGGCCTTCATGCCGGGGATAACACCTCCATACTTATACAATTTAGCATTGATAACGCCCGGGATGGGGCCTGGTGCTTTGCAGAAGATTTGGTGAACAAAAAAGGAGCCGATTACGACACATGTATTACGGAACGCGACAGAACAATTTGCCAACTGGGAAGCGGATTGATAAAAACCAGCGGTTTTTTGCGCTTTACCATCTGGCTGATCCATTTGTTCGAATGGAAAAATCCGGCAAAGGTCATCAAACTGCTGGACGAGGGTACCAAAGCAAAGATTGTTGTGAATGCGGTCAATTGAGCCCATCAACTTTGTTTAATTTTATAGCAATTCATACATTCGCCGGATGACTGTTCGCCGCGCAACAAATGCTGATGTCGTTGAGATCATGGCACTTATCAACGAAGTAGTGCCTGCTATGAATGCTGCAGGCAATTTTCAATGGGACAATTCCTATCCCAACGCTCACGTGTTTGAAGAAGATATTGAACGTAAAGAGCTTTGGGTAGCCGAAGTGGACGATGAAATAGCCGGGATAGCTGCAATCACTACCGGCCAGGAACCTGAATACGCAGAAGTTGGCTGGGATATTAATGAAATCGCCATCGTGACCCACCGACTGGCGGTTAGCCCCAGGCATCGCGGCAAGGGTATAGCGGCGGCCCTGTTAGCCGAGGCGGAGCAGGAAGCAATGAGGCGGAACATCAAATTGCTGCGTATTGATACCAATACCGCGAATGAAGCCACAAAAAAGCTTTTCCCCAAATTAGGCTACCGGTTTGCCGGCGAAATTGGCTTGAGTTTCAGGCCAAACCTTCGGTTTTACTGCTATCAAAAGGAATTGTAAGCATCAACCCCAACTTTTAATATTCAGCCCCAATGGAAAAGATATAAAGCCGTTCAAAACGGACGCTGTTTACAAGTGAATTATGCAAAAAAATAATTCAAAAAACCGTAACCTGGCCGGTGTAAACAACGTAAGAATGCAAAAGGTCAAAAGTGTTTTGATCTTCTAAATTCAAGTTCTTATGGAATTCTTATTTTTCTTTTCATTAGCGGGTGTAATCATCGTATCGCTTATATTAAAGTTTGATAGAAAGCAAGCCGTGAAAGTAAATGCGGTTCTAAAGGAAACCAGGAGCGTTCCGCCCCTGTTTATGCTTAAATCGACAGAGCAAAAAATCAGCGTTTTAAAGGCTGCATTACGCTTCGACGATATTCCGCAAAACATGGCCGCTGCCGCATCCCTATCGAATATTTATAGTACACAATCCGAATCTACCCGTTTATCTAAGGTACAAGAGCTGAAATTGCTTTCGTCGAGATATAACAATGGGTTGATTTCAATCGAAGCATACAATGCCAAATTGGATTCACTGCTCGAACAGGTGCAAAGCCAGGGTGGCTCATTTGAACTGGCTTGTTAATTTGTTTTTGAGTTAATAGTTTTCATAGTTTAAGGGTTGTGACTATTGTGGTTACAACCTTTTTCGTTTTTTATACTCATTCTTTTTGTTCTTTGAAAGCGCTTCAACTTAATTGTTATCGCTATTGACTATTCCACTACAATGTTTATTATTGCAGGTAAATGTCCGACGAAGCAATAATAAAACGTTTAAAGGTTATCGTTAAGGAGCACGGCGGCCAGTTGGCATTGGCCGGCGCTATCGGCGTCGACCAGGGCTTTATCAGCAAAGTGATCAACAAAAAGCAGGACATCAGCTATTATCTTATCCGCAAGCTTTGTTTCCAATTAAAGTATTCGCCTGAATGGCTTATATTGGGTACTGGTGACAAAAAAATCAATAAACCTGAATCAGCCAAACTCATTACCGAAATACAAATGATGCGAACGGAGCTGGATATTTTGCACGCCCGTATGCGCGCCTACGAGGTAGAATTGAGGGAACTGAAAGAACACTTGCAGTTGAGTCAGCAAAAAGCAGGCTAATTGATAGTCGTTTGTCATTAGTCATTTGTGCAAAGCGGGCTAATTGATCGACAAATTAACACCTACCTCCCTATCAGTATCGTATTAAAAACGTCTGTCACACTTTTACACTTGTTTACGGAGGTTTCAAGTGAGGATAATATTTCGCGGTATTTAAGTAGTTTGATTGCGTTTTTTTCGTCCGAGAAAAGGTTTGCAAGCGCCTTATAATAAATTGCATCTGCTTCATGCCCATAATTTTTTAGCTGGCAACATATTACTGCGAGCTCCCCGGTCCTTTTTGAGAACAAGAGCGCAATTGCATTTTTTATTTCAATGCAAGCACTTAAAATAATAGCTGTGAGTTGTTTTATTGGCGCAGAAAACTCGTCAATGTGGTAAAGAAACATCCTGCCTGCGGCCTCGCGGATCGCATCGGCGACATCGTCAATACCTGAAGCCAGGGCATGAATGTCGGGCCGGTCCAATGGTGTAAAAACTATTTTATTGAGGTAAAGGTATATTTTATGGGTAATATCGTCGCCGATACTTTCTTTTTTATCGATCTGGTTAAACAGTTGTTCAAACCCCGTTGCGTTTTCAAAGTTGACAGCAGTTTGAAGCACTTTTGCCATTTCAACCAGGTTATTAGCGGCAAGACTGAACTGATCAGAAAACAGCGCCCTGTTTGTTAAAAAATTACTGAAATATCCTGCCATTTTGCTCATATCACGCTTATTTCAAAAATAGGGCGTGAGTATTAACTAATGATTAAGGGAACGCTAAACTACTTAAGACAAGGCATAAATATTGAAGATTTCGTACGAAGAGCCGATGACGAAAAGCCACCAGGATTTGTGACCCTATCATTATGGGTTATAACTTTGTAAAAAAGTCGTCTGCTTATGCCAATTAAGTAAAAAATGCGTTATCATACGTAATCTATAATAGATTAACGTTTAAAAGCACGTACATTTAACTAATTTATTATAGCCTGTAAATCCGGGTGGTTCTGTCGATTCAAAATAAATTCTAATCATATGAAAAGTTTAGTCAAGTATTTCGCGCAAATAGGCATTTTGGCTGGTTTGTGCTTATTTATGGCTGTCCCTGCTATGGCCCAGCACGGTGGTGGCGGAGGCCACTCAGGTGGCGGAGGCCATGTTAGCTCGGGCGGTGGAAGTTCGGGTGGCAGCCGTGCAAGTGGCGGTGGCTATTCGGGCGGCCATATTAGCGCAGCTCCCGCCGGAGCACGCTCAGGCACCTATCGCCCTTCTGCGGGTACGCGCACAGGTGTTAATGGTTCACGGGCTGCTGTGGGTTACCGTGGCGGTGTAAGGGCCGGTGCAACAAGCGCAGCAGGTGTGCGCCCGTATGTACATGGAAATAATGGCGCAGGGGTATATGGCCATGGCGGTGCATATGGCCACTATGGCTGGGGCGCTCATAACGGATGGTTTTATCATGGAGGTTTTTACGGCAGTTTGTATTACCCCTGGCTGGGATTCGGTTATTGGTATTTGCCATTTGGCTGCTATCCATTTTACTGGGGCGATTACCTATATTATTATGGTAATGGTTTTTATTATCAATATGATGGCAGTCAATACACGGTTGTTGAACCGCCTGTGGGCGCCGAAGTAACCAGTTTGCCCGATGATGCCAAAGCGATAATGATAAACGGCGAGCAATACTACGAGTCGAAAGGTGTTTACTACCTGCCGGTTAAAAAGGATGATGGCAGCACTGTTTACCAGGTAGCCGGTAAAGACGGCGAACTGAACACCGGTCAAACCGGCGTTGCTACGGTTATGCCGAAGGTTGGCGATATTGTACCGCAGCTTCCGAACGATTGCAGGAAAGTGCACCTTAACGGCGCAACTTATTATATTTCGGAAGATGGCATATATTACCAGGAGACGGTTGACGCTAACGGTAACAAAGCTTATAAAATTGTTGCGCTTGATTCAGGCGACCAGGGCAACCAATAATAAGTATATCATTTAAAAGTATAAAAGCGGCAGAGAAATTTGCCGCTTTTTTATTGCCCGCCGCGAAACGCTTGAAGGCGGCATCGATACAACCTTTCCAAAAGCGGGACCGATTTTTACCTACTGGAGGTTCCCGGCTGAACAACCTAAACCAATTATTAATCAAAGATTCCTCGCAGCCTGGCTAATGTTAATTTAATGTTATGCCCTAAAGGGCTTTTAATCATTAATTTAATAATCTGTTATACAGGCTATTAAAAAGGGAAAGTACACTGAAAATGCATTTTTGTGCATTAGATTTTTAAAGTTATTATGAAGTTAACATTTACATAATATCATCAAAGGTTAATTTTTTCTTAACATTCAGATAATGGTGGCGATGCACCTTTGACCCAGAAAATTTATTTAATCCTTACTGATTATGAAAAAAACATTTACAAAACTTTTTAGTACCGGCTTACTAATGGGTTTAACGTGCCTGGGCTTTGCAGTGAAAGCGCAAACTACAACGTTAACCAATACCGACGGAACACCGAGTGCTCCGGCAACGGTAACAACGGCTCCGTTTGAGCCTAAAGCTGATAAACCTACTGACAAGGTAACGGGCGAAAAAACCAGCAGCGAGAAAGCCGCAGCCGAAGACACTTCGTGGAAACCACAAAGAAGGGTTTGGGGTTACGCCTTTGGTGATTATTATTATGACGGGCATTCACCCGCACTAACATCTACCCAGGGTAAAGAAAATAGTTTTTACCAGGTGCCGACTTACAGGAACGCTTTCCTGTTCCGTCGTATTTATTTAGGGTATGATTATGAAATCAGCAAAAAGTTCAAGGCAGAAATGCTGTTAGCTTCCGAGCCTACTGCGAATACAAATCCGGTTTCAACTTCAGCTACTGCCCCAGTCGCTATCCAAAACAGCGACAACCTGGTTGACGGCAAGATGAGTTTTTACATCAAAAACATTAATATCAGGATGAGGGACCTTTGGACCGGAACCGATTTTGTTATTGGTGAACTAAGCACCC